>ODAJ012138216.1_pt1 | contig 13850 bp, 17 predicted proteins | sample 1539241 | NCBI WGS metagenome assembly ODAJ01 (sample SAMN02144231, study PRJEB22623) | gut metagenome | biome: sheep rumen | host: Ovis aries | place: New Zealand | reverse complement strand
CCAAGAAGCGCGACGCGTGGGCAGCCCGTTCCTCCTTCCTGGAGGCGATCGAAGCGGAGACCACATGGCTGGACGAGTGTGACGTCGTTGTCCCGGTCACCAAGATCGCGGAGTATCTGACCTATGTCAAGTCCACGGAGGATAGATACTGCTTCAAGATCAAGAGCTTCGGCCATGCAGGCGACGGAAACCTTCACATCTACGCTTGCGGCGATGACACAGTCGACAAAGAGACCTTCCAGAAGGACGTTGAAGTCTTCATGAAGGACATCTATCACAAGGCAGCGGATTTCGGCGGCCTGATCTCCGGCGAGCACGGAATCGGCCACGGAAAGATGGATTATCTGGCAGACTTCTCCGGACCGGCCCAGATGCGTCTGATGGAAGGCATCAAGAGGGTCTTCGATCCCAAGATGATCCTGAATCCCGGCAAGATCTGCTACAAGGTAAACTGATCAAATACAGGAGTTCCCGCCCCCCCCGGCGGTGAAATACATTCGTATTGGAAGCACTCATCAGTGAGCTCCAGCCCTCGAAAGCGGCGTACCTTCGGTACGCCGCTTTCACATTTCCGGGGAGGAGAGCGGGATACATCTTCTGTTTTCTGCGCGGGATTGGTGATATACTATTGAATGGAAAGGCGGGACACGGCGAGATGGCAGCAGACAAGAGGCGAAAGAGGAAACAACAGAATATTCATGAGCGGCAGACACTCTTTAGAAGCTTCGCGAATGCCTGGAACGGGATCGTGATCTGCTTCGTGGAGGAGAGAAATATCAAGATCCACTGTTTTGCCGCCGTCATGGTGCTGATCTTCGGCAATATCCTGCATATCTCCGTGACGGAGTGGTGCATATGCTTTGTCCTGTTCGGCCTGATCATGGGAATGGAGCTTCTCAACACGGCCGTTGAATCCGTTGTGGATCTGGTGACGGACGACTGGAAGCCTCTCGCCAAAAGGGCCAAGGACTGCGCGGCCGGCGCCGTGCTGATCTCCTCGATCTGGACGGCGGTCACGGGAGGCATTATATTCTTTCCCAAATTGTTTGTTTTCATTGCGGGCCTGCTCGGACGGTGACAGACCGGGGCGGACTGCAGTGCGGCAATATATCAGCAAGTGAACAAATATAGGAGGTATTGGTATGGATAAGAAAATCGGCGACGGACTTAAGAAGTTTCTCCTTATGGGAATCGGCGCGGCGGCAGTGACCGTTGAGAAATCCCAGCAGATCGTGGACGACCTTGTCAAGAAGGGCGAGATCACAGTGGAGCAGGGCAAGGAGCTCAATCAGGAGCTCAAGCGCAATGTCAAGAAGAGCATCGAGGATGCCGCCAAGGCCGGCGAGGAAGTCGAGGCGGAGGCAGCGGCAGAGGCGGACGACCTGCAGAAGAAGATCGCGTCCATGAGCGCAGAGCAGCTCGAGAATCTCAAAGCCTTCATCCAGAAGGCCGAGGACGCTGTAAAGGGCGGAGAAGAATAAACCATTGAGCTTAGATGATAAGAAGATAACGGTACCGGATCCCTCTGCAGGGGAGACCGCCGCAGGAGCGCAAGAGACTCCGGCGGCGGAGGGATCCGGACAGTCCGAAAAGGGCAAAATAGACAACAGGGCAAGACTCCGGGAAATCACCGCAGTGCTCCGCAGACACCAGATCACGAGAGGCGTCACGCCGGAGAAGCTGCGCGCGATCCTGGAGGAACTGGGCCCCACCTATGTCAAGCTGGGACAGATCATGTCGCTTCACTCCGACGTTCTGCCGCAGCGCTATTGTGATGAGCTGATGAAGCTGACCTCCGAGGTCGCACCTATGCCCTTTGAGACAGTGGAAGAAGTGATCAACCGCTCCTATCGGGAGGACTGGCACAATATTTTCGCCTCGATCGAGAAGGAGACGCTGGGATCGGCCTCGATCGCGCAGGTGCACAAGGCCAGGCTCCTGAACGGACAGGATGTCATCGTCAAAGTGGAGCGCAAGGGCATCTACGACATCATGGCGAGAGACATCGGACTTCTGAAGAGGGCCGTGGGACTTCTTCCCCCGGTGGGCGGACTCAAGAACGTCGTGGATCTCGATATGGTCCTGGACGAGCTGTGGGCGACGGCGCAGGAGGAAATGGACTTCCTCAAGGAAGCCGCCAACATGGAGGAGTTTACCCGCAACAACCAGAACATCCGCTACATCCGCTGCCCCAAGCTCTACCACGAGTACACGACGTCCCGCGTCCTGGTCATGGAGTACATAGGCGGCTGCCCCGTGGACGACAAGGAAAGCCTCTTAAAGGACGGCTATGACCTCTCCGAAATAGGCCGCAAGCTTGTCAACAACTATGTCAAGCAGGTCATGGACGACGGATTCTTCCACGCGGATCCCCACCCGGGCAATGTCAAGGTCCTGGACGGCAAGATCGTCTGGATCGACATGGGGATGATGGGCCGTCTCACCAACAGGGACAGGAATCTCATGGCGAGGGCGGTCCGCGCGATCGCGGTGGGCGACATAGCAGTGCTGGAGTCGACGATCCTGGAACTGGGCGATGTGCAGGGAAAGATCGATTCCGGAAAGCTCTACGGCGAGCTGCGCGATCTGATGGACCGCTACGGAAACGCCTCCATGGGCAGTATCGACGCGGTGGAATTCTTCAAGGACACGATGGAGATCATGAAGGGCAACTCCATCAAGCTTCCGCACGGCATGACTATGCTCGTGCGCGGCCTGACGCAGATGCAGGGCGTCCTTCTCAATATCAGTCCCGAGATCAATATGGCGGAGATCGCCGCGGGCAGGCTCAAGGAGGAGATGCTGCAGAATTATGACTTCAGGACGGAGGCGGCCAAAACGGGAAGGCGCATCTATAAGGCGGCCGGACGCACGCTCGATATCCCGCCACTCGTCAAAATAGCGCTGGAGGAGTATCTGAAAGGGCAGGCCAGGATCAACATGGAGCTGGACGCGACGAAGAAGTTCTCGCAGCTCATGCGGCGCCTGGTCCGAAACGTCGTCATGGGACTGTGGGTCATGGCTCTTCTGATCAGCTCCAGTATTATCTGTACGACAGATATGAAGCCTAAGCTGCTGGGCATTCCGGCTCTCGGCTTTTTTGGCTACATACTGGCCTTTATGATCTGTCTGTATGTGTTTGTCCGTCATCTTTTGACGAGAAATAAATAGCCGGATCCGGCATTGGCGGGGAGAGAGGAATGACGGGAAGAATCGGATTTCCGGGAATCGGAACAGTTGTCAATGTGATCGCGATCATAGCCGGCGGGCTGATCGGCAGTGTATTCGGCAGATTTTTAAAAGAAAAGCAGCAGGAGGCCCTGGCCAATATTTCCATGGTGGGGTCCGTAATGATCTTTTGCGTGGGCATCAATCTTGTCTGGGGGAAGACGGTACGCGTCGCCAATATGCTCCCGGGGCTCGTGATCGCGGCTGCGCTGGCATTCGCGCCCTGGGCGCTGTGACGGGAAGGAGTTAAGAATGAAACTTGGGATTATAGGAACAGGCTGGATCGTCAGGGATTTTCTGCCGGAACTGGTCAGGATGGACGGCCTTGCAGTCGTATCGATCATGGGGAGCCCCTCCGGATTTGAAAAGGCGCAGGCGCTCGCAGCGCAGTACGGGATCCCGCAGACCGCTCACAACCTGGACGAGCTGATCGCCTCCGGCATCGACACAGTCTATGTGGCGGTTCCCAACAATCTCCATTTTGCCTACTGCAAAAAGGCTCTTGAGAGCGGAATGAATGTCATCGTAGAGAAGCCGATGACGGACAACGCCGGCGAGGCGGAGAACCTGGCGGCGCTGGCCCGCAGGAAGAAAAAGTTCCTCTTCGAGGCCATCACGACGATCTATATGACCAGCTACCGGAAAGTGCAGGAGTGGGTGCCCCTTCTGGGCGACATCAAACTCGTGCAGAGCCGCTTCTGCCAGTACTCGAGCCGCTACGACAACTTCAAGAAGGGCATCATAGCGCCGGCCTTCGACCCCAAAAAGTCAGGAGGGGCTCTGATGGATCTCAATCTCTACAACATTCACTATGTCATGGGGATCTTCGGCAAACCGGAGAGCATTTCCTATTTTCCCAACATGGAGAGAAATATTGACACCAGCGGCGTCCTGATGATGCTCTATCCCGGTTTTACATCCGTCTGTACGGCAGCCAAGGACTGCAACGGTGACAGCGGTGTGATCATCCAGGGAACCAGGGGATTTGTCAGAACGGAGATGACGCCCAACAAGGTGGGAAGAGCGGTCCTAACGCTCCGGGACGGCCGGACAGAGGTCTGTGAGGAGCCCTATGCCGAGAAGAGAATGATCCCTGAGTTCACCCGCTTCATCCGGGCCATGCGTGAAGAGGACTATGAATTCTGCTATGCGCAGCTTCAGAAGAGCCTGGATGTCAATGAGGTGCTCAACAGAGCGAGGATCCAGGCGGGGATCCGCTTTAAATAACAATAAGAGCTGCCGTGTAAGTGCAGGTTTGAAACCTCGCTTAATACGGCAGCTCTTTTATGAATACAACATCCCTTATCTGATGTATCTCAGATCAAAGCTGTGAGAACGGAACTGATCCTGGCAAGAATGCTGCGGGCCAGCCCTGTCGTATAATCCTCGTAGAAGTCTTCACAATACTCGTAGCGCTCGGACTCTACCCATTCAGGCAACCGGCGGTTGTGTGTAAGGTTGTCATAATATAAATTTTCGCTGATCGTCATTTCGTTCTCCTCCCATCTTAAAATTATGTATGTGTATGGAGCAGCTTCGCTGTTCCTTTTTGTTTTCTAAGTCCATGATATCAGAATAATGATTCTTTACTACGGGCTGCATGTCAAAATATTGATGAATAAATTGTGCTCGCAGCACAAAGAGAGTAGAATAGGAAGGAGAGAGTCTGCCGGAGACGGACGTATGTCCGGGAAAAGAGGGATTCATGGGTTTTACGATAGAAGATATGCTGGTCGTGTCACAGGATCGCTACAAGATGGAAATGATCGCCGGGAGAGCCGGCTGGTCCAACTCCATCAGCTGGCTCCTGATGCTGGAGGACATGAAAATCATTAACAACTTATCGGGAAAGGAACTGGCCGTCACGACAGGGCTGGGCTTTCAGGCCGAGGCGGATATGCTGGAACTGGTGGAGGAGCTCAACGAGCACAGCGCGGCCGGCCTTCTCGTGAATACGGGTTACTATATCATGGAAATACCGCAGTCCGTCAAGGACTACTGCGACGCGAACGGCTTTCCTCTTTTGATAGTGCCATGGGAAATCTTTCTGGTCGACCTGATCAAGGATATATCGATCCGGATCTTCCTGCAGTCGTCCACGGACGAGCAGATCTCCGGCGCGCTGATCCACGCCATCGAAGAGCCGGAAGCGCGGGACCTGTATACGAGAGACCTTCTGCCGCATTTCGACCTGGACGGGACCTTCCAGACAGCTCTGGTCACGACCGGGGACCTGGACAAGATGGACACGGTGGAGCGCAAGAGGATCGCCTACAGGATGCAGCTGTATCTGACCAACCTGACCCACAACGGACACTTTTTCTACTACGCATCCTACTTCGTCATCGTCATGAATGCGATGAGCGAGGCGGACTGCGCGGAGATCCTGGAGTCCTTCGCGGACCGCGTCCGGCACAGGATTCCCGACAGGAAGGTCTATATTGGAGTGAGCGATCAGGTGAAGGATATAGAAAATCTGCACTACGCCTACAAGAGGGCGCGCGCGGCAGCGGAGATGGCGGTCCGCAGAAAGACGGCCCTTCAATATTTTGACCGGATGGGAATGTACAGAATGCTGTATCTGGTGGAGGACCGGGAACTGCTGCGGGATCTGTCGGACAAGCCCCTGGCGCCCCTGATCGAATACGACCGGGAGCACAACGGGGACTACCTCGCGACGCTGGAGTCCTACCTCCGCTGCGGGGGCAGCATCAAGGCGATGTCAGAGGAAATGTTTGTACATAGAAACACCATCCTGTACCGGATGGGCAACATCAAGAAGATGCTGGGCTCCGATCTGGAGTCCCCCGGGGACAGGCTGGCGTTTACGGTGGCTTGTATGATCCGGAAAATGTGATCCTCAGGAGATCACGAAATAGGTAAAGATGCCTGTTGCGATCAGCTTGTCGCGGTCATTTCGAATCTCGCAGGACAGCACGATCGTCTTGCGGCCGAAGTGAATGACCCTGGCTGTGCCGATGAGCTTCTTGTCCTCCAAAGTGGCGGCGCGGATGTAGTTGAGCTTACCCTCAAGCGTCGTGCAGGTCTGGCCTCTGCTTCTGGAGGCGCAGCCGGTCACAGTGTCGGCAAGCGTAAAAGCGACGCCGCCGTGCAGGGACTGGATCGTATTTCCGAGTTTGGGATCGATCTCGACTTCGGCCTCGGCATAGCCGTCGCGCACGGTGGTCACATGGACACCGACCATGTTGGCAAAGGGATTGGCGTAGTTGTATTTGTGCATCAGTTCTTCGTAATTCATACGGGCTCCTTTACAAACTGCAGATTTGACTCTCCCTATCCTACTCAATTTCGAGGGAAAAGTAAAGAAGAGGGGCATGCCTCCTCCCGCTCAGGACCACCATGATCCTGAGCGGGGGGCGCATGCCCCTTAAACCGTGCGATTATTCCGATCTTTATGCTGTATATTTCTTCAGCGTTGCGCGGACTGCGCCGGGAGCGGCGGTGAGTTCCTTAAAGTACTTGACGACTCTGGGAGCCAGTCCGACTTCGTAGAGGTCGACGCCGAAGATGAACGGGGCTGTCGCTGTGAAGCGGCAGCCCCGTTTCAAATGTGTGCATTGAATTCTCAATTCCAACACCCGATTTCCGCCCGCCGGAAATCCCCCGTTCTAATCCATTTCCAAATCCCTGCAATCCGCCGTTCTAATTCCTTTCCGCGCCCCCGAAATTGATCGCATTAAACTTTCCCTTCATCTCCCATACAATGGCATCAGATCAAAGGAAAACAACAAAAACAACAGCAAACAATAAACAAAGAGATCAAACACAAGGAGGAATTGAAATGAGTCAGAATTGGTTGGGAATTGACGGCAGAGTCGTGATCGTGACAGGCGGCGCATCCGGAATCGGATATCACGTAGTCTCCACTCTCAAGAGCGCCGGCGCGATCCCGGTCATCGCCGATGTCAGCGTAGAGACAGGCGACGAGAAGGACGGCGTCTACTGCGTCAAGTGCGACGTCACAAGCCAGGAGAGCGTACAGGCCATGGTTGATGCAGTCGTGACAAAATACGGAAAGCTCGACGCGATCGTCAACAATGCAGGCGTCAACCTTCCCAGGCTTCTGGTCGACGTCAAGGGCGAGAGACCGGAATATGAGCTGAACGAGAAGTCCTTCAACATCATGTTCAACATCAACGTCAAGGGGCTTATGTACTGCGCACAGGCAGCCGCGAAGCAGATGCTCAAGCAGGGCGGCGGCGTCATCATCAACATGTCCTCCGAGTCGGGCAAGGAAGGCTCCCAGGGCCAGTCAGCCTACTCCGCGACCAAGGGCGCATGCGACAGCTTCACCCGCAGCTGGGCCAAGGAGCTGGGCAAGTACAACATCAGAGTCGTGGCAGTCGCGCCCGGGATCATGGAGGCGACCGGACTCAGAACTCCCGCTTACAACGAGGCACTCGCCTACACCCGCGGCGTAAAGCCTGAAGATCTCTCCACAGACTACACCAAGGTCATCCCGATGGGCCGCGACGGAAAGCTCGACGAAGTCGGCGATCTGGTCGCCTACCTGGTATCCGACAGATCCAGCTACATCGCAGGAACCACGATCAACATTTCCGGCGGCAAGTCCAGAGGCTGACCGGCCCGGGAAGAGAAGCAAGGCATTTGGCAGCATTCAAGTATGGGATTTCATCAAACGGAGGTCTGAACATGATCACATTACTCATCGTCGCAGGAATCGCATTCGCACTGCAGGGATTTTTCAGTTTCATGCAGATGAGGCATCTCAATAACGAGTTCATAAAGCTCCGCCGTAAAGGCAAAGTCGCTTTCGGAAGAAAGTCGGGCGGCTTCCACGCAGGCGCGATCGTGATGTTCCGTGTTGACGATGACGGGATCATCCAGGAGGGCAAAAAGCTCGAGGGCGTCACCGCATTTACGAGATTTAAAGACCTTAAGGGCTTCGAGGGACGCTACATCGGCGATCTGACCGAGGCGGACGGCCCCAGGAACCACAAAAACCTCTGCAAGGCGATCGCAGACGCCGCCCTGACATACCGCAAATATGTAGCGGGAGAACTGGTCGTCGAAACGGCGGCTCCCTCACCGCTTGAGAAAGCGGGCAGCGTGATCAGCACCATACTTCCCGGCAGAAGAACCGCTTCTCTCTAAGATCAGAATTTTGCCGGCAGACAGGTTCGCTCCTGAACTTGCTGCCGGTCAAAACAGAGACAAATCAACATTTAATTATCAGAAAGGCGGAAAAGTATGGATTTTATTGTCAAATTTGCATCGGCATTCATGGGAGTCTTCCAGCTCGGCGGTGAGCAGTTCATGGGCTGGGTAACCGGAATCATCCCCACCATCCTCATGCTCCTCATCATGATGAACGCGGTCATCGCCCTCATCGGTGACGAGCGGATCGAGGCAGTCGCAAAGGTCTGCACAAGCAACCCCCTCCTTCGCTACCTCGTCCTTCCCTGGGTCAGCGCTTTCATGCTGGGCAACCCGATGGCACTCTCCATGGGCAAGTTCATGCCTGAGTTCTACAAGCCCAGCTACTACGCGGCAGCAAGTTATCACTGCCACACCAACAGCGGTATTTTCCCTCACATCAATCCTTCCGAGATCCTGATCTACCTCGGCATCGCACAGGGCGTCACGGCACTCGGACTTGACTCCACACAGCTGGCTCTCCGCTACATGCTGGTCGGTTTCGTCGCCAACTTCATCTCCGGATGGGCGACAGACTTCACCACAGCGTTCGTGCAGAAGCAGCAGGGCATCCAGCTGAGCAAAGAGCTCAAGAAGGCCTGATCAGAGAAAACAGGTTCACCGCGTCATCACAGAACAACCATTCCATTCGCACCGAGAGTTTGAAAGAGAGGAAATACAAAAATGGCAGAATACAGAGCAATTCGTGTAGAAAAAGGTTCAGGCGGATTCGGCGGCCCCCTCACGATCCAGGGCACCGAGCAGAAGAATAAAGTGATGTACATCACAGGCGGCGGAATGGCCCCCGAGATCCTCGACAAGATCGTCGAGCTGTCCGGCCTCGAGCCCGTCAACGGCTTCAAGACCAGCTGCCCCGAGGACCAGCTCGCGCTCGTCATCATCGACTGCGGCGGAACCCTCCGCTGCGGCCTCTATCCCAAGAAGAGGATCCCTACCATCAACATCAACCCGGTAGGAAAGGCAGGCCCTCTGGCCCAGTACATCAAGGAAGACATCTACGTCTCCGGCGTCACGAACGCCAACATCTCTCTGGCTGACGGCTCCGCGGCAGAAGCAGCTCCCGCACAGGAAGCAGCCCCCGCACAGGAAGCTCCCGCTGAGGAGAAGAAGGGCGGCATCGACACCACCAAGAAGCTCTCCGAGCAGATGGCGGAGTCCGGGAACGCCAACCTGATGACCAAGATCGGCCTGGGCGCCGGCAAGGTCGTCGCCACCTTCAACCAGGCGGCCCGCGACGCGGTGCAGACCTGCATCACGACCCTGCTTCCCTTCATGGGCTTCGTATCCCTGCTGATCGGTATCATCAACGGAACAGGCTTCGGCAACTTCTTCTCCACGCTGCTGCAGCCTCTGCTGGGCAACTTCTTCGGACTTCTGATCCTGGGCATCGTCTGCTCGATCCCCGGCCTGTCCGCTATCCTGGGCCCCGGCGCAGTTATCTCCCAGATCCTGGGCGGCATCATGGGCGCTGAGATCGCAGCCGGAAGGATCAGCCCCCACCTGGCACTGGTCGGCCTGTTCGCCCTCAACTGCCACGCGGCGTGCGACTTCATCCCTGTAGGCCTCGGCCTTGCAGAGGCAGAGACAGAGACCGTTGAGGTCGGCGTTGTCTCCGTCATGTACTCCAGATTCATCACCAGCTGGGTCCGCGTACTGATCGCATTCGTAGCAAGCGTAGGCCTGTACACAGCTGCAGCCTGATCGCAGCCGATATTCGTATAACTGTTACTGATTTTAGTCTGGAAATGTCAGATTGCAGTAAGTATTATAACAGTAAGAACTCTCATTCAGATGGATTTGAAATAATCAGGAGGTAATTGAGATGAAGGTCATTTATGAGAACAAGGTCAAGGCAAGCGGCGTAGCAGTGGAAGAATTCAAGGATGCTGGAATGTTCATCATCTTCGGAGACAATGCTCCTGAGGAGATCAAAGACTACTGCTACAGTGTCAGCGTCAACCCCATCAACGGAACGATCGCAGCAGGCCAGTATGTCGTCATCGACGGTGCAGAGTACAAGATCACCTGCGTGGGCTATGAGGCACCCATCACACTTAAGGGCCTTGGCCACTGCACATTCAACTTCAGCGGAGCGACAGAGGCGGAGCTTCCCGGAACCATCTATGTAGAAGCAAAGCCCATGCCCCAGATCGGCATCGGATCCACGATCCAGATCATCGAGAAGTAAGTGCCGGCAAAATAAACATACATTTTTCTTGCCAGTTTGTCCGGAAGAGACCTGAAAGGGGTCTCTTCCGGATTCTTTCAATTACAGGGAGATAGTGTATAATAGCGGGAAGAAGTACAGAGCCGGCTGCGGTAAACTTCGCCGGCAGGAGAAGCGATATGTATGTGATTTTTGATATGGACGGCGTGATCGCCGATTCCGAGGCCGTTTATCTCGCAGGCTATCTGCACGCCGCGGAGCTCTGCGGACTACCCGAAGAAGATATGAGAACGGCGGTCGGCCGCGCGACGGGCGTCACGGACGAAATGGAGCGCAGGATCATGGCCGTGACCTTCGGACACCTGCCGCAGTTTGATCTCGAAAAGACTTTCCGGGCGTGCAGGGACTATTTTGCCCGCGCCGTGGAGACCGGACAGATGCAGCTCAAGCCGGGCGCCGCGCAGATCCTGCAGCATCTGCATGAGAAGGGCGTTCCTGCAGGGCTCGCCTCCTCTTCGCCGCGGACCATGATCGAAAAGGTACTGGGACGGCACGACGTGCTGCGCTATTTTGACGCGGTGGTCAGCGGAGATATGGTGGAGCACAGCAAGCCCGACCCGGAGATCTTTTTGAAGTGCGCCGCGCAGATGGGCATACCGGAGTCAAAATACGGACAGACCTTCGTCGTCGAGGACTCCCACAACGGGATCCGGGCAGCTTATGCGGCGGGAATGCGGCCGGTCATGGTGCCGGATCAGCTGGCGCCGACGGAAGAAATGCGGCAGAAGGCGGAAGTGATCCTGCCGTCGCTGTATGAACTAATGGAATGGCTGGACAAAAGGGCACTTTTTAGCGCTCCCCATGCCGGCCGGATGTGATAGACTTGAAAAGGCACGGGGTGAGTCATCCCGCGCGCATGATCCGTTATTACCACGAGGAGGAAATACAAATGAAAGTAATCAGCACAACAAACGCACCCGGCGCGATCGGCCCTTATTCCCAGGGATTTATCACAAACGGAATGGTCTATACGTCGGGCCAGATCCCGATCATCCCCGCGACCGGCGAGATGCCCGAAGGCATTGCGGCGCAGACAGAGCAGAGCTGCAAAAATGTGCTCGCGATCCTGGAAGCGGCCGGATCCGGCGCCGACAAGGTCGTGAAGACCACCTGCTTCCTGGCTGAGATCGCGGATTTCGCGGCTTTCAACGAAGTGTACGCCAGGTATTTTACATCCAAGCCCGCCAGAAGCTGTGTCGCGGTCAAAGACCTTCCCAAGGGCGCGCTCTGCGAGATCGAGTGCATCGCCGAGGCGTGACGGCGAAGACGGAAAGCTTACCATAGAAAGAGGTGTTATATGAAGATACAATCTGTCGCGGTCCTCGGCGCGGGCGCAGTGGGCTCCTATTTTGTCTACGGTCTGACGGACAAAAAAGACATTGATTTCTGCGTCGTCGCGAGCGGCGCAAGGAGAGAGCGCCTGATCAGAGACGGCATCGCGATCGACGACAAGAAAGAGACCAGGATCTTCAGGCCGGCCATCAAGACGCCGGAGGAGGCCAGAGGCGTCGACCTTCTCATGGTCGCGGTCAAGTACACAGCCCTGGACGCCGCCCTGGAAGACATCCGCGCGATCGTGACGCCGAACACGGTGGTCCTGTCCCTCCTCAACGGAATCGACTCCGAGGAGCGGATCGGGCAGGTCATCGATCCCTCGCAGATCGTCTACTCGCTGATGCGGGTCAGCAGCGAGCGCAGAAGGCGTGAAGACGGAAGAGACGTCGTCTCCTTCGATCCCACGATCAAGTGGGGCGTCTATCTGGGCGAGAAGGGATCGCCGGTCAAGAGCGAGCGCATCGAGGCCATCGAGCAGCTCCTGGCGGACACTCCATGCGGAGCGTTCTTCGTCGAGGATATCATCCAGGACCAGTGGGCAAAATATGCCTCCAACATCTGCTACAACCTTCCCCAGGCAGTGCTGAACCTTCCGTTCGGGGCCTATTTTGACTCGGAGCACGTGGCCTTTCTCAGGAACAAGCTCTTTGACGAAGTCTACAGAGTCGGCGCCGCATTCGGGATCAAAGTCGTCGAGCCGATCCTGGGCTGGAACAGCTGCTCCAGAGAAGCAAGATTTTCCACGCTGCAGGATCTGGACGCGGGAAGGCACACGGAGATCGACATGTTCACGGGCGTCCTTATGAGAAAGGCGGCGGAAGTCGGAATAGAAGTACCTTTCGCGGAGTACACGCATCACGCGATCAAGGCGATCGAGGAGAAGAACGACGGAAAGTTTTCCGGATATTGAGGAGGCGCGGACTGCATGATCGCCAATTATCACACACATACATGGCGCTGCCGCCACGCGGACGGCACCGAAAGAGAATATGTGGAGAAGGCCATCGAGGCCGGCCTCAAGATCCTGGGCTTTTCGGATCACACGCCGCAGGTCTATCCGAACGGCTTCGTCTGCCCGGTCAAAATGCTCCCCGGCGAGCTGGAAGGCTACGTGGACACGATCCTGGACCTGAAGCGGGAATACAGGGATGACATTGAGATCCACCTGGGACTGGAGGTCGAGTACCTCGACGGCCTCTGGGAGCCGCTGCTGAGGCTGCTCGAGCCTTATCCCATCGAGTACATGATCCTTGGACAGCACTATCTCGGGGACGGGATGCATGTGCCCTACTGCGGGGACCGCACATATGACGACGAATCGCTCCGCCGGTACTGCCGGCAGACCAGGGAAGCGCTGGAGACGGGAAGATTTCTGTATTTTGCCCATCCGGACGTGATGTGGTTCCTGGGATCGGACAAAGTCTACGAGGAGGAGATGACCGGACTCTGCAGATACTGCAGGGAAGCCGGCATCCCGCTGGAGATCAACCTTCTGGGCGTGCGCGAGGACAGAAATTATCCCCGCGAGCTGTTCTGGAAGATCGCCGCGCGGGAGGGAAACTCAGTGATCTACGGGAGCGATGCGCACCACGCGGACCACGTGTACTCGCCGGAGGTGATCGCGAAGGCGGACCGCTTTATGGAACGCTGCGGGATCCCGCGGGAGAGGCTGATCGATGTGATGGAGATGTGAGAGGGGGAGGGCACATCTGGCGGAATGGAATCAAGTCTGAGAGGATGCGTCATGCCCCGGATCAATTGCATTGCATTCGCAGGGATTCACACTGATCCTTCCTCTCGCTGCGGAGGGAACCGCTCTTTCCGAACTCGCCGTCCGCTCTTTTTGACCGGACGGCTCAAA
>ODAJ012091590.1_pt1 | contig 13852 bp, 10 predicted proteins | sample 1539241 | NCBI WGS metagenome assembly ODAJ01 (sample SAMN02144231, study PRJEB22623) | gut metagenome | biome: sheep rumen | host: Ovis aries | place: New Zealand | reverse complement strand
CATCGCATACGCCCGTGAGCACGACGTGCGCCGCATCTTCCTCGAGGGCAATACCCGTTTGGCCCCCTCCATCCACCTCTACCGCAAACTCGGTTTCCGCGAGATTCCCCTCGATGGTCATGCCTATGAGCGCTGTGACATTCTGATGGAAATATATGTCTAAATGGCTCTATAACTGGATGATGGCAGCTCTGCTGCTAAATGTCTCAGCAACATATGCCGGTGTCACTGAGCAGCCTGACACCGTGTGGCGTAGCGAACAGTTGCAGGAAGTCAGCGTGTCGGCACAGGGGCTGCGACGGGCAAGGACACAGGGACTGGCCAATGCCGACTTCATTGGCAGCGGCGAGCTGCTACGGGCCGCCTGCTGCAACCTTGGCGAGAGCTTCACCACCAACCCGTCGGTCGATGTGAGCTACGACGATGCCGCCACGGGTGCCCGGCAGATAAAACTGCTGGGATTGAGCGGAACCTACGTGCAGATGCTGACGGAGAACATCCCCAACTATCGTGGAGCGGCGGCTCCGTATGCCCTGGGCTATATCCCCGGCCCGTGGATGCAGAGCATTCAGGTGTCGAAGGGAGCCTCGTCGGTGAAGAACGGCTACGAGTCGCTGACGGGCCAGATCAACGTGGAGTTCAAGAAGCCGCAGGCCACACCCTTTGCAGATGCGAACCTCTTCTGTAACACGAAAGGCAAGTGGGAGGCCAACCTTGGTGGCAACCTGCAACTCGGCAGAGGCTGGAGCACGGCCCTGCTGGGACACTACGAGCTACAGGACAAGGCGCACGACGACAATGGCGACGGCTTTGCCGACATGCCTAAGACAAGGCAAGGCTCGCTGATGAGCCGCTGGGCGTATGTGAGCGGCAGTTATATCTTCCAGTCAGCCATAAAGGGATTGAAGGAGCATCGCCAGGGCGGACAGACGGGCCATCACCTGGCAGCGCACAGCCCATACCTCATCGACATCACCAACGAACGCTACGAGGCCTTCGCCAAGAATGCCTACATCTTCAATCAGGAGCACGGCTCGAACATTGCCCTTATCCTCTCCGGCTCGCTGCATCATCAGAATGCGCTGTACGGGCAGAAACGCTGTGACAGCGACGAGCGCAGCGGCTATGCCTCGCTGATGTTAGAGACCGATTTCAGCAACAGTCACAGCCTGTCGACGGGGGGCAGCCTGAACCACGACCATTCCGACTTCGACGAGACCACTCCCGGCATCTATGCCCAGTACACCTACAAGCTGGGCGAGCGGCTCACGCTGATGGGAGGGCTGCGCTGGGACCACAGCAGCATCTACGGAGGTTTCCTCACGCCCCGCATGCACCTGCGGTACACGCCCGTCGCCGATGTGCTCACACTACGGGCATCGGCAGGCAAGGGCTACCGCACCAATCACGTGATGGCAGACTACAACTATCTGCTGGCCAGCAGCAGACAGATAATAATTGACGACCATCTCGACCAGGAGGAAGCCTGGAACATGGGCCTGAGTGCTGCCCTGAGCATCCCCATCGGTGAGCGGAAGCTGGAACTCAGCGGGGAGTACTACTATACCACGTTCCGGCACCAGATGGTCATCGACATGGACAGCGACCCACATGCCGTACACTTCACCAACCTCCATGGCGACAGCTACTCCCACACGTGGCAAGTAGAGGCCAGCAGCGAGCTCTTCGACGGCCTCACCCTCACGGCAGCCTGGCGACGCACCGACGTGAAATCGACTTACGGAGGCATCCTGCGTGAAAAACCGCTCACCAACCGCTACAAGGGCCTTGTCACAGCCCAGTACAAGCCCGGACTGGGCAAGTGGCAGCTGGACGCCACACTGCAACTGAACGGCGGCGGACGAATGCCCGATGCCTACATGCTGGCCGACGGCACACCCTCATGGGACGCCCGCTACAAGGGCTACGAACAGCTCGGCGCACAGCTGACCCGCTTCTTCCGCCACTGGAGCATCTATGCCGGTGGCGAGAACATCACAGACCGCCGCCAGCGCCAGCCCATCATCGATGCCGCCAACCCATACGGGCCGAATTTCGATGCCACGATGGTGTGGGGGCCTGTCCATGGCGCCATTTATTATATAGGTGTAAGACTGAATTGGAACAAAATATAAAAACATGATGAGAACCGTAACTTTATTCATCGCGCTTTGCATGACAAGCGTCTGCACAGCCAAAGACATCAAGACCGTCGTACTGACCACCACGCCGCAGATGCACTGCGCCAACTGCGAGAAGAAAATCAAGGAGAACATCCGCTTCGAGAAAGGAATCAAGAGCATCAAAACCAACCTGCAGGACAAGACCGTCACCATCGAGTACGATGCCGACAAGACCACCGTTCCCGCCATCATCGAGGGCTTCCGCAAAATCAGGTACGAGGCCAGCGAGGTTAAGCCCGCAGCCCCTGCCCGGAAGGCTACTAAGAAGTAACCCGATGGTGAAAATCGGGTCGCCAGCGGCCGCTACCATCAATTTCCCCGCCCGCTGACATCATTGGCAGCGGCCGCTGCCAATGTTGTTCCCGCCCGCTGCCAACGGGAGAGGTACGTCCTTTCTCCCTGTTTCCGCTATCTTTTCTCCCTGTTTCCAACCTCCTTTCTCCCTCCAAGAGCCATCCTTATTGATGACAATAGCCTTTGAGTGAGTCATGGGCTATGCGCCGAATACCATGATTGTGGTATGCAGAATGCCGCAAGGCGGGGATTGTGGGAATGCGGAATTCGCCGTACCTTTGCATCCAGAAAGTTATATTAAACGTAACAAGAGTATTAAACATTAAAAAAAGAACAAAGAAAATGAAAAAGGTTAGACGAATGCAGATGCATAGATCGTGCTGTTGCCAGCAGGCAATGGACATGATGATTAACGGGAGTGTATATTATATATTAGATGTAGGACAAATAAAACGGAAGACGTATGAGAAAGAAGATATTAGTAGCCTTGTTTCTGAGCCTTGGGCTGAACAGCGCCTGGGCAGAAGGTAATGGTGTGAACGGTGTCGGCAGCGAAGTGCGCACCATCAAGGCTCCGCGCTTTGCCCGGGGACTGGTAGAGAAGTGGATAGAGGAATACGCCAAGATTGAGCCGGGCATCACGTTCCAGATTGTAAAAGGCTCAGGAAGTCAGGAAAATACAGACCTGAACATCGTATCGGGTTCTCAGGATAACAACACAAAAGACTTTAGCCATATTGTTTATTTCGGAGAGACAGCCGTGCTGCCCATCACAGCCCGTAGCTCGGAGGCAGCACGCCTGCTCGAAGGAAAGCACCTCAATGCCAAAAAGCTGAAGCAACTCTTTTTTCTGGGCGACGACATGGATGAGGACATGAAGAAGAAGGCGGTGAGTACCAGCCTTCACAAGCAGTTTGAACACCTTATTATTTATAGCGGCAGCAATCAGACTTCGGTGGCTACGCACTTTGCCCGCAACCTGGGCGAAGAAGCAAGCAACTTCCGCGGCAAGCGCATAGCAGGCGACGACCTGTTTCTGAACACCGCCATCGCGAAGGACCCGCTGGGAGTGACGTTCAACGCGCTACCCAACATCTTCGACCTCGAGAGCCGTCATCTGAAGAGCAATCTCTCGCTGGTGGGCCTCGACCTGAAGAAGGGGCTCAGCGACACCTTCAGCGACGACGGTCTGTTGGACGACATACTGCTGCTCCTGGAAACCGACAAACCCTCGGAGGTGGCCGTGATGCAGGTAGGCCTCACCTACAATGCTGCCGACGAGGGCGTGACCCGTTTCCTGCAGTGGGTGCTCGAGAGTGGCACGAAGTACAACCACCGGTACGGCCTGCTCAACCTGGACCGCCGTGAGACCAGCATTCAGGTCAGTAAGATACAAAACACATTGACCGCTCAGAAATAATTTTACAGGATTAGTCTTTATGGTAAAAAGATCGTTTATTGCAACGCTCGTTGCAGTTAGCCCCCTTTATGCGCTGGCGCAAGGGCTCATCACAGGCCACGTTGCCGACAGTCACACTCATGAACCGCTGATTGGTGTCTCGGTGATTGTGAAGAGTGGTAAGGGCAAGGGCGTGGTGACTGATGCCGACGGCCGCTTCTCGCTACAGACCAGTCAGGAGGCCCCGCTGACGCTGAGGGTCGAGTACGTGGGCTACCGTCCGGTAGACGTGGATGTCTATGACTTCGATGAGCCCGTCATGATTCATCTTGCAGACAATCCCAACCGTCTGGACGAGGTTGTCGTGGTGGGCTATGGTACCCAGAAGCGCACCCAGCTGACGGGAAGCGTGACGAAAGTAAAGGCCGACGTTTTTGAAACTTCGCAGGCAGCGACGCTCGACGGTGCACTGAGCGGACAAGTGGCTGGCCTTAGCGTGACGGCCTCCAGCGGCCAGCCCGGCGTCGCCAGTCAGGTGCGCATCCGCGGCGGCAACTCCATCAACGCCTCCAACGAGCCACTGTACGTCATCGACGGCTTCATCTACTATAAGGACCAGAGCGCAGGCAAGACGGGGCTGGCCAATCTGGAGAGCAGCATCAACCCGCTGGCCAGCATCAACCCGTCGGACATCGCATCGATAGAGGTGCTGAAAGATGTGTCGGCCACGGCCATCTATGGTTCACGCGGCGCCAACGGTGTCATCATTGTCACCACAAAGAAAGGACGCCCCGGCAAGACCAGCATCAGCTACCGCTACACGCTGGGCCTCGACCACGTGACGCGCCGCCTGCACCTGCTGAACGGTGCACAATGGGCTCACATGGAGCACGACCACTTCAACAAGTTTCCCGGCTACACCGACGAACAGTTAGACGCCTATGGTGAGGGCACCGACTGGCAGAAGGCCGTGCTGCGCACCGCCACGCGACAGAGCCACGAGCTCTCCGTCAGCGGCGGCTCTGAGCGGGGCAGCTACGCCGTCAGCGGCAACTACACCGACCAGGACGGCATCGTCATCGGCTCCGGCTTCCGTCGCTATAACTTCCACATCAATGCCGACCACCAGCTCATACAAGGCCTGAAGCTCGGCGTGAGCGCCTCGTTCGGCAAGAGCACGCAGCAAGGTCTCACCACCACCGTGCCCACCAACTACAGCAGCTCACCCTACTCGGCCGGTATCACTAACCTAGTGGTCTATGCACTGATGATGCCCCCAGTAGTGAGCGTCTACGATGCCGACGGTGGCTACAACTACCACAACCCCTTCGAGTATGCCTACTTCGCCATCAGCGGCCACTCGGCCAACCCCGTGAGCGACTTGGTGAACAGTACGGCAGAGAGCATCAACAACTACCTGCTGTCGAACTTCTACCTTGAATACAAGTTCCTGCGCCACTTCACCGCCAAGGCCGCGCTGGGCCTCAACCGCGAGCACGTCACACAGAACTACTTCTCGCCCTCCTATACCGCGCTCGGACTGGCCAACAACGGCGTGGGCGGCATCGGCCACAAGAACCAAGAGGTGTGGCAGCAGGAATACACGCTCAGCTACCAGAACACCAGCGGCCGCCACTTCGTCGACGCCATCGTGGGCTACACCCAGCAGCGCACCGACACCCGCTACAACAACGTGCTCGTGACCCACTTCACCAACGAGACGCTGGGCTACAACAACCTGGCCGACGGCAGCGACGTCTACCCGCCCGAGTCGGGCTCCAGCAGCAGCAAGCTGCAAAGTATCATCGCCCGCATCAACTACACTTTCATGGAGCGCTACAACCTGACGGCCACCCTGCGTGCCGACCACTCCACGCGTTTTGCCAAGAGCCACCGCTGGGGATACTTCCCCTCGCTGGGCCTGTCGTGGAACATCGACCGCGAGACGTGGCTGAAGCGGGTGCGCGCCATCAGCAGCCTCAAACTGCACGCCAGCGCCGGCGTCGTGGGCAACCAGGAAATCGGCGACTACGAGTATGCGCTGTCCTACTCCGTGGGCCGCTACAACGGGCAGAGCACCTATGTGCTGGCTAACAATGCCAACAGCAACCTGAAGTGGGAGACCACGGCCAACTACGACGTAGGCCTCGACCTCGGGCTCTGGGGCGGCCACCTCACGCTGGTGCTCGACCTGTACTACAAGAAGACCAGCGACCTGCTGCTCGACCTGCCCAACAGCTCGCTCAACGCCGTCAGCAGCCAGCTGAAGAACGTGGGCAACGTGACCAACCGCGGCATCGAGCTAAGCATCAGCGGCATCCTCATCGACCGCAAGGACCTCACGTGGACGGCCACCGCCAACATTGCCCACAATAAGAACGAAGTGACCGACATGGGCAGCAGCAACGACATCCCACGCGGCGACTTCTACGAAACCATCTTGCGCACGGGCGAGCCCTTTGGCACCTTCTACGCCCTGCAGTTTGCCGGCTTCGACACTGGCGGAAAACTGACCTACGTCGACCAGAACGGCGACGGTATCATCAACGGCGACGACCGCGTCACGCTGGGCAGTATACAGCCCAAGGTGACCTACGGCTTCGGCTCCACGCTGACGTGGCGCCGGCTCGACGCCAGCATCACCTTTGCCGGCAGCGCGGGCAACAAGCTGTTCAACGCGCTGGCCTACAATCTCGAGCGGGGCACCGACGCCTACAACGTGCCCACCAACTACTACGTGGGCGACCGCACCGGCGGCTACATTGACAGCCGCTACATTCAGAGCGCCAGCTACCTGAAGCTGAAGAACCTCACGCTGGGCTACACCATAGCGCCCAAGCCCTGGCTCCTGTCGCTGCGCGTCTTCGCCACGGCCACCAACCTCTTCACCGTCACGCCCTACAAGGGCTACGACCCCGAAGTGGCCAGCGGCACCGACAGTGGCGCCTACCCCGCCAGCCGCAGCATCCTATTCGGAATTGACGTCAAACTATAATAGTAAGAACATTTTAATCATTAAAAGAAAGGAAAGCATTATGAAGAAGATTTTATTCAGTATCGCATCCCTCCTTGCTGCAGCCCTGACGTTCACCGCATGCAGCAGCAGTAACGACGACGGAGGTTCTACCGTCATCGACAACTCCAACATCGTGAAGACCGACGCACAAGCCGTCTCGCTGGTCAACGGCTCCTACGGGCCGCTGCAGACGCTCAGCTCCTCGTTCTCGTGGACCACGGAGCTCATTGGCCACCGCATCATTGCCACCGACCCCACCGACGAGCCCACCGAGCAAATCAACCGTTTCATCTGGAAAGACTCGCACTGGATGTTCATCAAAACGTTCAACAAGCTCTACGCCAGCATTGAGAACGACAACAATGCCATCCGCATCATCAAGGGCAATCCCAACGTGAGCCAAGCCACGCAGGACGCCACCATCGGCAAGGCCAAGCTGCTGCGCGGCTTGAGCTACCTGTATCTCGTACAGCTGTGGGGCGAGGTGCCCATCCGCACCGAGAACGACTCCACCAACCTGAAGCGTAACTCCATCGACGAGGTATACACCCAGATTATAGCCGACTTGGAGGATGCCGAGCGCCTGCTGCCCGAGACGTCAACGACACCTGTCGACCCCACCAAGGACGCTGCCGACGCCCTGCTGAGCCGTGCCTACTTGGCCTGGGGCAACAACCCGCTGACGCAGGAGCAGGTGGCCGCCATCGCCGAGTCGAAGACCGACCCCGCCGTGTCGTACAACAACAGCCGGCTGGAGAAAGCCGTGGAGTATGCCGACAAGGTCATCAACCGAGGCCACCATGCGCTACTGGCCGACTTCACCCACGTGTCGGGCCGTACCTACGAGGCAGAGAACGTGGAGCGCATACTGACCATCCAGCATGGCGGCGACGCCGTGGATGCACAGGGCAACCACCAGACGCACTGCGGGTGGACGCAGCCCTTCGCCGCATGGGACAACGACGAGAACGGGCTGCCCGACCCCACCAAGCCCAAGGCCGACCCCACGCAGAATCACAGTACCGTGGCCGACATCACGCCCTACTTAGACTGGAAGCGCGACTACCCAGGCGACTCCGTGCGTCGCGAGTGGTCGTACAAGACACACATCTACAACCCCGAGACGGGCAAGTACTACGACTACCTGCCACCGCTCTATCCGCCCATTCCCGGTAAGGCCGTCGACGAGTCGTGGGAGAATGCTGTCAACTTGGAGATTACCCTTAACGACGTCGACCGCATCGAGGTGCGCTATGCCGAGGTGCTGCTCAACAAGGCCGAGGCACTCATCGAGCTGGGCCGCAACCAGGAGGCTGCCACACCCTTCAACCTCATCCAGCAGCGCGCCTACGGCAACAGCGACCACAACCTAACCATGGTGACGCTGGACGACATCAAGGTGCAGTGGGACCACGAGTTTGCGTATGAGCAGAAGATTGGACTGAACTTCTACCGTTGGAAGGACCTCATCGCACAGACCAACACCGTGAAGGACTACGAGCACTACGACCTCAGCTATGCCACCGCCGGCGCCATCGGCCGCGACGGCAACGTCGTGAACCCGTTCTTCGCCAAGATTCACAGCATCCTGCGCTCGCACGTCGATAACGTCCGCGGCAAGCACTACCGTGTGCCCATCCCCACTGGCGTCCGTGGCGAAGACCTGGGCATTACGCCGCAGAACCCGGGATACTAATAACAATTCTTTTGGCTCATTCATAATAATAATTGAAAATGAGGACTGGCATAAAGGTGATACCAGTCCTCATTTTTCTATGAGAAAGAACATGAGGAAAAACGCTTTCATTTCTCTGATACCATTTAGCATCTTCGTAATTAGTGCCATCGGCATCTCTTTCGTGGGTGCTGTTGACATCAACTTGTTGGTAAGCATCTCTTTTTGCACTCGATAAACTTTTAAAACGAAGTAAGGATATGAAAAAGGTAATGAGATTGTTTTTCGCAGCGGCGATCCCCGCGTGCCCTCTAAGCAGGCTGCTCAGGCATTGCTCGCCCGCACCTATCTTGTATGGGGCGACAATCCGCTGTCGCAGGCTGAGGTGGCCGCCGTCGCTAACAGCCAGATCGACCCTGCATTCATCACAACCCCCGAACGTTTGGAGAAGGCTGTGGAGTATGCCAACAAGGTCATCAGCAGCGGTCGGCTGGCTCTCGACCCCGAGTATAACAAGCTGTACGGACGTGACTACGAGAGCAACAAGCGCGGCACCAACGAGCACCTCTTCACCATTGCCCACGACGGCGACAAGAGCGACGCTCAGAGCAACCACCAGACACACTGCTCGTGGACCTTCCCCTTCCAGAATGGTGAGAACGGCAATGGCTACACCCAGAACCACACCGTGGTGGCCGATGACGACCTCTACGACGACTGGAAGGCTGAGCAGCCCAACGACAAGCGCCTGGCCGAGACCTACTTCGCCGAGGTCAGCGCTCCCACCTTCGACCAGATCAAGCGCGAGTGGGACTACGAGTTCACCTACGAGCAGTTCTCCGTACTGAACAGCTACCGTTGGAAGGACCTCATCTCGAGCGTCCAGCAGGTGAAGAACTACAAGCACTTCGCCGACGATTGGAAGGAAAAGCAGACCTTCACCTCTGACCAGGAGGCCTACTCCCAGAAGGTGCACAACCACCTCGTGGCCAAGTACAACAACGTGCGCGGCAAGCACTACCGCCAACCCATCCCCACAGGTCTTTCGGACGAGGGCCTCGGCATCAGCCAGAATCCCGGATACTAAGAAGCAATTTGGCCATTATATTGATTGGAGGGGGCTGGCATACGGCCAGTACGTGTGCCAGCCCTTATTGCATCAACACAAAATCAGAATGAAATATGACACACAACAAATTATTTATCCTCACCACGGCTGCCGTTCTCAGCGTGGCATCCATCTCTTGCAGCAAAGATGATGACAACAATGACGTAAAGGAAATCAATGCAAATGCAGGCAAACCAGTTGCCTTTGGTGGAACAGTAGGCGAAATTGTCGATCTCGGATTGTCTGTCAAGTGGGCCAACCAGAACTTGGGGGCGGCTTCTGAAGAAGAGTTTGGCAAATACTTTGTCTTCGGAGAGACAGAACCCAAGGAGGATTACACATGGAACACCTATAAATGGGGCAGTCCTGATGCGCTGACCAAATATCAGTTGTCTTCGATTGACGCCTCTGTCGGCAAAGGTCTCCGCACTCTTGAACTCTCTGACGATGCAGCGCGCGCGGGTTGGGGAGACAGATGGCGCACTCCAACACAGAAAGAGATTATAGAACTGATTGAGAAAGCCACATGGACATGGAAGAAAGTGAACGGTGTGAATGGACACGAAATTGTTGGGCCTAATGGGAATAGCATCTTCATTCCCGCCGCAGGCTATCAAAATGGCACAGAAACCTTTAGTGTAGGCACAAAAATCATCCTCCTCTCTGCCACTCTCTACGGCTGGACTACTTACGATGACATCGAGTATGTATCCATTGGAAGCGGTTTCGCTCCGCAGTGGAGTCTGAATGACAGACAATGGGGACGCTCTATACGTCCGGTTTGGAACTAATTCTTCTTTCCCATGACAAGGCATATCACCCCCTTTTGTCTCTTCATTACGGCAGCCATTGTGCTGTCGTTTTGTGGTGCTCACGGGGGGGATGTACCTCGTTTTTGGTATGCAAAATAGCGCATGAGGGGTATTTCGTGCATGGCGAAATGTCCGTACCTTTGCACCGAATTTAGATGCAGAAACTTCTTAAAAAGAGAAACGTATGAATAAGGTATTAGCATTGTTTTTTGTGATGGCAACGCTGGGACTGGCGTCGTGCAACAGCAACGACGACGAGAACGGCATCGTGATTGACGGCATAGACCTCTCGCAGGACGTGGATTGCTGCTCGGCGGAGGAGGCGTTGCAGGTGTACAGGTTCTTGCAAGGAGTGAAGGTCATTCCCGAACTGTCCACTGTGGTGGACGGCAAGTACAATGTGTTTGCCTACTCGAAGACAGGCTCTCTGCACAGGGGGTACAACGACCTCTACTTTGTGGTCACGAAGCGTCTGACGGGCAACTACGTGAAGAACTTCGAGATAGAGAGTCTAACGCCACTCATGCACATGGTGCAGACGGATATGTGGCATAGCACGCCGGTATCGGCTGCCGTAACGACGTTCGATGACGGCATCCTGGCCGTCAAGCACGGATGGGTGTCGCTACTGATGAACACGAGCGATGATGGCGAGTGGGTGTTCTCGTATGAGGCACAAGTGCTGGACAGCAAGGGCGGTGTGAATCATTTGGCGATAAACGTGGAGGCCTTGCCTGACGGACAGGAATGGCTGAAGAGTTTCAAGGTGGCCGACGACACCTACTTCCTCTCGCTGGTGAACCCGACGGAATGGCAGACGGGCACCAACACCATCAAGGCTTACATCTCGAAGAAGAGCAATCCCATCACCACGCCCTACGCCTTGGCGGAGGAGTCGTTCATCGTGGAGATTGACCCACGCATGCCCGACATGGGTGGCCACACGTCGCCTGGCAACACACCGCTGACACAACAGCAGGATGGCAGCTACCAGGGCACCATCAACCTGACCATGACAGGACTGTGGAGCATCCACCTGACGGTGAAAGATGCACAAGGCAGTGTGGTGGCTGGCGGCGATGACCTGACAGACGGACACAGCTCGCTCTACTGGGATGTAACGATATAAGAAGGACTGATATGCTGGAACTACTGTTGCTGGCCACAGGTCTGCAAGCCGACACCGCCATGCTCCCACCCAAGCATCTGGACGAGGTGGTTGTCGTGGCTCGCAGTCAGGGCGGACGCCGCTCGGCCAAGGGGCAGGTGGCCTCTATCGATGAGCACCTGCAGGAATTGAGCCGCGTGCAGATGGTGCGCCGGGGGTCGTATGCCTGGGAACCGACGGTGAACAACATGCAGACGGAGCGCCTGTCAACCACTATCGACGGCATGAAGATTTTTTATGCCTGCACGGACAAGATGGACCCTGTGACGAGCTATGTGGAAAGCAGCAACCTGCAGAGCATCCTGCTGAACTCAGGACTGAACGGCAATCCGCAGGCTACTGACAATATCGGTGGTTCGCTGGACCTGAAACTGCGCAAGGCGGGGTTCTTATACGACCCAGAATGGAAGGTTGGTGCCGATGCAGGTTACGAGAGCAATGGACATCTGCAGGTGTATGGTGGCGAGGCATCGTACTCCTCTAAGTCATTCTACACCAATGGCGGTGTCTTCTATCGTCATGCCGACAACTACAAGGAAGGCGGTGGCAGAGAGGTCTCTTTCTCACAGTTCCAGAAGGTTAACGCCTACGATAATTTCGGTTTCCGTCTTTCACCACAGGATGCCATCGAGGGCACCTTCATCTTTGACCGTGCCACCAATGTGGGTTACCCTGCCCTGAACATGGATGTGGCAAAGGCCGAGGCTTTCATCACCTCCCTGTCATACAAGCGGCTATGGGAAGAGCGACTGCTGCAGTCGTGGGAGACGAAGGTGTATTACAATCACATCACCCACGTGATGGACGACACCACGCGCCCTGATGTTCAGATCCACATGGATATGCCTGGCAAGAGTTGGACGACGGGATTGTACAGTCTGGTACGAGCTAGCAAGGGTGCCCATGAATTAACGGCCAACTACGACCTCTACTATAATCGTCTGTTTGCCGACATGACGATGTATCCTGGCGGTGCAGCACCGATGTATATGGTGACGTGGCCCGACGTGGGGACACTGAATACGGGTGTGGCGCTCAGTGACCGCATCCGACTGGGCTCTGCTCATACACTGAACATATCAGCAAAGGTGGCATGGCAACACCAGCGACTGAACAACGAGGAGGGCTATCATGCACTGAGCGTCTTCTTCCCTGGCATGCAGCAGCAGTATCACCAGACGACAGGTCGCATCGCTGCCAACTATCAGCTTTCCATTCACAACTCTCAACTGAGTGTTGGAGCTGGTTGGGGCAGTCGTGCACCCACGGTGACGGAGGCCTACGGTTACTATCTGAACAACACCTTCGACCAGTATGACTACATTGGTAACCCACGCTTGAAGAACGAGAGCGCGGTGGAGTTGAATAGCGCAATAAAATTCCAAACTCCAAATTCCAAATTCCAAATTGGCATTGATGCCAACGCTTTCTTCTTCTCCAACTACATCATCGGACAGTTCGAGGACCGTCTTAGTGCGATGACCGTTGGTGCGGAGGGCGTCAAGGTGTATGGCAACATCTCGCATGCCACGATAGCCAATTTCTCGTTGACTTCGCAATGGACGATACAGCCCTGGCTGACGTGGAACACACGATTGGGATATGCCTTGGGACAGGACGATGAGGGTGAGTCGCTCCCCATGATTTCGCCCTTCTCCTACACCACGAGTGTGGGTGTCCACTTCGGCCGCTTCCAAGGCAAGGCTGAGGTGCAGGGCAACGCCCGACAAGCAAAATATGGCAGGAAGTATGGAGAGACAGAAACACCGGCATGGACCATCGTGAACCTCTCGGCCAATTATCAATTCTCCATTCATCATTCACAATTAGCTTTGCGCTTTGGCATCGAGAATCTCTTCGACAAACGTTACACCACCTATGCTGACTGGTGCGATATTCCGCAGAAGGGACGCAATATATATATGAATCTTTCGTTTGAACTATAAGATGAAGAAAGCGATTATTTGGATTGGAGCACTCATCGTGGGTGCTATATTAGGACTGTTTGGCATTGCATGGCTCAACGATGTGATGAGCTACGTGGCAACGATACACACGACTGTTCCAGTTGCTGGCTGTGCCAACCATCGTGCTGGCTGTGATTACGACGTTTGTTATTCCGAATAATTCGTTATTCTGAATTTGAGTATTTACTGTGTTGTAGATAGCAAACTTCTACGAAATCTATTCGGAATAA
>ODAJ012174884.1_pt1 | contig 13859 bp, 25 predicted proteins | sample 1539241 | NCBI WGS metagenome assembly ODAJ01 (sample SAMN02144231, study PRJEB22623) | gut metagenome | biome: sheep rumen | host: Ovis aries | place: New Zealand | reverse complement strand
TCTCGCATCAACTGGTGGTTGCGTTCCCCTTCGGGTTCGTCCGCGTCCAACGTGTGCAATGTCAACAACAACGGCAATGCCAACTACAATTCCGCGACGAACACCTGGAATCGCCCTCGCTGCGGATTCCTCGTCAATGCCAGACCGAGTAGGAGTTAACCGAAAGCCGAGCGAAGAGAGGAAGGAAGCCATGACCATCGGGCGCAAGCCCGTCAATATGCGCCTCGCGCGGGGAGCCGGACGCTTCTTGCATGGCCGGGGACTGCGGCGCTCGCCCCGGTTTCATGGCCTTCCCGCAATGCGGCTACCCGAGCGCCGATTGGTTGCCGTGCGGGGCGCTCTATGAATTCCGAAGAGCGGCGCGCTGCGCGGAGGAAGAGGCGCGAAGAGAAAAGGGCGCGCAACCGGGCAGAGAGGATCAAGGACTGCACGCTCGATGACGTCGCCGACATCGACGCGCTATACAGGGCGGCGAAGCAGGCGCAGAGCGGCGTTAACTGGAAAGCGAGCGTCCAGCGGTATGACAAGGACGTCTTGAGGAACGTCGCGAAGATGCGCGTGTCGCTGCTCTCTGGCGAGGATATCTGCAAGGGCTTCATCCGCTTCCGCATCTGCGAGCGCGGAAAGAACCGTGATATATCGGCGGTGCACTTCAGCGAGCGTGTCCCCCAGAAGAGCATCACTCAAAACGCGCTGGTCCCGGCGATGGAGCCGACGTTCATCAAGGCGAACACGGCGAACCGGAGAGGCATGGGGACGGGCGAGGCGATAAGGATCATAAAAAGCCAGCTTGACGAGCATTTCCGCAAGCACGGGAGCGAGGGGTACATCCTTCAGATCGACTTCGCGAACTACTTCGCGAGCATCCCCCACGAACCTGTCAAGGAAATGATCTCCAAAGCCTTCGACGATCCGCGCCTCATCGGCCTTCTCCACCACATGATCGACGTCCAAGGCGACGTCGGGCTGGGACTCGGTTCGGAGCCGAATCAAATCCTGGCGATCGCGCTGCCGAACCGAATCGACCACTTCGTCTTGGAGATGTGCAGCGTCGAGGCATACGGGCGCTACATGGACGATAGCTACCTCATACACACCGACAAGGAATACCTCCAATCGGTCCTTATCCTGATACGCGACCTATGCGCGAAGATGCAGATACCGATAAACGACAAGAAGACGAGGATAACGAAGCTGTCGCGAGGTTTCGTGTTCCTCAAGAAGAGGTTCTTCTACTCGCCGACCGGCAAGGTTGTCGTGAAGCCGTGCCGCGAGACCATCACCAGGAAGCGGAGGCGTCTGAAGAAGCAGGTCGATCTTTACCGCCGCGGGATCATGACGTACGAGCAGTTGGAGCAATCGTACCAATCGGCGCGCGGCGATCTGGTTAACCTCGACGCCCATCGAACGCTCTTGAGCTTCGACGCGCTTTTCAAGTCGCTAATGGAAGGCGATCCGAAAATCGCTCGCGGGGGGGGGTCGCCCTCCTAAGCAAAGCAGGCAGTGACCATCCGGCGAGGGGACGCCCGCCGGCATCCTTCATTTCAGCCATGGAAAGCCGCCCATCCGGGGCGGCTTTTTTATTGGAGAAAGGACAAGACCATGAACGAAGAAACCACAGCGGCATCGGCGTACGCCGAGATGACACGTGATCAGATCGAAGCCGAGATCGCCGGCATCGACCAGATCGCGAAGCAGAACTCCTTCAAGTACGAGAAGCGCCAACGGGGCGATTTCCCGGACGGGAAATGGGAGCGGTTCATCGCATCCCAGAACGAGATGTTCCAGCGCCGCGCGGAACTTGAAGCGGAGCTTCAGGCGCGAGACGAGCCGGAAGCCGAAACCAAGACCTACGACTTCACGGGAATGGACGCGCCCGAAGTCCTCCGATCGCTCAGCTACCGCCCGACGAAAGACGAGCTTCAGCAAGCTTGCGACTGGCTGCAAATCAGCTACGAGCCGACTCTTACAAACGCGGAGCTGAAGTCGCTCATCGAAGAAGCGGCAAGCGCTTAGGGCTGGGAAGGTGGCGCAGATGGAGTTTTCCGACATCCAATCGTTCATGTTCGTTCTGCTAAGCGCATGCGCGGCCATCGTTGCGGTTGCCGGCGCGAGCGCAGCAGTTGTCAAGTTCTGGCGCTACGCGCACAGGCAGAGCGACGAGAATTCCAACACCCTCGAAGAGCACGAAGCCTATCTCGCATCGGACAAAAAGCGGATCGAGCGGCTTGAGCAGAAGCAGGACAAGGCCGACGAGCAAAACAGGCTAATCCTGAAGGCCCTTGTAAGGCTCATGAGCCACGAGCTAGACGGCAACCACACGCAAGAACTCGAAGAGGTCCGCAACGAGATACAGGACTTCCTAATCGAAGGGAAACGTCGATGAAGCACGGCAAGCCCAAGATGCAGTTTTCGAGCAAGATCGTCATAGCGAGCGTCCTGGCGGTAGTCATCTACACGCTTTCGATGATCTGGCTCGTGCTCGTCAACATCGCGAACGGGTCGAACATCTGGCCTCCGCCCGAGTTGACCGCATTATGGTTCACGTTCTGGACCGTCGAGCTAGTGATGCTCGCGTCGATCAAGAAGGACAAGATCAAGAACAAATACGAGAGGAACGATGATGAGGATGATTAACAAGCTGGCAAGCCGCAAGTTCTGGCTCGCGATCGCCGCCTTCCTGGCGAGCTTCGCAGCAGGCGTCACCGGCATCGCGGATCCGACAATCTGCGCGGTATGCATGGCCCTGTCCGCAGGCATCTACGCGGCGTGCGAGGCGTACGTCGATGGGGCGGCGGCGAAGGCCAACCAGACCATTGCGACAACGAATATCACCGCGAACGCAACTTCGCGTGAGGTCGTGGAGAAAGCGTTCCTTCCCGATGCAAAGGAAGCAGAAGCTCTAGAAAACTAGGACACCCGGAAACGCTATCGATCGAAGTCGCCCTCATGGGCGGCTTTTTCTTTGCAGGAAGGAGCACGATATGGCGGTTTCGAAGAACAAGAAGGAAGCAGCCGCGCAGGTGATGGAGCACCTTTGCGAGCATGAATGGCACGGGTATGCACAGGATGCCCGCTACGGAGACGGCGAAGGGTACTGCGACGTGAAGACCGTCGTTGGAACGGTCAAAGTTGCCCAGGGCGACCGTGACTGCACCAGCGCCGTCGCCGATGCGTACACGTCTGTCGGCGTCAACGTCGGCGGGGCCTCCTATTCCGGGAACTTCTACGAGTGCATGGTTGGAACCGGCAACTTCCGAGCACACCGCATGAGCGACGGCTACACGTGCGATGACGGGTACGTGGCGCAGCGCGGCGATACCTACCTTGCGCATAACGGGTACTGGCAACATGCAGCAATGTGCACGAGCGCGGAACCGGACATGCTCGCGGAGTTCTCCATCAACGAGAACGGTGGCATCAGTGGCGGGCAGACCGGGGACCAGACGGGCAAGGAAAGCCTCATTCACGGCTTCTACGGGGGCCATTGGGATTGGGTGCTCGAACTGGTTACGGATGGCAGCGGCGCGCAGGTCGCTCAACCCGCAAAGCCGACCAGCAACGCAAAGCCATCAGGCGGGCAGTCCGATGCGGCTATCGATGCGCCTATGCCCGAATACCGGGTTAAGGGCAAGAGCGGCCAATGGTACGACTGGATGCGCGGGCTTGTCGAGATCAGCGGGAAATCGGGCGACGATTATGCGGGGTCTGAAGGCGACCCGATCGTCGATATCGAGTTCAAGAACCTCGGAGACGGCGGCTGGTTCGTGCTCAACGTGAAAGACGTCGGCGAGTTGGGCCGCAACCAGCAGAACAAGACCGAACACCCGCTTATCGGCGTCACGGTATACTACGCGACGCCCGACCCTGGATCGACCGGGTATTACAGGGCGATGTACCGCGTCCATTCGCTACACAACTGGCCTTCGGCGCATGGCAAGTGGCTCAAGTGGGAGTACGACGATGAGGATGGCGGTGCTGGCGATGATGCGAACCCGATCGACCTCTTCCAGCTGACCCTATCGCGCTAGGCGGCGGTTTCCATGAAGTACAACCTTGCGATCATCGCCTTGTACGTCACCGCAATCGCCGTGGCTGCGGGCGTCATAGCACTCGTTGAAGCGGTGTCATGATGCAACGGGGCGAGTGGTGGATCTTGGCGATGCTCTCGATCATGTTCCTTGACGCGGTTTGCCTCGTCGCTCTTCTTGCCGTCACGGTGGCTTTTCCATCAGATCAGGCCCAAGCCGTCGAATTCGTCTCGAAACCGAAAGATCGCCCGCTGCTAGAATCCCCGCAGAAAGTGTGGCAAGCTCGGACAACCGGTGTGAGCGAGTTCGATTTCGATGGCATGCATTACGTGATCGTCAACCTGCCAAAAGAGTATGTGGATTACTCGTCCTGGTATGTCAGGATGCCATAAGAAAGAAGCCCCTATCCAGCCGGATGTTTCTGGCTGGATAGGGGCCTTTTCGTGTTTCTAAGCTGCTTTAAGAGGCGCGATAATGCCTATTCCGCTTTCAAGCAAGATCACTGGCGTATTGCCTTCTGCAATGACGATCTGCGGTTTCCTGGTTCGGATATCTTCGCCTGTGGGGAGCCAGAGACGATTCATCCGAACCAGCTCATGACCTGCTGGTTCGGATGTTTTCATATAGCAATCAATCTCGTGCTTCGTTGTTCCGTCCCGACCGTTGAAGCTCATAACGGCCACCGCAGCGCTCTCGTAAAGCCATACCTCGGAAACGAACGCATCGATAACCTCCGCACTGGATCGCATGCCGTCGGCGATGCATATGAGCATGTCGAGCACTTCCGCCTTCGAGATCTCGCTTTCCTCATGCTCAAGTTCGGCTATCTTAGCCTCGATTTCGGATTGTTGCCGGTCGATCTCTTCCATCTTGTCCCTCACGTGCTTGTATGGCATTCCATCCTCCACGGCCTTAATAAGGTTGTCGCGCTGTTTGATAAGCGCTTTCAGATCTTTCTTCGCCGCCTCTATGGACGCCTTCGGTTTCTTGCCGCTCCTGTATTCCGCGAACTTCTCGGCGATGAGTTCCAGCGTTTCACGGCTCTTGAAAGCGTTGCGGACCGATCTCGTGACCGCCTCTTCCGTTTCGTCCTTCCAGAAAACACCGAGACAAGCTTTCCGTTTCTTCTGGCATGTGTAGCGGTAATACTCAACGCCGGCGTGGTTCTTGCACACTTCCCCGCGCATCGCATTGCCACATGCCGAGCAGAACATCTTCCCCGAAAGCAGGTAGTTGGCCTTCGCTTTCTCGTGTTTCCCGAACTCAAGCTTTTTGATGCAGCGTTCCTTGACGCTTTCTGACACTATCGCCGGCATACCACCCGGAACGTTTACGAGCGGAATCGGATCGCCGGATGCGTCGAGAATCTTGTTACCCCTCGCGTCTTTCTCGAAGCCCCATGTGTACACGCCGGCATATCGCCAACTTTTCAGCATGTTGTTGATGAAGCAGTATCCGGGAGTCTTCCCCTGCGAGGTTTTAACACCCTGCCCCTTCAGCCATTCCAAGATCTCCTTTATTGAATCGCCGGCCAGATAGCGCATATGGATTTCCTCGGCGATGGGCGCTTCAATTGGATCGAGAGTTATAACATCCCCGTCATGCGAGTAGCCGTACCACTTGTAACCGAGGTATTGGCATTTCCTCGCCTTGCCGAGCATGCCGCGCATGGTGTCCTCGGCGCTCTGCTGGGACCTGATCTGTGCGAAGATCGCGTGCATTCCCTTCGAAAGCGAAGCCTCGATCCCGTTGCCGGCGATGTTCTCCTTTATGCTCTCGATCTGCACACCGCAATCGTTCAAGATCTTCTCGTGGAAGAACTGGTCCTGCATGTTCCTCGCAAAGCGGTCCATCTTCCAGACGAGGACGATATCGAACGCGCCCTTCTGCGCGTCCTCGATCATCTGAAGAAACTGAGGGCGATCGTCGCTCCGCCCGGAAATTGCGTAATCCGGGTAGACCTTAACGATCTCGTAGGCCATACGCTCGCAGTACCGCTCCGCCTCGTAAACCTGGTCCTCGATCGAGGCGTCGCGCTGCTTGTCGCACGAGAACCGGGCGTAAACCGCGACGCGGTTGCCAGCCCTGTTTTCGTTGTAGCTCTTTCTCCTGACCATGTATAATGTAACCGCCTTTCGGAATGCGGGCCTGCCAATGGTGCGTGTTTCCGTCACGTTCAAGGCACGAGCCGCTTGTGTCCGCCAAGACTTTGCAAGCGGCTCAACTTCTTTAGAACGAGAACGTTTCCTCGGCCAGAATCTTCGTCGGATCCGGGTAGTTTCCATCGACGAACCCGAGCGTGCAACGGACGAGCACGTCGTTATAGCTCGTAACCTTGAACGGAACATGCACGGTTGTTGTCGTTCCTGGCTCAACCTTCAGCATGTAATCGGGCGTCACCCCATCGCTTCCGAGGTAAGCATCGGAGTAACCGGACGTCCCGACGGAGACGCCGTCCTGGGCCGCTGCCGTCGGGACGGCCTGCATGAAGCTAACCGCAGTTTTAGTGTTGTTGGTGTACTCGCATGCGACTATGAAGGTTAACCCGCCTTGCCCGTCATCAAGGATCTCGGCACCGACGAGCTTGACGCCGTAGTACTCCTGCTCCTGTGCCTCGGGCGACTTGGATTCGCCCGAGCTTTTCGAGGATCCGGATCCAGATCCGGGCGATTCGCTGCAACCCGCCAAGGCGAAAGCGAGAATGGCAACCATGGCCGCAATCACGATCTTCTTCATAGTCCCTCCCTTTCTCATAGGCTATTCAACAATTTCCGCAACTCTTGTAGCTGCTTCCTTTTTTTGCTCCCCGGCGTAAGCGTAAATTTGGGCGTTTTGAATGAATGTATTCTTATCGTCATCTGACATTTGGCGATAGAGGGTAATAAGCCGAGCCTCATCAGCGTTTAGCAGCATCGGCTGTTTATCTTTGCTTGCGATTTCTTCCAAGGGCTGCGCATGGGCGGTCCCTAGGATAGTGTCAGTTGATACCTGGAAATAATCGGCAAGTTTATCTAGCTTTTTTCCATTCAGCCCTCGCTTGCCCTGCTCCCAGCTACGGTATGTGCTAAGCGAGATGCCGAGATCGGATGCAACTCTCTCTTGTGTTTTCCCGGAAAGCTCCCTGATATGTTTCAAGTTCGTTTGCATGGCCTTTCCTTTCGCTGTGTGCATACAGTATCACATTTTGTGTGAGCAGTAAAACATTTTCTCTTGCAAAGTGACACGATACGTGTTAGTGTCTGTCGCATGAAGTAATACAAAACGTGTTACTAGGAGAAGAAATGGCTAACACAATTGCAGTAGAACGGAAGCGGCTCGGCATGACCCAATCGGACCTTGCCAAAGAGTTCGGTAAAGATCGCTCAACAATCGCCCGGTGGGAAGCTGATCCATCTGTTTTGACAGGCGCAAACCTGCACAAGCTCAGTGATCTTTTTGGTTGCACTACCGACTACATCTTGGGACGGACTGAAGAGCGCGTTCCTGTTCTTCATCTGACCAACTAACCATGACAGCGCCGATCGGAATGGGCGCACGGGTCGGGTGCAGCCTCCTTTCCGCCCGTTCAACCCTCTGGCGTGGAGATGCCGGCGTAGGGGGCCGGGGCCTCTCCCGATGTGCAAGGGCTGCGAGCTGCGCCCAGCCCGATCGGCACTTGATTATCGAAGGACCAACGATGGCACTCTCACCCAAACTCAAGGCATTCGAAGACGCGTTCGACGTCCTCAACGACCAATTCTTTGAAAGTGCACTTTCAAAACCAGTCATTACCATGTCGCCGACGCCGGGCGCGTTCGGCCATTTCACACCATGGAAAAGCTGGAAGGACGCCGAAGGCGAGCACTACGAGATCAACCTCGGCGCTGCGACGCTCGACCGCCCTCTTCCGGAAATGATCTGCACCCTGCTTCACGAGATGGTCCACCAGTACTGCGAGGAAAACAAAATCAAGGACACCAGCAGGGGCAACACCTACCACAACAAGGAGTTCAAGCGCGAGTGCGAGAAGCGCCAACTCATCGTCAAGCACGACAAGCGCGTCGGCTGGGGCATCACCGAGCCTGCGCCCGGGCTGGTCGATTTCGTCAACTCCGGGCGATTCGAGAAGTGCAAGCAGGAGCTTCACCGCCTGGGCGAAACCATGGTCAGCGACCCGTCCTCGAAGAAGAAGAGTTCATCGACGCGCAAGTACGTTTGCCCCGGATGCAAGACGAGCGTGAGGGCTACACGCGAAGTGAACATCGGATGCCTCGATTGCGACATGCAGATGGAAGCGGAATAAGGAGGCCGGCATGGCATGGCTGAAGAAGAACGTCTGGTTGCTCTGCATCGCCGCCGGATGGGTGCTGGCGTTTGCCGCCTGGTTTGCGGGACCGGCCGAGACGGCGGGCGTTCTCATGGCGTGCTCTCTGTGGCTCATGGGATTCGGGATCGGCTGGATCGTCCGCGACGAAAGGAGCGAACGGTGAGCGAGCGCAAAGAGATTGATTACAACGAGCTGCACGACCTCACGATCAAGGAGTTGAACGAGCGGATCGATGATTGTCGCCGGCGGATCCTTGCCGAGTTCGGCATCGAGTGGAAACCGGAGGCCGCACATGCTGACGAATGACGAGCGGCACATGTGCCGGCTGCTTGAGAAGTGGATCTTGGAGAGAAGGGTATCTGAGGATGGAAGAAAGCGCGCAGACATATCCCCACGATCGGATTCAGGGAAGAACCCCGTTCATGATGGGCCACGGAAAACTTGTGCCGCGTGAGGTTTCGAAGCGCTTCTGCAACTCGACGGTGAACGGTTGCCTCGACGGCCAGCATGCGAACTATTACCAGTTCTGCCTGGGTTTCGCCGCATGCTTCGACGCGATATCGCGCGGGACGATCGACCTTCAGGCCGACCCGAACGAGGTTGTCGCAAAGGCTTGGAGGGACGTGAACAACGTCACGAGCAAACCGAACGAGATCACCGCGATCATGGGCGTTGGTGATGAATGATGGCAGTTGTCACCCACATAGCCGCATTCTCTGCCGGAGCATGGTTCGGCAGAGCGATAATGGCTATCCTGATTGCGGGCCGCGATGACTAGCATGAGGGTTTCGGCGCGCCGTCTCGACGATGGCAAATGGGAGGTTTCCCTACCGAGGCGCAAGAGCGCGATTCGCGGCAAGAGCGGCTTCAAACCGCGTCATAACGTGGAGGCGGCAGACGAGGCGGAGGCCATCGAGAAGGGCCGCGAGATCTTCGAGCGGGAATACGTCGCGTACAAGATGGGCGTGACGATGGACCTCGCCGACCTCGCCGTCTACTTCATCGACCACGCGGAGGCCGACGGGACCTACACGGGCGACACGGCGCAGGACTACCGGAACATCGTCCTGCGGTACGTCGCGCCGAACTTCGCGAAGGACGTTGACGAGGTAACCGCGCTCGACATCGAGCGCCTTTACGCCTTCCTTCTCGCCGAGGGCGGGCGCGACGGCGAGGGGATCAACCCGAACAGCGTGCACAAGCTCAACACCGTGCTGCGCGCGACGTACGCGTTCCTCGCGCGCGAGGGCGTCGTTCCGGCAAGCCCCATGCAGGCCGTGGAGCTTCCGCCGAGGTCCTACCCGGAGAAGCGCGCGCTGACGGAACGCGAGTTCGTGAAGGTCCTCGAAGGGTTGGAGAAGGAGCTTCAGCGCACCCCGGACGATGCCGATGGGATCAAGCGCCGCAACATGCTGTTCGGCGCGTACCTCGATATACACATGGGGGCGCGAGTGGGCGAGATCTGCGCCATGACGCGCGGCCAGATAAGGGCCGTCGAGGAAACGATCCGGCTCGATCATTCCATGAGCGAACGCGGAGGGCTACACCGGAAGGAGCCGAAGACGCCTTCCGGAAGGCGGACCGTCGCAATCGACGCCGAGCCGTGGGAAATGCTGCGCCGCCACTACGAATGGCAGGCGAGCTACCTGACCGACATCCAGCGGGACAGCGACGCCACGCCCGTCTGCTGCACGGCTGACGGCGGATTCATAGCGCCGAGCGACATGAGCGCGGCGTTCAAGGAGTTCTGCGCCTCGGTGGGCGTGGAGCTTGCCGAAGGCGAGTCGTTCCACGTCTTGAGGCACACGCACATCTCGCACCTGCTTTCGAGCGGGATCAACCCCATGGAAGTCAAGCAGCGCGCGGGCCATGCGCGCGTCGGCACGACCTTGGAGCAGTACGGCCACGTGATGCCCGGCGAGGACGCGGCCACGGCGGCGAGCTTCGGCGAGATAAAGGCCCGCGCGCGCAAGGCGGGTGGTTTCAGGTGAAGGAGGACTGGCGTGAGACGGCTGCGAGGACGCACGAGATCTTGCAGCGGGTCTGGGCGGAAGAGAGGCCCGCCGTTGACCCGCCGATTCATAGGTACGTGATCACGGTCGAATGCACGGAAGAGCAGTTCGAGAGCGTGAAGCTCGCGCTCAAGGGCTATCCGATGCGGAGGCGGGGCTTTCACGAAGAGCCGATGCCGGGAGACGGTCGGCCATGAGGGAGCAGGACGTCGGGACCGAGCGCGACGTTCCCCACGCCTGGGTCATCGAGATCGACGAGATGAGCGTGGCCAAGGCGCGCGAGATCGGGCGGGTGCTCGCGCAGCACGGCATACACGGCCATTTCCTCGACGGGGATCTGGCAACCAACATGAGGGAGTACGCCAAATGGCGTCAGCGGCAGCGGATGAAAGGGGGTGATGGAAATGGCTAACTGGATAAAGCTCTTCCTCGACGTCGATAAGAACTCCGAGTTCCGGGCGTTCGAGGACTCCATGCGTCAGGGCAAGCGCGGCAAGCGCAGGAAGCGGGACGCCGAGGACATCGCGTTCGCGCAGACGATCCGCCTCTACCTGCTTCTTGGGCAGACGAAGGACGGGCGGATTCAGATCCGCGAGACGGGCGACCGGCTGCTTGCCGAGGACGTCATGCGCGAAGAGGGCGACGATCTCCTTCTCATCTTCGACCGGATGGCCGCGCACGGGGTCATCAACCGCGAGATGTGGACGGGCTTCAACGTAGTAACGACCTCCAACGCGGTCGAACAGGCGGAGCTGAGGCAGTTCTACAAAGACCGCTCGAAAGCCGGCAACGATGCGAAGCGGGACAAGGCGAAGGACCGCGAAGGAAAGCAGAGCGGGGAGCCTTAAAGGACACCTTGAAGGAAGCCTAGAAGGACTACCCATTATTAAGAAGAGAAAAGAAGAGAAATAAAAAAGGAACCACATCCGGGTAGCAACAGGCGAGTTTTTGAACGTGACGGAAGCGCGCATCGTTTGGCGGCGGTGCGCAGGCAGAGAGAAGAAAGGCTATGAGGATCTACGTTATCGGACCCGTGAGCGGGCATGACGATCTCAACGTCCCGGCATTCGAGCACGCGAGGAAGGCCCTGCGCGAATCGGGCTTCGTTCCCCTCGTCCCCCATGACTTCGTCCCGGACGGGGCGGATTGGCAGGCGGCTATGCGCCGTTCCCTGGAAACGCTGGTCAAAGCGGACGGCGTCGCCTACCTGGAAGGATGGCAGAAGAGCCATGGCGCGCGCCTTGAATGGAAGGTCGCGAGGGCGCTCGGCATCGAGGTCGCCGCAGTCGAGAACTGGTGCTCGATCGGGTCAAGGCGGGCAGGGCTGACCATCCAGCAGAAGAAGCGGAAGAAATGCCCGCATTGCATGCGGGTCTTGCCGTCGGCGCTGTTCGACGATGCGACCGGCAAGGCAGACGGCCTCCAAGGCTATTGCCGCGACTGTATGGCCGACTACAAGAGGACCGGCAATGGCGACAAGGCATGACCGGATGATCGCGGCTTGCAACGAGAGGCGCGCGAAAACGAACGGGAAATGCGTCGAAGAGTGCATGCAGATCGGTTGGTGTGCTCGCGTTTACGAAGCTGTAAAGGCGACAAGGAAGAAGAGAAAGGGAAAAGGAAATGAGTGAGAAGAATACGACTGCGGGCAGGATAACGTTCTTCGGGCTGCTGGGGATCGCGTTCATCGTGCTCAAGCTCTGCGGAGTGATCGATTGGGCATGGTGGATCGTGCTCTCTCCGATCTGGGCACCGATCGCGGCGGTTGCAATCGCGTTCGTCGTGCTCTTCATCATCGCGTGGATAAGGGGCTAGCCATGGCTGAGTTCAACCCTGATCGCGCGAGATCGCGCTTGCAGAACATGACCAACACGCAGCTTTGGAAGTTCGCCGACAAGCATCACGTCGGGCAGGCGGAGAACGGGCGCAAGCTCACCCGCAAGCGGCTGATTGCGCGACTCATGCTCGATGACGGCGTGGTGCGCGAGCTGGGCGCGAAGGCAGAGTGACGCGCCATGGCATCGGCATGCGAGAGGCCGTCGAGGGGTCGTTACATCCAAGGTTGCCGTTGCGACGCTTGCAGGGCGGCGAACAACGCCTACGAGAAGCAGCGGGTGAAGGACGTCGCAAAGGAGAAGTGGGGCGCGAAGGTCCCCTACTTCACCGATGCGGAGCCGGTGCGCGACCACCTGAACCGCCTTCTCGAAAACGGGTACACCAAGCGGGGAATCGTTAGGGATTACGGCATCCCTCGGGCGACGATCCACAACATCATGACCGCCCACGGCAGGACCGGGAGGCCCGTCGAGAGGGTGAAGACGGTGACGGCGTTGCAGATCTTGGAGATCGGGACGCGCGAGAGCTTCGTCTACTACCGCAACGGGTTCATCGTCGGCGTGTTCGAGAGCTTGCAGGAGTTGTGCGAGAAAACCGGCAAGACGATGAAAACCGCCCAATGGCTGTGCACGCCTTCTGCCAGGAGGTCGAAGCGGTCATACATCGTGAGAGTTTCGTATTAAGGAGGAACGGAAATGTTCATGGAAGCATTCAAGCAAGCACTTGCAGACAAGCTCGGCCTCGGTGGCCGCAAGGAGCACTGGGAGCCTGACAACCGGGCCACGCGACGCCGGCGCGAGCGCTTCGAGCGCAAGTTCGAGCCGGCGCAGCCGAAGATCCGTGACGATGACGCCGAGTTCCCGCTCGCGGGCTACAAATCGCCGCACAAGCCGCGCGAGATCGCGTCCCGGAAGCCGGTGAGGCGATGATGCCGCAACGATATCCGAGGCGCGGCAGGGAATGCGGGCCGTGCGGGACGTACACGATGATGGGCCTCGCCTACGAATGCCCCGATTGCGGCCACTTCCTCAACGTGCCTCGATGCCTGGTCGAAGAGACGAGGCGGCTGCACGCGAAGGGCGTGCGCGTCAGGCACGCCGGGTGCCTGCGGTGGGGCAAGCCGGGATTCATCAAGGTAGCGCCAGACGATGAGGCGGTCATGGAGCTTTTCGGCTACGAGCACATCGACATGGGGACCCTCGGCGAGATCGGGGAGTCCGGGTGCTGCTTCGTCCCGAAGACGGCCATGCCGGCGGAGAAGGATCCGCAACGATGGGAAGACTGGGTGAAAGACCATGAGTGAGACGAAGATCACCGCCGCCGATATCCGAATGCTCTTGCACGAGAAGTACAGCGATCATCGGCAGTTCGCATACGCCGAAGAGGTTGGCAATGCAACTGGCCTTGAGCAAACTCGCCGCCTTGATGCAGTGGTGGTCAACGTGTACAAGTCGAAGGGCTACACGATCGAGGGCATCGAGATCAAGGTGTCGAGGTCCGATTTGAGGCGCGAGCTTCAGGATTCCAGCAAGCACAACGTATTCTTTAATTCGCTCGACTATTACAGCCTCGCAACCACCAACGACGTCCTCACAGCTACGAAGCGGGACGAGATCCCGCCGAAATGGGGCATTTATTCCGCTTTCGAGCATCACGGCGGGATAGCTATGCGCG
>ODAJ011786479.1_pt1 | contig 13860 bp, 11 predicted proteins | sample 1539241 | NCBI WGS metagenome assembly ODAJ01 (sample SAMN02144231, study PRJEB22623) | gut metagenome | biome: sheep rumen | host: Ovis aries | place: New Zealand | reverse complement strand
GGACTTGAACCCACACGACTGCAATAGTCACTAGATCCTTAGTCTAGCTCGTCTGCCAGTTCCGACACCTCCGCACGCTCGCTTTTCTCAAGCGACTCAGATATCATACCACCATAAGAAATAAAAATCAACAATTATTTCTAAATTTTTTTATGAGTTTCCCAGAGGCCCTCTGATGTTTCGGCATCTCAGAGATAATGGTCATTTTTTGAGACCGTGTTTACCAGGAAGTACGAAAGCGCAAAAAGTATAATGATAAATATGATGAACACGCCGCTGCCGCCGCTCTGCTGAGAAGCTATGTAATCATACGCTCCGTGAAGAAGCACCGGTATGAGCACGGACAGGATACGGAAAAACCGGGCTCTCCCCTCTTCATTCATAAGGTCATATTTTTTGGCGAACCCGTAGAAAACACCCATGAACACCCCGAAGCATGCATGCCCGGGAATGGCTGTTACCGCCCTTATTATCGCAGTTCCGAAGCCATAGCTTAACACGTAGCTGATGTTTTCCCACAGAGCAAAGCCCAATGACACGAAGGTGGCATATACCACACCGTCATACAGGCAGTTAAACTCCCTGCTGCCGTGCCAGGTCTCCTTTTTCAGGAAATAGTATTTCGCGCCCTCCTCCGAGCATGCCACCACGATAAAATACAATATAACATCGTAGATGCCATCTTGCGGTGAAACTGCAAGATCTAACAGGAAGGACAGCACCCTCTCGGCTATAAGCGCGACCAACGCCGAGAAGATACCCGACTTCATCAGCTCCCACAGAAGATACGGCGATTCCTTTTCAAGCCTGTCAGACTGGTATACCTTTATCATAAGGAACACGGCAGGGATAACGGCTGCCGCTATCAATATCATATGCCATGTCAGGATCGGCGCCACAAGATAATAAAACATCCCTCTCTCCTTATATCTGCTGCTGCCTGCAGGATAACGGCGTATGAGCACTGCCGGGAGCCTGTCCGCTTTTAAGAGTTTTCATTATTTCTTCCCTTAATACACCAAGCTGCGCCGCCATGCGCCCGTCCTTTACCTCAAGGCTCAACAGCCTGTCAAGATAGCCCTGCTCATATACTATGCTCCTGCTGATCTCATAGCAAAGCTCAAAGGCCATGCAGGCCTGTCCTATGAGAGCCTCAAACTCGGTCCTCATGATATCCTTGGGAACACAGCGGTGGTCTCGGACACAGTCCATTACCTCCTCACTGGCAGGAGAAAGGCTGCCGTCCGCCGATCCCTTTATTATCCTTGCGTTCCTCTCATCATAGGGAGGCTCCGTAAGTACCCTCATGATATCGGCCTTATCAGCATCCCTCAGCACCTTACAGTACAGCTCCGTCTCCGCGTCAAGCCCCTCAGGGATCTTAAGCTTATTGTGTATTCGTACTGCCGTCTCCGCAACAGTCCTCCAGCCATCGATCCCCGGCACATCGGGAAAGCTCTCTATATATCCCTGCCCAAACAGTATATCCGCCCCAAGCTCCGCATGATCCACCGATCTCTGATCCAGAAAGGTGCCGTACTGTTTAAGCTGTTCAAACCTTCCTATATCGTGAAGCAGTCCCAGAAGCCAGGAAAATGCGGGATCTGCTCCCGCATATTCTCCTACTCTTTCGGCTATGTCCGCGACTCTGTATGTATGACTGATCTTAAGCCGGATCCTGATATCATCTGTATCAAAGCGGTCCGTATACTCCCTGAACGCACTAAGTGCCCTTTCCTTATTCATTCACGCAATCTTACCCCGTCTCAGCTGTTATACTCCTTTATGAGCGGCTCGACCTGAGCCAGCATATTATCTATGTTTTCAAACAGCACGCTCTTTGTCGTTCCCAGATCGTTTGCCTCGGCTATATGCATCTGCACATCATTGTACTGCCTCTCTATCTGGTCAAATTTATTCGAGAAGATCTTAAGCTCCTCCACAGCCTCGCCGGAAACGTTTACGATCTCATTCTGTACCGTGTTCGCACCCATAGCCGCATCGTTTATCTTCTCAATGGTCTCGGTGGTCTCCTCGGTACGCTCAATGTTGCTGTTAAGCGTCTCATTAGTCATGGCTATACTCTTGTTGAGAAGGTTTGTCCCCTCGTCCACACTGCTTATGCTGTCCTCAACCGTCCCTACCAGCTGTTTTATCTGTCCGGCAAGGGTCTTGACCTGCTCAGCGACAACCGCAAAGCCCTTGCCCTGCTCTCCCGCTCTTGCCGCCTCGATCGAAGCATTTAAAGCGAGCATATTCGTCTGGTTTGCGATCGCCGTGATCTCTGTCATGCTGTCCGATATGGTGGCGACAGACTGCTCAAGCGTGGCAAAGAAGCCCTCCATTTCACTGAACTGCTTCTTAAGCTCCGTCGAGCTCTCCTTTAAGGAGAGCATCTTCCCTCTTGCCTCCTCAACGGTATCCGCTATCTCATTTCTCACATCCTCAAGCCTTCCGGAGGACTCCTCAAGATGTGTAAACACATCTCCGAATTTTTCCATCTCATCCTTGATCGAACGATCCTCTATCAGGACCTCATCAAAGGACTCGTGTATAAATCTCAGCTCCTCAAGAGAACTGACCTCCTTCTCGATAAGCTGCTTCTGATAGCTCTTGATGCTCTTTGCTATATGGCTTATCGGCGCGTAATCCTTTTTTACGGGAGCTTTGACTTCTGATGCTTCCTCTTTTTTATTCTTTTTATTGAACAATCCCATAATGTCTCTCCTTCGTTCCTAAAATCAGTCAAATACCGCACAGGACATGGACTGATTCACAAATTGTCCGTTAAAATGCTCACCGTTTGCAAAGAAACCGCAGCTTGTCCCGAGGGATGACATTGCACTCAGATAATCTCCCGTAAAATTGTTGTTATTGAACACAATGTAGCGGAATACGCAGTTTACGGAAAGGACACCCGCGATCCTCGTGAAATCCGAACGGATATGATTGATGGTCTCGTTTACTATCTCCCTGAAATCCCTCAGCTCAAGCAGGGTAAGGACATCCGAATCGTTGACCTGCCTGTAGCAGCATATCCCGCTTCCGGACACCTCCTTAATGGATATTATGCAGATATCCTTTCCGGTTATCTTTCCGAAGGGATTTGTAAAGGTCTGGGTCGCGATATCCTTCTCACTGATATGGAGATAGTCGCGATAAACATCCTTTGCCGGCCTTCCGTTCAATTCTCCTATGTAATACCTGCTCCTGTCAGTCTTGCTTGCCACAAACCTCGTATCATCCAGGGGCGTGTAGAGATTTTCCTTATAGACCCTGACCTTTCCGCCCTTGTTCTTAAGCAGCAGATACACATCCGCGTCACTGTAGACCTCACCGTCCGCACAGACGAAGGGATCCATCGAGGTTCCGCCCACGAGCGACACACCGTTCACGGAAAGAACACTGTCCATCGATGTCAGCACACACGCATCGTTTCCGGTGCAGATATCGATACACACCGTATCCTCGGCCCTTGCCGATACAGAGGAAACCTTTCTGCTTAAGGAAGCCACATCATGGACCGGCATCGTCGAAGCATACCGCATGACCCCCGCTTCCGCCCCGACACCTGAAAAGGCTATGATACCTACTCCGCCCTCTCTTACCGTTTTTCCGTAAAAATGACCGGTCCCGCCTATAAACGGAACGTCAGGGAAAAGCTCCTTAAGCTCCTTCGTGTGCTTTTCGAACTGTTTTCCATTAGAGATCATTATGAGGGCATCCGGATTTGAAATACCTCTGACCGCCTCCTTAATATCTCCGCTGTCACTTTTTCCATAAACCTGTTTCACTGCCTTACCTCCTCCCTGTCTGCGCCGATTCCCGAAGGAAATCGTGCGCTTAGGCACAAACTTCAGTTTGTGCCGACCCGTTCGGATTTATCCGAACGGATCATTTCCATGCCTGCGCCGGTCTGATTTTCAGACCGGCTGTAACTCCCCGGGGCAACCGGGCATATATGATCAGATCCTGTCAGCGCTTCTCTTTATAGTATAGACCCTGACAGCCTCATCCGCCGACTCACTGATAAGCTTAAGGCTTTCCTCCGGTGCATGGAAGGTAGGGACGACACGCCTGATCTCTTCTCTCAGCCTGTCGTCCGCGTTCTCATAGCAAATATCCATGAGCAGCCGGATATCCTCAAGAAATCTGTTGTGATCAAAGTCGATCGGTTTTCCTATATATATCAGCCGGTTGGGAGTGGTCTTCATTCCCTCCTCGGCCATCATCTTTTCCTCAAACAGCTTTTCACCCGGTCTCAGTCCGGTGTATTCGATCTTTATATCTACATCCGGACGATACCCTGAAAGCTTTATGAGATTTCTCGCAAGGGTGTCGATCTTTACCGGCGTTCCCATTTCAAGAACAAATATCTCCCCGCCTCTTGCATAGACCCCCGCCTGAAGCACAAGGCTCACCGCCTCCGGGATGGTCATAAAATAACGGATGATATCGGGATGGGTTACCGTTACGGGGCCTCCCGCGGATATCTGCTTCTTGAACTTGGGCACCACAGACCCGTTTGAGCCCAGAACGTTTCCGAACCTGACCGCAACAAACTCGGTCCTTACCTTCTCCGAAACGAGCCCTGAGCCCGCCTCTTTACCGGCCTCGCTGTGTTCAAACAATGGTGGGATCTCGTCAGCCCTTCCCTCCTTTATCTTCTGGTCAAAGGACTGTATCACCATCTCGCACAGCCTCTTGCTGGCACCCATGATATTGGTGGGATTCACGGCCTTGTCGGTGCTTATGAGGACAAAGCGCTTACAGCCGTAACGCATTGCGGCATATGCTGTCTTATAGGTCCCGATGGCGTTATTCTTTACCGCCTCACAGGGGCTGTCCTCCATAAGCGGCACATGCTTGTGGGCTGCCGCATGGTAAACCACATCAGGGCGGTATTTCTCGAATATCTGGTCTATCCTCCTGCTGTCCCTTACCGAGCCTATCAGTACCTCAAGGCTCAGCCCCGGATAGTCGGTCCTTAACTCCTGCTCTATATCATAGGCGTTGTTTTCATAAACATCGAATACTATAAGCTGCTTCGGACCTCTCCCCGCTATCTGACGGCACAGCTCGCTTCCGATAGAGCCTCCTCCCCCGGTCACGAGAATGACCTTTCCCTGAAGATAGGTAAATATCTCGTCAAGGTTCACCTTTATGGGCTCCCTGCCTAAAAGGTCCTCTATCGCGACGCTGCGCATGCTGCTTACAGTAACGTCGCCGTTTACCAGCTGATACATCCCGGGCAGGTTCTTGAGCTCGCAGCCTGTCTCCTTGCATATATTAAGTATATCCCTTTTTTCGGAGACCGTTGAGTTGGGAAGCGCGACATATATCTTGTTTATATTGTATTTTTTTACGTTCGCAAAGATATCATCCCTGCCTCCAACCACCGGGACATCGTCGATAAAGCGATACCACTTGTTGGGGTCGTCGTCGATTATGCAGTATATCCTGTCAATGGTCTCCCTGCCGTTGTTAACGTCCCTGAGTATCATCTGTCCGGCGCTTCCGGCACCGATCAGCATTACCCTCCCCGTTTTCTTTACCTTTTCATCCTTAAGGAGTCCGGAGATGATCCCCTGCTGCAGAAGGATGAACCTGTATGAAAACCGTATGCCCACTATCAGCACAAACTGTACCACCATTCCGAAGGTGTAATAGGAAATGGGCATTCTTTGAAACAGGATCGTAATAAAGCAGGTATGGAACATGGAGGTAAGCAGGGTCGCGACGGCAGCCCTCGCAAGCTCCCTGTAGCTTGCGTATCTCCATATGCTGCGATACAGCTTAAGCACCCCGAAAACAGGAAGGCAGAAAACGGTGTATACAGGGATAAATTCCAAAAACGGAGTCAGGTAGTACTCGGGGATCTCGCTCAGCCTTGCGTCAAACCTTACCCAGAGCGCGGCAAAATATGAAAGATTCACCGCTACGGCATCGTATATTATCAGAAAGATCATAACATACTGCCAGTGCTCCAGCTTCCTGAGCCTATTTACTTTTACCGCCTTCTTATCCATACTCATACCCATTGATTTTATCAAAAAGCCAATCGATATACAACAGGAATCGTAAAGCCGCAATATACCTCCCGTAAAAATCCTTGATTCCTGTGCTTGTTAAAATCATACCAAAATGCTATCATATGTCAGAAGTAAAGGTCTTATGCTGTTTTAATCCTGAGTTTTTTTATGAGGAGGGATCATATGGGAAAATTTATTGAAGCTCTTACAGGCGCAAACGACGCCGTAAACGCCTTTGTCTGGGTGCAGATCGGTCTTGTCCTGCTTATCGGGACAGGGGTACTTCTGACTATCCTTCTGGGCTTTTTCCAGATCACGCACTTCGGGCACTGGATGAAAAAGACCATCGGCGCGGTATTTCACAAGACATCCCACAATAAGTCGGAGGAGGGATCAGTCTCGCAGTTTCAGGCGCTCTGTACGGCTCTCGCTGCCACTATCGGCACCGGCAATATCGCCGGAGTTTCGGCCGCCATCTGCATAGGAGGGCCGGGAGCGGTATTCTGGATGTGGGTAGCCGCCTTCTTCGGAATGATGACAAATTTCTCGGAAAACGTCCTGGGTATTTACTACCGCCGCAAAAACCCTGACGGGGAATGGTCGGGCGGGGCCATGTATTATCTTAAAGACGGTCTGGGGAACATTGTCGGATATGAAAAGATAGGAAAGATACTGGCGGTCCTGTTTTCCGTCTTTGCCATGCTTGCCTCCTTCGGGATAGGCAACATGGGGCAGATCAACAAGATAACCCTGAATATCGAATCGGCATTCTTCCCGAACGCGGCCTCACATATCGCCTTCGGGAGCACCACGGTCACCTCCGTCGTGATAGGTGTCGTTCTTATGCTTACAGGCGCGGTCATCATAATCGGCGGGCTTAAGAGGATCGCTGCCGTGGCAGAGCGGGTCGTTCCATTCATGGCGGTCTTCTATATAGCCGGTGCTCTGGTGATAATGCTCGTGCATATCTCATCCATCGGGGCAATGTTTGCTTCGATATTCCGCTTTGCCTTCGGGATCAGGGCAGCGGCAGGCGGCTTTACCGGCGTAGCGATAAAAACAGTCATTACCCAGGGCTGCAAAAGAGGGGTCTTTTCAAACGAAGCAGGGCTCGGCTCCTCGGTAATGGTCCACTCAAACTCTGACGTAAAGGAGCCCGTAAAGCAGGGGCTCTGGGGAATATTCGAGGTTTTCGCCGATACCTTCGTCGTCTGTACGATGACGGCTGTCGTGGTACTTTCCTCAGGCTATATCGATCTGTCTACGGGGATCCCGGCGGAAGGAATATCGGATGCCACGCTTGTCGCCCAGGCCTTCGGGAATGTTTTCGGAAAGCCCGGTGAATGGTTCGTGGCCATAGCGATCTTACTGTTTGCCTTTACGACCGTCCTCGGCTGGTCCCACTACGGAAGCAAGGCGGTGGAATACCTTTTCGGCATTTCCGGCGCGAAGGTATACAGAGTGATCTTCGTCCTGATGATGATGTCAGGCGCGGTCATGACCTCCTCTCTTGCATGGGATATATCCGACACCTTCAACGGTCTCATGATGATACCGAACCTTATCGGCGTTATCGCCCTTTCTCCGGTGGTGGTATCGATAGTCAGGAACTATATCGATCGTAAATTCAACAACAGGGATATCGAGCCGATGCTGTCCTACTTCCCCGATATACAGGCCGAAAACGCGAAAGCGGTAAAGGAGGGCGCGGAATAAAGCTAAAATATATCACAGAAGCAGATCGGCTGTAACAATGGCGGCGGCAGACTCCACACAGGGCAGCGCCCTGGTCACGATACAGGGGTCGTGCCGCCCCTTTATCTTAAGTATGCCCTCCTCCATTCGGGAAAGGGACACACTCTTCTGTGGTCTTGCGATGGATGGTGTAGGCTTGAAGGCTGTCCTGAAAACTATGGGCATCCCCGAGGATATCCCCCCAAGGATACCTCCGTGATTGTTGCTTAAGGTCCTGACCGTCCCGTTCTCAAGGCAAAATTCGTCATTGTTTTCGCTTCCCCTTAGGTATGCGGCCTCAAAGCCTCTTCCGAACTCTATCCCCTTTACGGCAGGAATACCGAACACGGCCCCGGCTATCCTGTTCTCGATCCCGTCAAACATGGGATCTCCGAGTCCTGCTCTCACCCCCTCTACGGCGCACTCGATTATGCCCCCGACCGAATCCAGATCCTTCCCTGCCTCCTCGATCCTCATCCTCATTTTATCGATAACATCGTCATTTATGACCGGCAGCGCCTTTGAACTCACATCCGGAAACGGCCCCATAAGCTCATAGGGTGTATCCCTGATATCGGAAATGCTTAAGATATGCGAGCATATCCTTACACCCTCCTTCTCAAGAAGCTGTATCGCAATTCCTCCCGCCACACATAAGGGAGCGGTCAGCCTTCCGGAAAACTGTCCTCCCCCAGCTATGTCGTTAAAGCCGTTATACTTCACATACGCCGTATAATCCGCATGCCCCGGCCGCGGCATATCTCTTATATCGGAATAATCTCCTGACCTTGCATCCTGATTCCATATTACACAGGTCAGGGGAGCACCGCAGGTCCTCCCGTCCGCAAGGCCCGATATAAACTCAGGCTTATCCGCTTCCCTTCTGGCCGTCGTAAGCGCGCTCCTCCCCGGAGCCCTCCTTTCCATAAAGGCATAAAGCCTGTCCATATCGATACAAAGACCGGCAGGAAGCCCCTCTATGGTCACCCCGATGGCTTTTGAATGCGACTGCCCGAATATATGTACTTTAAGCCTGTCTCCCGTTATATTGCTCATAAATGCCCTGCTCCTTTGTCCCGGTCCGTCTCAGCTCACATACGCAAAAACCGCGGTGATATCGTCTCCGCAGCCCAGCTCGCTCGTTTCCCGAAGCCACCCCTTAAGATGCTCCTTTATGGTCTTTACTCCGTGCTTTCCTATCATCTCATAGTATTCCCGGCAGGTGGCAAGGAAGGCGCCTCTGTTTGCAAAGCTGTTTGAAAAGCCGTCCGTAGAGAGCATGTACATGTAGGGCAGCCCCTCGTCAGGCTCCTTGTTCATTACTGCCGTCACGGCATTTTTCCAGGCGTTCTCGGAGGAAAGGGAATGTGTCTCCACCCCTAAAAGCCTGTCGGCATCAACAAGAAAGCCCGTATTCTCCCTGTCGGCAAACACGATATCCCCGTCGCCGATCTGCAGTGAAAATACGAAGCCTTCAGTTATCATCATCCCAAGCAGCGTCGTGCCGTAGAGTGTGTATATCTCGCGCTCGGAAAGGCCTATGTCCCTGCCCTCCCTCTCCTGCGCTGAAAGCACCTCCTCCTTCCAGGACAGGTCAATGGTCCTTGCAAGCCTGACATCGCCCTCCCTGTTCAGAAAAGTCTCAAGAGTGCTGAGATCGTCATAGCTGTTATAGTATTCCAGCATCAGGTTGCAGAATACCCTGGTCGCAAGCCTTGCGCCCTCCGCACTGTACGGGCATTTATCCGATCCGTGTCCGTCGGCGACGGAAATGATCGAGACACCCTTGACATAATCGATCTTGCGCCAGTGATCCTGCCATTCGATCCCGGCTCTGTTGTGTGACGCGCCCTGCGTCCACTCGCCAAAAATGCTGATCGCCATCTGTATTCAAAGCTCTCCGGTCCCTGTCAGAGGGATAGGGGCAGGCCCCTCTCCCAAAGCCCCTTTACCATACATCCGAAACCTCTATATCGCCGGGGTCCGGAATATTATCCATATCCAGCATGAGAAGCCCGTTATTGTCTCCCTCATGCTCATCGCTCCCAAGATCAGGCCTGCTTGCCGGCGCCGATACCACGGAGGCCACGGTCGAGGCCCATTTGATCATTTTGGTCAGCACCGCCGCGTTATTTGCCTGAAGCACCAGATCCCTGCTTCCTGTAAACTCCTTAAGGACGTCGTTGTCCGCATCCTGCCCTATGGAGATCGCTATCCTCACGGCCTTTTTTCCCCACGGAAGGGAAAGGAGCCTGTTAAGCGAGGGCTTATAGTTATCCGTGGGCCTTCCGTCCGACAAAAGTACAATGACGGGAGGAAGAGCCCTGTCCGACATCGGCGGAATGGTAAGCTCCTGCGCCAGCAGGTCAAAAGCCTTACCCATATCGGTAACGCCTATTGCCGTCAGATCCTCCCAGACAAAATCCTCCACCTTCACCGGTGCCGGGTTTACCCAGGAGGCCCCTGACGAAAATTTAAGGGTCCGTACCAGAAGCTGCGCATTAGGATTTCCCTCCGCAGCCTCCTGCATCTCAGGAACGGTTTCCTGGATCGCGTTGTTTACGGTCCCCATCTTCTCTCCGAACATCGATCCCGAGCAGTCCACTACCCAGAAAAAATGAAGGGGCCTGTTTGCAAGCTCCGCCCCCGGCCTCTTAAGCTCTGTCTTTATCTCTTCAAAAGCGTCCATTATCTGCCTCCTTGTCTGCGCCGAAATTATTCAAATCTTCCTACCGTATCCCCGAAATCTATCGAGGTGTCCCTGGCGATGGCAGCGGTCCTTCCGCTCTCGACCGGTACCTGTGTTCCATCCGGCCTCTGATAGCTCCAGGTCTGTCCCGTCATGTTCTTTATTCCCCATTTGGAGGGATTGTCAGGGTTTACCGCTACCGCGCCCGCCACCGTATCCATATCGTAATCACCGTGAATATGGTGGGAATAAAGCTTAGTCCTTGAGGTGAGGATTATATTGTTCTTCCCTATCACGAGCCTTGACGGCGGCTTTATCTGCTTATGACAGCACCAGCATATATGGGGAGACTCCTCCTCATCCCTTGAGGGATCATAGAAATTCTCCGCCCCGCAGTCCGTACACAGCATTATCCCCGAGATGAGATTGGCAAACGCCGAAAGCCACATATTCTCAGTGACCCTCTTCGCGGGCTCCTTAAGACCGACCGTGAAGGATCTTGTGAACAGCTCCTTAAGGTACCCCGGGTAAAGCTCCCAGTAGATGATCGCATTGTCCTGATAGCCGGCAAGGGGCCTGTTCCTGTCGTCCGCAGGATCCCATATGAAAAGAGGGTCTGTCCCGTAAAGCCTGTTCATGGCATGTATATCCATGCACCTTATCTTTGCCTCCAGCTTGCCCTCAAGAGGATGATTCAGCATAAACATATAGAACAGCAGCACGGCCAGGGAATAAAGATCCGTATTCCTTGAGGATTTCTTTTCACCCCTCACTATCTCCGGCGCCATAAAGCGCGGTGTGCCGTACACGCCCCCGTCGAGAGTCCCGTTCGGAACCACGTTGTCATTATCACAGATCATGACATCGCCGCTCTTCGGGTCGAAAAAAACATTGCCGAAGGAAATGTCCCTGTACTGGTAGCCCGCCTTATGGAGGGCATGATAGCCCTGTGTCAGGTTGTAAGCGGCCCTGCACAGATAATGGAAGGTGGGATCGGCCTTTCTCTTCATAAGATCCACTATGCTCTTATAGTTCTTCGGGCGAAGCGGCATTATGTAGCCGAAGGATTCCCCCTTCCTCCTTCTTATAAGATCCTGCGGCCAAAGGAAGGAATCATCCGGCCTTCCCCGTTCGATCAGCTTATCAAGTATCTTCTTCTGCCTGTTTGTGGCTGTGTGCCTGTAGTACCACTTAAGGGCGTATTTCTTTGAGTCTCCCTGGCAGAGGACCTCGTATACCTCCCCCTGTCCTCCGGCACCTAACATCTTTCTTACGGTATATCTGTTCTTCCCTTCGGAAACCAGCTCGGTCCCCGCTTTAAGCATTCCATCCATTTTAAGTTCCCCAAAAGGCCGAAGGCCCCCTCTCAGGCGATGATATCTATCTTTTCCCTGGCGACCTGAAGGCCCCGGTCAGCGGCTCTCTCATAATAAACTATCGCGTCCTCTCTGCTGCTTCCGACCCCAAGTCCGTTATAGTAGCACTCTCCCAGCTGATATTCTATCGGTCCCAGATCTATCTCATCCTCAGTATTCAGCCTTTCCATCATGTAATCATCGTAAAACTTCTTAAGCCAGTAAAAGCCCTTATTGACATCCCTCTCGATCCCGTCGTCGCCGTTTAAATATACCATTCCGATTATGCTGTAATCGTCCCTGTAGCCGTAATCAACAGCCTTTTCCAGACAGAGTATCGCCTTCTTCAGCTCCCCGTGATTTCCGTAATACTTTACAAGCTTCAGCATTTCGGAGATCATCATCTCCTTCACGGGCTCTCCCGAGATCTCCTCGGCAAGCTCAAGACAGTGATCCGCGCTGTTCCATTTGGGAGTGCCGAGCCTGTGCTCGAGAAGGAGCTTACTGTAGAGGATAAGAGCATTGGTATAGTTCTTGGGCTCCTTTACCTCAGAAACAGCTTCAAGATAATTCTTTATGTATATCTCAGCCCTTAAAAGGTTCCTCGCTACCGCCCCCGACTTGATGAACAGCTCTCCCATGAGCAGATAGGAAAGGACTCCGTTGTTTTCGCAGCCGTTCTCGTTGATCTCCTCTCCGAGTATCAGATGATCCCTCAGATTGACCGCCGCATCCTGATAGCTCCCCTCGGCGTGCATGCACAGAGCCCCGGTTATCTTAAGGTTCATCATAAGGCTCCCCATGCTTCCCTTAAGGGACGCCTCCCTTACATAGGGGTTTTCTCTGTTCCTTAAGAGCTTCTTTTTATATTTTTCCGCCTGAAATTCATTGAAATGATCGCTTTCCCTGTCCGAATAATAGGACATCAGATATTTCTGCGCCATCCTCCATCCGTGATAATCAGCCAGAGCGGTAAGCTTTTCCATGCTCCTGAAGGATCTGGTGCAGAGGATGTCCTCATAGTAGCACTCGATAAGAAAAGGAGTCGCATTGAGCGCGGCGGCTATATCGTTTTCAAAGACCCCGTCCCTTTCTCCGGGAGCCCTTCCATCAGCGCCTGTTAAACGTCCTTCCCTGCCTCTTGAGCTTTCCTTTATGTACCGTTCAAACAGCTTTATGCATTTGTGAAGATCGCTCTTTACGCCCCAGCCGTAAAAATACAGCTTGCCAAGCTCAAGCATCGCCTTTGGATACGGGACTGCCTTTGAAAGATAAAAGCCCGCCTTTGAGAAATCTCTGTCGGTAAGCTTCCCTTCAATGTATTCTATCCCCACAAGATACATCGCTTCCTTCCGGTCGGATCTTTTGAGTATCTCAAAGCCCTTTTCCCTTGCCTCCTTCACGTCGCATTTTAAAAGGGCAATTCCCGAGCGGTATCTTGTCTCATCGTTTCCGACACTGTTTACCACGTCATAGAGGAGCCTTGCTATATCCTTATGTCCGCTTTTCTCATATTGAAGGGCAAGCTCCTTATAATCCGTGCTCTCATTAGGATCCACCTCCACGTATTTAAGGCCCATGGCATACGAAAAAGCGTTCAGTACAAAGGAGCTTCTTTGCGGGGTAAGCCCCAGCTCATCCGTCATAAACGCTTCTATCTGCGCAAGCCTCCCGTTCCTTTCGGCCTCACCGTCTGTTCTGATGGCATAAAAAAGCTCGGCCACCCCCGATGCCACCGCAAGCTGAAGAGTGGTCTTCTCCCTGCTCTGTCCCGGGATAAGATCCTCAAGGAGGCTGGATAAGACCTTCTTATCATGAAGTATCTCGATCCCGCGTTTGCTGACAATTTTTCTGAGAACCGTAAAACCCTTGTTCATAAAAAACAAATATGCTAAAGCTTTGAGATCGGAGCCGTCTTTTCCTTAGCAGCTGCCTCCTTGTTTTTTCTGAGGATCTCCTCGAATTCACCCTTGCATTTCCGAAGGCACTCAATAAGCTTTGGCGAAAAGGTCCCCGCCTCTCCGTTTACGATCATGTGAAAGGCCTCGTC
>ODAJ014731568.1_pt1 | contig 13862 bp, 11 predicted proteins | sample 1539241 | NCBI WGS metagenome assembly ODAJ01 (sample SAMN02144231, study PRJEB22623) | gut metagenome | biome: sheep rumen | host: Ovis aries | place: New Zealand | reverse complement strand
GCGTAAAACGCGCTGCCAGTTTTGTGCCTCAGGGCACAAAACACGTCTCATGCAGTCTCCGACGCGCCTTCGGCGCTATAAAACGCTTTTCTAGCGTTTTATGGGAGACTAGTATCAAGATCGAAACAAAGAAAAAATGCCTTGCCAAAAGTCCGGCAAGACACGCAACAAAAGGAAGGATGCACCAGGGGCGCATCGGATCTATATGAGCGATTTTGCCGGTCTCTCTGTACCGCAGCTTAAAAATCTGTTTTTCCGTGTTCGGCAGCTCTCGTCTGCTCGTGTGGCATTATACGAGGGGAAGGAGAAAAATGCAAGCCTTTTTTTCGCCTTTTTTCAGCTTCGTCGCTTGCAACGAAATCCGCGCCGCCTGTTCGGCGCATTTCCGGCAATCTGCCCGAAGGCGGCAGGCGGAAGAAACCGATCATTTTCAATCTTTTGTTGACAGGAGCGGATGCATCGGGTACAATACGGACAAATAATTCAAAAATTTAAAGGACTTGGAGGGAGCTGCGCATATGGATATCTTCGGGAAGGTGGAGCGCTTCACGCTCGCCGACGATTATCGCGCGATGGGCATTTACCCTTATTTTCACGCGCTGGAATCGCGGCAGGATACCGAGGTCATCATGGAGGGCAAGCGCCGCATCATGCTCGGCTCCAACAACTATCTCGGCCTGACGACGGAGCCCTCGGTCATCGAGGCCGGCATCCGCGCCTTTGAGCAGTTTGGCAGCGGCTGCTCCGGCTCGCGCTTTCTCAACGGCACGCTGGAGATGCATCTCGAGCTGGAACGGGAGCTGGCCGATTTTGTGCACATGGAGGGGGCGGTGACCTTCTCCACGGGCTTCCAGTCCAACCTCGGCATCATCAGCGCCATCGTCGGCCGCGGGGACTATGTGATCTGCGACCGGGAAAACCACGCGAGCATCTATGACGGCTGCAAGCTCAGCTACGGCAAGATGCTGCGCTATAAGCACAGCGACATGGCAGAGCTCGAGAGCATCCTCAGCCGCATCCCGGACGAGGCCGGGCGGCTGATCGTCACGGACGGCGTGTTCTCGATGGGCGGCGATATCGCCAATCTCCCGGAGATCTGCCGTCTGGCGGAGAAGTACGGCGCGCGCGTGATGGTGGACGACGCCCACGGCCTCGGCGTGATCGGCGAGGGCGGCCGCGGTACGGCGAGCTACTTCGGGCTGGAGGACAAGGTGGACATCATCATGGGTACTTTTTCCAAGTCCCTGGCGAGTCTCGGCGGCTATATGGCGGCCTCGGAAAAGGTCTGCGACTATGTGCGCCACAATTCCCGTCCCTTTATTTTCTCCGCGTCCATCCCGCCCTCCGCCTGCGCGACGGCCCGGGCGGCGCTGCGGTATCTGAAGGCGCATCCCGAGCTGCCGGAGCACCTGCGCGCACTGGCGGCGCATGCCCGCAGCGGCCTCAAGGCGGCGGGCCTGCAGATCCGCGAGTCCGAAACGCCGATCGTCCCGATCTACACCTGGGAGGCGGTGCGTACGCTGGAGAAGGCAAAGGAGGCCTATGAGGCCGGCGTCTATGTCAACCCAGTCCTTCCGCCCGCCACCGCGCCGACGGAGTGCCTCCTGCGCACGAGCTACATGGCGACGCTCACCGAGCCCCTGATCGACGAGGCGGTGGAGATATTGGGCAGAGTGCTGAAGGAATAATTCAGAATTGCAGGGTGCAGGAAATCAAAATAAAATGTGCGGCGAATACGTAATTTCTGCGTATTCGCCGCACATTATTCATTCCGAACTCCGAATTCCGAATTGGCATTTACCATTTGTTCTCGACCTTCTCGGCAAAGCCGGGAAAGTCGCGGATCTGCAGCTCGGTGCCGTCGTCGAGCACCGCGGTGCCGGTGAAGAGACCGAAGACCTGGTGCTGATCGGATTTGATGAGCTTGAGGTCGGTGCAGGAGGCCCGGTCGAGAACGGGCCGGAAGTCCATCGTGAAGCGCGCGTTGTCCGAGCTGAAGCGCCAGGGGGAGAGGAAATCCTTTTCATCCCCCGGGATGTGGAACAGCACATGGTTGAGCTTGTGCGCCCTGCCGTTATAAAACAGCATGTTCTCGGTGGCCTGGCTCGTGTCGCCGAAGCCGTAGCCGATGTTGAAGCCGAAGGGGACGCCATCGACCAGACCGGAGGCCGAGCCCCAGTACCAGGTGTTGTGATAGGTCCACACGCCGCGGCCCCAGTCGAGCACGGCAAAGCTGTCGGCGGGATCGAAGGTGTAGACCCGTTCGCCGTAGCGCACCTGTCCCCGGGCGCGCAGGCAGTTGATCTTCTGGTTGAAATAGAAGTGGGCGGGCTTGTCGAAGGGCGTGGCGATCACCATGCTCTCCTCCGGCTCGTCCGTCAGCTCGATCTCGGCCGAGAGAGAGCCCTCCGGGCCGAAATCCGCCATGCTCGCGGTCAGCACCCGGCGGCCCTTGCCGTCGTTTTCAAAAGAGAGGCTGTGGCCCTTGCCGCCGTGCTGCACGCTGCCGACGGCGGAGCTCTCCGGCAGATGGATCGAGCCGAAGGGAAAGACGCTCATCGGGCTTTTCGTGATCTCCCAGCCCTCGCCGAAGTCCAGCAGGGAGATGGAATCCATGCCCATGTAGCTGTTGTCGGCGATGGTGAGCGCGAGGGCGAAGCGGCCGTTGTTGACAAGGTAATAGTCCCATTCCTTGATGCGGCTTTTTCCGGCGCGGATATCCGCGCGGCGGTAGACGGGCAGCAGCCGTTTGGCGTAGCCCGGCTCGGTCAGGTTGCCCTGCCGATCCAGCAGGGGCATGGCTCTGGTGATCTCATGCTGCATGGCAGCGCCTCCTTATTTCTTCTTCAAACGGATGTCCCGCCCCACAAAGGGCAGGCACAGGAACTCTCCCCGGAGACGGGAGCAGATCTGCGGGGTGTATTTCTTCTGCAGCTCGTCGTCAGTGCAGTTGGTGCTGATGATCATGCGCTTGCCTTCGTTGAGGCGGCTGTTGATGAGGGTGTAGAGCGCGCTGACGGTGACGGAGGTCACCATTTCGGTGCCGAGGTCGTCGAGGATCATCAGGTCGCAGTCGAGCATCCGGCGCACGCGGGCGGCGGCCGCCTCCGCGGTGTCCGGGTCGCGGGCAAACTTCTGCGTCTCGAAGGCCTCGAGCGCCGCGGCGGCGGAGTCGTAGCAGACGGAATAGCCCTTGTCGGCCACCACCCGGGCGATGCAGGCGGAGAGGTAGGTCTTGCCGAGTCCGGTCCCGCCCCGGAAGAGCAGATTGGCGCTGACCTCGGGAAAGCTGTCGGCAAATTTGCGGCAGCTTTTATAGATGATGCGCATGGCCTCGCGCGGCGAAGCATCGCCGTCGAGGGGCTGCTCGTCGTAGAGCGTCAGATCGAAGCGCTCGAAGCTCTCGTCGCCGTGGCGCAGCAGCGGGCCCAGCTCCTTCGTCAGCTCGCGGTTATAGAGCTTTTTCAGACAGCGGCAGGGCTGCGATCCGTCCATGCCGGAGTCGCGGCAGACGGGGCAGGAAACGATCTCGTCCGTGTAGTCGATCGGCAGCCCCAGCTCGTTGAGAAGCTCGGCCCGTTTGGCCTGCAGCTCGAGATTGTCGTGCTTGAGCGCCTCCAGCTTTTCGGCCAGATCCGGCGCATGCGACACGGTCAGCCGCACAAGCTCCGTCATCTGGCGGCGCAGCAGCATATCCGTGCGTTCGATCTCCGGGCAGCGGGCATAGACAAGGCTGATCCGCCGCTGCTGCTCGGCGCGGTTGTCGGCGCGCCGCTGCTCCAGCGCCTCGCGGGCGCGGGCCAGCAGTTTTCCGTCGTATGGCATGGCAGACGCACCTCCTTAAATCTTGTTGAATATCTCGTCCAGCGCGCGCAGATCGACGCGCCCGCCGCTCGAAGCGCCTGCGGGGCTCTGACTGCGGCGAGGCCCGTCGCCGGCCTCGATCTCCGCCGGCGTGTGCAGCTTTTTCGCGTGCCAGGACTGGAAGATCTTGTCCATGTACGACCAGTGCAGCTTGCCGATCTTCAGCAGTGTCCGGTCGTAGGCGATGGCGACGGCCTCCGGCGAAAAGCCCATGGCCAGCCAGCGCTCCACATATTCGCGTTCGCTCTTGCTCAGCTCGCGCCCGCGGATGTTCAGCACTTCTCGCACCTGCGCGGTCTGTTCCCGCTGCTCGCGGCGGAAGCGGAGGTAGTCCTCGGCCTGCTCAAGCGTCAGGATCTCGCGGTTTGCCCAGTCGTAGGCCTCCTTCTCCACGCTATGCGGCGAGGGGACGGCGCCGGGCCTGCGCGCCGCGGCGCGCTCGGCGCAGTAGTGCAGCAGCACGTACACGACCTCGGCGGGCAGGCCGAGGTGCTTGTACACGCCCGCGAGCATCTTCATGTCGGAGGGGGAGAGCTTGCGCCCGAAGACCTGGGCTGCCTCGCGGTAGATGGCCTCCAGCTGCGGGTCCTCCCCGGCAAAGCGCAGCAGATCAGCGGCCGTGTACTCCGGCAGCCGGTCCTCCGGCGGCAGCTTCTGCTCCGGGTCGGGCGCCGGCAGGCGCTCGAGAAGCCCCATGCGCCGCAGCTTTTCGGCGGCGGCTTCGATCTCCCGCGCCGTGCGGCAGAGCGCGGCGGCGGCGCGCTCGGTGTCCGGCGAGCCGGTGCGGAGCATATGTAAATAGAGAAGGGCCACGTCGCCGTCGTGAGCGGCGATGAGCCGGTCCGCGGCCCCGGCGGGCAGCGGAAGGATCGCTTCTTTTTCTGTCATGAGTCGTCCCGTTTTCTTATGGTTCTTAATTTTTGACATCTGGAAGGATTATATCATGAAAATTATCTTGTCGCAATAGGACAAAGCGTGATATAATACCATGAATAATATGCGGCAGTATTGCCGCTTGAAGGAGATCCATCTATGATCGAGCTTCTCTCTCCCGCCGGATCGCCGGAATCCGTCATCGCCGCCGTGCAGAACGGCGCGGACGCGGTCTATCTCGGCCTGGGCGACTTCAACGCCCGGCGCGGAGCCAAAAATTTCACCGAGGAGGAGTTTCGCAAGGCCATGCGCTACTGCCGTGTGCGCGGCTGCAAGGTCTATGTGACGCTCAATACCCTCGTGGGCGACCGGGAGATGCGCGCGGTGGTCGATACGGCGCGCATGATCTCCGACGAGGGCGCCGACGGGCTGATCGTGCAGGATCTCGGCATGGCCTCGGCCATCCGCCGCGCCCTGCCGGATATTCCGCTGCACGCCAGCACCCAGATGAGCATCCACAATCTGGCCGGGGTGCAGGCGGCCGCCGACATGGGCATGACCCGCGCGGTGCTGGCCCGCGAGCTGAGCTTCGAGCAGATCAAATATATCACGCAGCACGCCACGATCGAGACCGAGGTCTTTGTGCACGGCGCGCTCTGCTTCTGCCATTCCGGGCAGTGCTATATGTCCGCGCTGATCGGCCGCCGCAGCGGCAACCGCGGCGCCTGCGCCCAGCCCTGCCGGATGCAGTATTCCCTCGGCGGGCGCATGGACGACTATCCGCTCTCGCTCAAGGACAGCTGCCTCGTCGACCGGCTGCAGGAGCTGGAGGACGCGGGTGTGGCCTGCCTCAAGATCGAGGGGCGGATGAAGCGCCCGGAGTACACCGCCATCGTGACGGAGATCTACGCCAAGGCGCTCAAGGAGCACCGCAAGCCCACCAAGGAGGAGATGAGCACGCTTGAGCAGGCCTTCTCCCGGGGCGGCTTCACGCAGGGCTACTTCAACGGCGACAAGGCCGATATGTTCGGCGTGCGCGGCGAGCCCGACCGCGAGACGGAAAAGCTCTTCACCGCTGCCCGCCGCGCCTATTCGGAGGGGGAGGCCCGCCGCGTGCCGGTGCATTTCTACACGGTCTGCGACAGGGATCAGCCCATCCGGGCCATCGCCTTTGACGACGAGGGCCACCGCGCCATCACCGAAGGCCCCGTGCCGGAGGCGGCCAAGCGCCAGGGCCTGACCGAGACCTATCTCACCGACCAGATGATCAAGACCGGCGGCACGCCCTATCAGGTGGTGGAGAACCGCGCCCGGGTCGACCAGGGCCTGTTCCTGCCCGCCGCGTCCATCAACGAGCTGCGCCGCCAGCTGATCTCGCAGCTGAGCGAGGCGCGCGCCGAGGCGCCGCACCGCCGGAGCCTCGCCCTGCCCCCGCCGCCGCGCGGCGCGCAGGCCATCGCCGATCCCCTGCGCATCTATCAGGTGCGCACCGCCGACCAGCTCAGCGAGGAGCTGGCCGAGCTGGGGCCCGACTATCTCTATGTCCCCGCCATGCTGATGGCCGAGGACTATGAGCGCATCCGTCCCTTCGTCGAGCGCGGCACCCGCCCGGTGGCGGTGCTGCCCCGCATCATCACCGACGACGAGCAGCCCATCGTCAGCCGGGCGCTGGAAAAGCTCTTCGGCTGCGGCGTCAACGAGGCCCTGATCGGCAATCTCGGCCAGATCGTCCTGGCCCGCCGGGCCGGGATGAAGATCCGCGGCGATTTCGGGCTCAACATGTTCAACTCCTACAGCCTGGACGTGCTGCGCGAGGCGGGCTTCCTGTCCGCGACGGCCTCCTTTGAGCTGCGCCTGTCGCAGATCCGCGATCTGGCCAAGCCCCTGCCGGTGGAGGCCATCGTCTACGGCCGCCTGCCGCTGATGATCTCCGACCAGTGCATCATCAAAAACAGCGCCGGGCGCTGCAGCTGCCAGAATCCGGCCCAGATGTCCGACCGCATGGGCTCGGTGTTCCCGGTGGTGCAGGATTTCGGTTGCCGCAACACGATCTACAACGCGCACAAGCTGTATCTGGCCGACAAGCAGGAGGATATCTATGCCGCCGGACTGTGGGGCGCGCGATTGCTGTTTACCACCGAGAGCCCGCGCGAGTGCGTCGAGGTCGCCAAGGGCTATATGGGTAAGTCCACCTACAAGCCCAATGTGCTGACGCGCGGCCTGTACTACCGCGGCGTGGATTAAATAGCCTTCCCCTTGAGGGGAAGCCAAAAAGGAATTATTGAAAAGAAGGTTTTACCATTGTCTATTGTACTGGCTTCCGCCTCGCCCAGACGGCGGGAGCTGATGGAAATGCTGGGTGTATCCGATTTGAAAATCATCCCCGCGCGGGGGGAGGAGATCGCGCCGGAGGGTCTCGGCCCGACGGAGCTGGTGAAGGCGCTCTCTGCGGCCAAGGCCCGCGAGGTCGCGAAACACTGTAAGCCGGAGGACATCGTCATCGGGGCCGACACGATCGTCTGGTTCCAGAACCGGGTCTACGGCAAGCCCCACAGCCCGGAGGAGGCCGCGCAGATGCTGCGGGAGCTCTCGGGCGAGACGCACCAGGTCTTTACCGGTGTGACCGTGCTGCACGGAGGGACTGAGCAGAGCGAGGCTGAGATGAGCTATGTGCACTTCCGCCGCCTGAGCGAGCGGGAGATCGCCTCCTACGTCGCCACCGGCGAGCCGATGGACAAGGCCGGCGCCTACGGGGCGCAGGGCAAGGCCGCGCTGTTCGTACGGGGCATCGACGGGGACTTCTTCAACGTGATGGGGCTGCCGCTGTGCCGGCTCGGGCAAATGCTGAAAATGCAGGGAGTGGAGCTGCTTTGAAAAACTATCTCAAGACAAACGGCGTGCGCGTCGCCATCCTGGTGGCGGCGGTCGCGCTGCTGGCCGGTCTCGGCGCCGCCGCCAGAGGCGGCAACGTCGGGCTGCTGCATAACGCCACCGGTGTGCTGATCGCGCCGGTGCAGAAGGTCGTCAGCTCCGCCGTCAATCTCTTCGACAGTATTTACGGCTACCTCTATAAATATGATTCCCTGATGGCCGAAAACGAATCTCTGCGTGCGCAGCTGGCCGACGCCCAGCAGTCCGCCCGCGACGGCGTGGAGGCCTCGGAGGAGAACGCGCGGCTGCGCGAGCTGCTCGACCTGCGCGCCAAGCACACCGACTATGTCTTTGAGTCTGCCAAGGTGGTGCTCTGGTCCTCCTCCAACTGGTCGCATTCCTTCACGATCAGCAAGGGCCGCAGCTCCGGCATCGAGCTGGGCGACCCGGTCGTGACCGAGTATAACGTCGTCGTCGGGCAGATCACCGAGATTGGCGAGACCTGGGCCACGGTCAGCACCGTCATCGACGTCGACATGAGCATGGGCGCCTTCGTCGGCGAGACCGGCACCTCCGGCGTCGTGCTGGGCGAGTATGCGCTGATGAAAAACCGGCAGGCCAAGCTCACCTATATGGTCGACGGCGCGCAGATCTACGTCGGCGACGAGGTGCTGACCTCCGGCGCGGGCGGCGCTTTTCCGGCGGGGCTCGTGATCGGGCATATCAGCGCCGTACAGACCGAGGCCGGCGGCCAGGTCATGTACGGGCTCGTGGAGCCGGAGTGCTCTTTTGATACCCTCGTACAGGTCTTCATCATCAAGGACTATAGTGTGGTAGAGTGATGCTGAATCAAGTCAAGGCCCTCTTTGGGCGAATCAACTGGAAGGCCGTCAATCTGCGGCGCATCCTGCTGTACCTGCTGTACCTCTTTCTGACGCTGGTGCTGCAGAACATGGTGTTGACTCACATCCGGCCGCTGGGCGTCTGCGCCTTCGTCCTGCCGGCCGCCGTAGTGGCGGTGGGCATGTTTGAGGGCTCGGGCTGGGGCGCGGTGTTCGGGCTCGTCATGGGCCTCTACGCCGACATGGCCTTTGTGGACACCACGATCGGCTTTACGCTGCTGCTGCCGCTGCTGGCCTTCGGCGCGGGCTTTATCGCGCAGTTTTTCATCAACCGCCGCTTCATTGGCTATATGGTCGTCGCGGCGGCGGCGCTGCTGATCACCGCTCTGATGCAGATGCTCTGGGTGCTCGTGTCCGACAGCTGGTCGCTCGCGCTGCTCTCCACCGCGTTGCTGCAGACCCTGTGGTCGCTGCCGCTGGCGGCACTGCTGTATCTTCCGCCGGCCAAGTGGATTGATTGATCCGAAAGGAAAAAACTATGAACCGACCCGTTTCCAAGGGCAGAGTGCTGGCTCTCGGCGCCCTTCTGGTGCTGCTGCTGGCGATCTACCTCTACAATTTATACGACCTGCAGATCATCAAGGGCGAGGAATATGCCCGCGCCGCCGAGGAGATCAGCGAGAAGGACGTCGCCGTCACGGCGGCGCGCGGCGCGATCCTCGACCGCTACGGGCGCGTGCTGGTGAGCAACAAGGAGTGCTACAATCTCTCCATCGACACGGAAAAGCTCTTTGCCAGCGCCGATCCCAACGCCACGCTCCTGCAGCTGGTCGATCTGGTCGAGCAGTACGGCGACACCTACACCGACGATCTGCCGATCACCCGGGAGCCGCCTTTTGAGTATGACGAGAACATGACCGCCATCCAGCGCACGATGCTGGAGGCCTATTTTGAGCGCCACCGCGACGGCCTGCCCTCCGACTACCCAACGGCGGTGGAGCTGCTGAGCTACATGCGCACCCGCTATGAGATCGACAACAGCTATTCGGCCGAGGATATGCGCACCATCGCGGGCCTGCGCTACTCCATCAACGTGCGCTACGCCATCCCCACCGCCGACTACGTCTTCGTGCAGGACGCCAGCATGAAGCTGACGACCTCGATCATGGAGCAGAAGCTCGCCGGCATCCAGGTCTCGCGCTCCTATGTGCGCAGCTACGGCACCGAATACGCTGCGCATCTGCTGGGCTATGTCGGTCTGATGACGCAGGAGGAATACGAAAAGTATTCGCTCTACAACTACGCCGTCAACGCCATGGTCGGCAAGGACGGCGTCGAGTACGCCTTTGAAAACTACCTCCACGGCCGCGACGGCAAGGTGCGCGAGTACCGCAACGCCTCCGGCACGATCCTCGGCACGGTCTACCTCGAGGAGCCGGAGCCGGGCAACAACATCTATCTGACCCTCGACATCATCCTGCAGGAGCAGGTGGAGCGCATCCTCGACAACGGCATCGAGATCCTGATGCGTGAGCGGCGGCTGGAGAAAACCGCGGGCGAGGCCGACGGCACCTGGAACTTCAAGGACGGCTACTGGGAGATCAGCGGCGCCGCGGCCTGCGTGGTCGATGTAAAAACCGGCGCGCCGCTGGCGATCGCGAGCTGGCCGACCTACGACGGCACCAATGTCATCGAAAACTACGCAGAGCTGCTGGAAATGCCCAACGCCCCGCTCTTTAACCGCGCGCTGATGGGCGCCTACGCCCCCGGCTCGTCCTTCAAGCCCTGCACGGCCATGGCGGCCCTCTCCACGGGCCTCATCGACTCGGAGTTCCGCGTCAAGTGCGACGGCATCTTCGCCAAGTACGCCGCCGACGGCTACGCGCCGGAATGCTGGATCTGGCGCGCCAGTACCAACCCGAACGAGCACTACACCCACGGCGAGCTGAACATCACCGAAGCGCTGCTGCACTCCTGCAACTACTTCTTCTACACGGTCGGCGACAAGCTGGGCATCGACGCGCTGGAGCAGTACGCGCTCAAGTTCGGCCTCGGCGATTACACCGGCATCGAGCTGACTGAGACCAAGGGCAACATGTCCAACCAGCGCAACCACGCCGACTATACCGGCACCCAGTGGCGACAGGGCGATACGCTGCAGGCCGCGATCGGTCAGTCCGACTCGATCTTCACGCCGCTGCAGCTGGCCGAATACTGCGCCGCCGTCGCCAACTCCGGCCACCGGCACTCCGCCTCCATCCTCGGCGAGGTGCGCAGCTACGACTATTCCGAGAGCCTCTATACCCGCGAGTCGCAGGAGCTGAGCACCGTCGATTCCCCGGATTACAACTGGTATGTCGTGCACGAGGGCATGCGCCTTGTGGCCAATTCTCCGCTCAACGACAACGTGTCCAAGCACTTCATCGACCTGCCCAATTCCCGGCGCGCCGCGGCCAAGACCGGTACCGCCCAGAAGGGCGAGAACATCGTCAACGACGCCATTTTCATCTGCTACGCGCCCTATGACGACCCCGAGGTCGCGCTGGCGATCGTGGTCGAGCGCGGCAAGGCCGGCGCCAACTGCGCCTTCATGGCCCGCCAGATCCTCGACGCCTATTTCAACATCAAGAGCTACACCGACACCTCCGAGCCGGAGATGGCGCTGCTCAAATAAATCCAAGGAAAAAAGCCATTTTTTTCAAAATACCCGTTGCATAATTGCCGCAGGCTGTTTATAATTATTTATCCGCTTTTGTAATATGATGAATGATTATAGATGGAAGAAGCGAGAAAGGAGAAACGGATGAATATTGCACTGATGGCACACGACAGGAAAAAGGAACTGATGGTGCAGTTCTGCATTGCCTACTGCGGCATTCTGGCCGAGCATTCCCTCTGTGCCACCCACGTCACCGGCAAGCTGGTGGCGGAAGCGACCGGGCTGCCGGTGACCCTGTATCTGCACGCGGAGCAGGGCGGCACCCAGCAGATCGGCTCGCGCATTTCCTTCAACGAGATCGACCTGGTGCTGTTCTTCTGTGACCCGGCCAATCCCCGCGGCTTTGACGATATCAACAAGGTCGAGCGCCTCTGCGACCAGTATCAGATCCCCTTTGCCACCAACGCCGCCACCGCGGAGGTCCTGGTGCAGGGCCTGCGCCGCGGCGACCTCGACTGGCGCAACATCGTCAATCCCAAGAACAAGCGCTGATCTTACAGACAACAGGCTCACGGCGCGGCAGGGCCGCGCCGTGTTTTGATTCCCCCAGCCGTCCCCTTGAGGGGAAGCCGGATCACTGTTAACAAGAAAGGATTATTGTTATGCCGAAAGTTACGCCCCGCACGCTGTCGGGGTTTATGGAGCTGCTGCCCGCCGAGCAGATGAAGCTCGAGCGCATGATGCAGATCCTGCGCGAGAGCTACGCGGTCTACGGCTTCACGCCGCTGGACACGCCCGTGATCGAGTCGGCCGAGGTGCTGCTGGCCAAGGGCGGCGGCGAGACCGAAAAGCAGATCTACCGCTTCCAGAAGGGCGACAGCGACCTTGCGCTGCGCTTTGACCTGACCGTGCCGCTGGCCAAGTACGTCGCGGCCAATTACTCCAGGCTTTCCTTCCCCTTCCGCCGCTACCAGATCGGCAAGGTCTACCGCGGCGAGCGCGCCCAGCGCGGCCGCTTCCGCGAGTTCTACCAGGCCGACATCGACGTGATCGGCGACGGGAAGCTCGACCTCATCAATGAGGCGGAGATCCCCGCCATCATCTATCACACCTTCTCGCGCCTCGGACTCAAAAAGTTCAAGATCCGCGTCAACAACCGCAAGCTGCTCAACGGCTTTTATGCCATGAACGGCATGAGCGAGAAGGCCGGAGAGATCATGCGCACGGTGGACAAGCTCGACAAGATCGGGCCGCAGAAGGTCAAGGAGCTGCTGATCGACGAGGTCAAAATGCTGCCCGACAAGAGCGAAAACGTGCTCGATTTCATGGCGATCCAGGGCTCGAACGACTATGTGCTCTCGCGTCTGGAGGAATACCGCCAGATGAACGAGCCGACCTTCAACCAGGGCCTCGACGAGCTCATTGAGGTGACAAAATATCTCGCCGCCTTCGGCGTGCCGGAGGAAAACTTCGCCATCGACCTCACCATCGCCCGCGGCCTCGACTACTATACCGGCACCGTGTACGAGACGGTGATGACCGAGCACCCGGAGATCGGCTCTGTCTGCTCCGGCGGGCGCTATGACAACCTCGCCGAGTACTACACCGACCGGCAGCTGCCCGGCGTCGGCATTTCCATCGGCCTGACGCGCCTGTTCTATGTGCTCAGCGAGCAGGGGCTGCTGTCCGAGGACACCGTCACCGCGCCCTGCGACGCGCTGGTGATCCCGATGACCGCGGATCTCGGCGCCGCCGTCGCGGCCGCGACCGAGCTGAGAAACGCGGGCGTGCGCACGCAGCTCTACGGCGAGGCGAAGAAGTTCAAGGCGAAGATGAGCTATGCCGACAAAATCGGCGTGCCCTTTGTGCTGCTGCTCGGCGAGGATGAGATCGCCGAGGGGCTCGTGTCGCTCAAGGACATGACGAGCGGCGAGCAGAAAAAGCTCCCCGCCGCCGAGGCCGCGCGCCTCATCCGCGCCGCCGTGGATGAGCGGGCGTCCAAGCCGGTGATCCGGGAATAGTTTTTAGCGTTTAGTTTTTAGTTTTTAGAAGAAACGAGGATGACAGATATGATGCAGTCCAGAACCCATACCTGCGGTGAGCTGCGGCTCGAAAACGCGGGCCAGCAGGTAAAAATCGTCGGATGGATGGAGAATCTGCGCGAGGTCGGCAGCAGCTTCGGCTTTGCCGTCGTGCGCGATTTCTACGGCACCACCCAGGTGGTCGTCGAGACCGAGGACATGATGCGCGCCTTCAAGGCCATCAGCAAGGAATCCACGATCTCCGTCACCGGCACCGTGCGCGAGCGCGCCAGCAAGAACCCCAAGCTGCCCACCGGCGATATCGAGATCGTGCCGGAGACGGTCGAGGTGCTCGGCCGCTGCCGCTACAACGAGCTGCCCTTTGAGATCAACCGCAGCCGCGAGGCCGACGAGAGCGCGCGTCTGAAATACCGCTATCTCGACCTGCGCAACCCCGATGTGAAAAAGAACATCATCCTGCGCTGCAATGTGGTCTCCGCGCTGCGCCGCGCCATGACCGAGCACGGCTTCCTCGAGATCACGACCCCGATCCTCACCGTGTCCTCCCCCGAGGGCGCGCGCGACTATCTGGTGCCCTCCCGCAAGCACCCGGGCAAGTTTTACGCCCTGCCGCAGGCGCCGCAGCAGTTCAAGCAGCTGCTGATGACCTCCGGCTTTGACCGCTATTTCCAGATCGCCCCCTGCTTCCGCGACGAGGACGCCCGCGGCGAC
>ODAJ012142735.1_pt1 | contig 13862 bp, 16 predicted proteins | sample 1539241 | NCBI WGS metagenome assembly ODAJ01 (sample SAMN02144231, study PRJEB22623) | gut metagenome | biome: sheep rumen | host: Ovis aries | place: New Zealand | reverse complement strand
TATTAACCAAATTAATCTTTCTTTTGTAAAGATTCTACCTAAAATCATTTTAAACATATTTAATCCTTTTTTATATATTATCCATTATGTACATAAATACATTTTAAACAAAAAAGCGCCCGTTATTGAGCGCTTTTATTTATTTTGATTTCGTTGTGTTATTCGTTTACAACCGTAATCGTTGTATTAACCACTGTATTATCAAATTTAATTTTAAAAATTTGGGTTGGGTCTGCCATGTATGCGGCTACAATTGCAGTAACCAATGAGTTTTCCTGTCTAATGGATTCACCCATTAATTTGTAGTTACTACCCTTGTTATCACCATTGTCATCCCAATCATAATATTTGTAGTTAAACTGGATAGGCTCAACTTTGTTTGTACGATACAATCCGCCAAGCAAACGGGCAAAGTCGTTCATGATATTTCTACCGCCTTCACCAATGTCGGCGTTATTGATTGTATAATTAATTGAATCCTCACCAAACTCAAACTCACCTTTATATTCATATTGCGGGTCATATACGTAAGCACGGGCTTCTTCAAGTTTGGTTTGAAGTGATTTATGATAATTACCAACCATAATTTCCAAACTTGTAACTCTATTTTCAAGGGTTGCAATATCATTTTCAAGGGTCGCGATTCTTTCGATAACATCATTATCAACTGGTTTAATATGACCATCATCAGTAATGTAGTATAAAGCATTGGCTGATTTAATCATAAATGCGGTATAACCTTCAATACCATATTTTATCCATTTCTCACCATCCCACTCATTAATGAAAGGTTTTGTGACAAAAGAACTGTCACTCTTGAATGAATTATTGTTCTGTGTGTCATAATCAAGATTAGACGCAATCCACATTTTGTTTTTACCGTCAGCTGCACGCATAACAGTAACGGGGTAAATGTTGCCTAGAATTTCAGCAGCATCGACGGTTTCGCCATCTTCGATATCCTTCACCAATCTAACTGAACTGAAAATTGCATTGTCGACAAGAGTCTGGTAAACACGACCGTCGGGGTGGTCGCCACCTTTAAATTGTTTTACCCAAGCCTGTGTGTCACCTTCTCTGACGGGTTTACCAAAAGTATTTGTATTACACCAGAAACTAGTCTTTTCATCTTTAAAACTGATTGACTTCTCATCATCATCGAAGACATAGCCGCAATATTCAAGACCAAAATTTGTCAAGTTCTTTAGCTTGATATTTGCTTTTTGGCCAAGCCATTTACTGGGTATTGGTTTATTATGGTCTTTATAAACAGGAATTTCGAGATAATTAAGTATTTCATCCCAATCGTTTTTCGACGCTATTCTCCATTTACTCTCGTTTTCAGTAAGGGCGTTCATAATATCGAAAAGACCGTTGAAGTTATAGAATCTGCCAACACAGTCAATTCTCTCAGCCATGAGATATCTTGCACCAATGACAGGATTCTGTGGTAGTTCGGCAACAACGTCGTCGATTGGTTTTATCATGCCAGTTCTGTGTGATGTGGCAATTGATAAAGGAGCGTCCAATGAACCGTTGCCAGTCAATGTGTTGTCGGTGTGGATATAAAAATTCTCCAGCATTTTGGCAACGTCTTTTAAAGTAAGGAAGCCCTCGACTTTAAGCGGTTCTTCATCACAGTCGTTTATACACACTGTAAGAATACCATCCTCCGCATCATAATCAAAACTAAGTGTTTCAATATAATCACCGAAAATATTGTCACTCTCAATTGTTGAACCGTTGACGAGTTTCAAGATAAGCTTTTTCTTATCCTCCGATATTTCAATTGAACTCACATCCCTCCCTTCCAAAACAAAGAAGTTGGCATCGACCTCATCACCAGTCAAACTATCGAATTTGGTCACATCAACATCTTCATAATAATGATAATTCTCTGGTAATTTGTAATATGTGATTTTCTGATATATATCACTATTTGTACCCATTTTTTAAACTAGTTTATTTGTTATTATTATATAAATATTTATTTTTTTAAAATAAGAGAATGTTCGAAATGACTATTCGCTAAAATTTTTGTAAAATCCTGGTCGCAAGTATAATACTTAAAAGTTTTAATATAACCAGTAAAACTTCCTCCGAATTCTTTTTCCAAAAATAATATATATTCAGGTATATCTTTATAGTTTTCATAAACAACATCACACAATCCCTGTGTACCACCACCCAATGATATATTATAAGCCACTCCCTCCTGTTTTTCATAAACGTCATTCAATGCCCTGAGGTTAATCATTGGCAACTGTTTTGAGTATAAGACCAATTTTCCGTTCACGTATATAAGAATTCTCATATAGTCGTTTGATTTAATATACCCAAAATCTGTTATACCGAATTTAACGATAGGTATAAGTCTTATATCAATTGTCACCCATTCATGGTATTTAACCATTTCGGGATATGACCACTCGTTTTCAATTGAATAACCGTTTTCGTTTGAGCAGTCTTTAACCATGTACTTGTAACCGACAGACCCATTGGGTTTAATTTGGAATGAAATTGCGTTGTTATACAAATCACCAAGAATGTTGTAATCGGCATTTGATTCTTGCTGTAGTTCTTTAATAGTCCTGGCAGTATAGCCGCCTTTCGCCCTGTTCATTATAATGAAATAGTTATCGGTATATAAGTTTTTCTGCATTTCTATTATTTCTGGGTCGTCAAAATGTCCCATTGTAGCCTTATAGCCATCTTTAGTCCTATTGTAAGTAATAAACTTGTTATCTGTTGACAAAAGCTCAATTTGTTCGTTAAGTGAAACACCGCTGGCGGTTTCAATCTCAGTATTATCTTTGGGGTCGGTATAATATTTCCACCATTTATTCTCAGCCCTTGTGCCCATATAGAAAAATGTCCCAACATTATCTGGATAAACATCATTAATGGTCGGCAAGGGGAAATCGTTTAGATACCCATCCTTGTTATAATCCGAATTAAAATATGATTTTTTTATATCACTATCACCATCCCAACCATCACTATTATAATCAATTACAGAATATTTTTCTTTTTTCATATGATAGTCGGTTTTAAATGGTTCAGGTTTTAACGTAAATTCAAAACAAATACCATCGCCTAAATCTGAAGGTAATATATTGTAATTACACCCATTACCAGTTTTAAAGAAACCTTGGAAAAAACCACCGTCAAGTTTTGCAACTCTCATATTATCTTCATCAACCATTTCATTATCATATCGGTAGATTTTGTTATTGCCGCCAACTTTGTTTAAATGAAGTCTCATATCTTCAGCATCGATGACAAGTTTGCTGTTTGTATAGATTTCCATGAATTCCTCATCAGTAATTTTATCTTTGTCATATACAATTAAACCGTTATCGATACCAGTTAAACCGATGTTGTTAAGTTCAATACCATTGTTAACAGCCTCCCCCCAAGTATAGTCTGGTAATGAAATTAATTCGTTTTCAGCAACACATTCATCTTTTGTTGTATCAATATACACAGAAAGGCAATCTTCCTGTAGGCCATCATCGACAGCCTCCCCACTCTGGGATTCATATAAATGCATATCCCAATAATCAGATTTTGATGTCTTGAGTTTAAAAACAGGTCTATTGTGGTTGAATATATTTCCCATTATTTTTTAAAAAGTATTATATTTATTTATAAATACATAATCTCACAAAAATGAAAAGTAAAATAATTAAAATCAGCGAGGCTCAATTCAAAGACATAATAAATGAGGATTATCCCTTTTCATATCTTGGGAATGAGACATCTAATACAAACCATGCAAGTGAAGTAATGGCTAACGTGCCATATGATTCACCTGATGTTAACCCAGAGCCGACCGATACTGATAAAATAGAGAAAATGCAAAGCAACAATTCCTGGTGGAACAGGCATTATGGTTTTAATGGATATTGTTTATGATACATTTTATAACAGAAGGTGGCGACGGAAATAAAGAATTAAAAACTCACCGCTGGTTTCTTCCAGACGGTATCCGTCATCATTTGGAAAAAATAAAAGATAACAATAAAAAAGAAGAACTAACTAAAAACCATACCACAAAGGAAGCTTGGGACCACTTGAACTTCATCTTGGGTGAAGAAAAAGGCATTGCATACAACGAAATGAAACGTATAAAAAACTGGTTTGAAAAAAATAAATACGCCACTAAAACCAAACAATATGAGTTATATGGTGGCGAAATTATGAAAACTTGGGTTGAAAACCAGTTGAACAGCGCCACATTGATTGTCAAACAACATAAAGAAGCCCAACGTGCCATGGGTAAGAAAAACGCTTTTATTAAAGCCCATGATGCTGATAGACAAACAACCGCGACAAAGGCCGACACAAAAGTTCCTACATATAACCCACTTACCTTAAATAAACAAAACCGACTCAAAGAACTATCTGACATTAAAGAGCATAAAACCGTTAGAATTACCGAAACACAAAGAAAATTGATAAATGAGGTAATAAATGGACAAATGAAAAGTGATTTTTTTAATGAGTTAGATAAATATGCTGATTCTGAACTGTTTGATACTTGTGAGAAGTTATGTAGACAATATCTTGGAAACCCCGTTGATTGGGGGTCATCCAGAAAGATATATGTAATTGATGACAATATAATATTAAAACTTGCTTACAATTATAAAGGTGTGGCACAAAACAAAGCCGAGGTTGAAAGTTATATGAAGACAACAAAATACAAAGCTTTGTTTCCAACAATTTACAGTTATAGTAAAAATTACGCTTATATCTTAGCCGAGAATGTTATTCCATTAGATACACTGAATGCGACAAGTCCTGCTAACGGACAATTACCTGCTGATGTTGAAAAATGCCTGGGTGTTACTTCAAATGAACTTGAAAACATTTTCGAAGCATTCCAATCAAGTGAATGTTATAATCAATTGCACCCTGAAGCCTTTAAACATATTTACATGAATAATAACGTTTATATAAAAAGTGAATATAATCGTGTGACAGTATATGACTTTATTCAGGAACACATGAAAGAAAATGCTAACTTTAACCTTTTAATGAATTATCTTTTTGATAACCCAATCCTTTCAAATGAATCTGTTGCATATCAGAATATGGGTATGACTAATAGAAACGGCCAGCCTTGGGTTGTTATTTTAGATAACGGTTGGGATGGCAATACGGCTGAGATATACGGATTTCAAAATTTTGGAGAATTAAATCTATAATTAAAGTATTTATTAAATAATAAGATATTAATACGATATAAAATGAGAAGTTGTCTTGAAATTGAATCAATGGATGCTCGTCACGTAATGGAAGTACGTAGCGATTATCAGAGAACCAACCAATATTCAGAAACCCACCCTGATGCATTGGCACCAGATTATTCAGGTGGTCAAGGTAAAGTTCATATCACCGCCGACGGTCAGACCTATACTGCTGGTAAAGGCACTGGACACGGTGGTCACGGCCACTGGTTGCCTCATTGCACTTCACAGATTGGAATGTTTGACTATTCAAACTTCGACACCGCTGTATCAAGCAATGCTGGTAATGAACTTGATATCGCTGCCAGAAATACAGCTTTAACCAGAAGTTTATATTCAGCTAACGCTCCTTATAATGTTGGTGAGAACGCTGTTGACACAGCAATGAATGTACTTGAAGGACAGTTCGTTTTAAACTAATTTGGCAATTATGGTTTTCGGCGGTATACTTGAACAGATATTGTTGAACGAATCAGCCTCTGTTGAGAATGTGGTAAAGGCTATGGATAATCACGCCAAAGTCATTATCAACTATCATAGTGCTGGTAAAGATGAACATAGTGGAACACGTGTCATCGAACCCATCACTTATGGCTTGACAAAGGCTGGCAATCCTGTTATTCGAGCATACCAACCATATGGCGACACCACTACCAACACACCTGGATGGAAAATGTTTAGGCTGGACCGAATTTCATATTGGGAAGAAACCAAGGAGAAATTCTACGACGTTCCAAAGGTGCCAGGCCAGGATGCCAATATTGACGGTGACGAAACAATGGCTACCGTTATTAAGACGTTCAGAAGCACCATGGGTAATGATGCCACCAATGCTATTAACATCGGCCCTAAAACTAAGGAAAAAGTATATGCCAGAACCACTGGTGATGATATTGTACAGTTGGGTAGCAGAAATGTTAAAAGTCAGGAAAAAGGTATTAAAGTTGACATTGAAAATAACAAGAAAGCCAATTCCAGTTTCGGTATGTACACAAGCAACACCCCGCCAGAAAAAGGTCCAAGAGTTCCAGGTCAAAGTTATAAACCACAAGATAATGAACTACCAAAGGATGTTGACCCAGAAGAACTTGAGAGAGCAAGAGCTCAAGTCAAGTATGACACTGCCGATGTTGATGACAAATTGAGTGACAAATACTGGAGTGATTATGAACATAACTGGACTGATGATGAAATAGCACAAGCTGACATGGATACGAAAACAATGAACCGTCCAGACAGAAACACGCAGAGACGTGACGCTAGATGGCAAAACTCAACTGACACAGGGTTCAAAAACAGTAAGGATTCAGGAAATCGATGGTTATACAATATGGACAGAGAAAAAAATAACAAATAATTTTTGATTTTTCAAGGTTTTATTTTATATTAGGCTATATATTAAACTAACACAAATAGATTATGGCAAACGCACAAAATTTATTACAAGCGGCTAAAAAACAGAAAGAAAAAGGCGGGGTTGTACAAGAACCAGTACCTAATAGAAAACCAGCCAAACAGATGATGGAAAGTGCTATGGCTACATCATCAGATTTTGACCAGTTGGAAAACCTATATTTTAACCCACAAGAACAAGAAAATGACCCATTAACTGAAGCGTATGAAGTATACCCTAATGGTCAGAAGAGAAAAATCTATGACCCTGAGGAAGATATGAAACAAATGGCAAATTTTGACATGACAAATGTACAATCCAACATGCCACAGGCTATTTTAGAATCATTTATGAATAACCCATTGAACATACCTACTGATGGTATTGCATACGCTGGTAGTGATGTTAATAACATGATGGATGGTTTACAAAACCGTACTATTGATATCCTTGAAAAACTTGATGCCAGGGATAAGCAAGGAAAAATAGCCAAACCACAGTATCAGCCACAACCACAGATGGATATGCGTCAAATGATAAATGAGACGCAACAAACACAGCCATCGGTGGATTATAGACAATTAGCCCAGTTGATTGAATCTATTATTGACAAGAAATTTGCCCAATACTCAAAGACTATGTTGAATGAGGGTAGAGGTCAGAATGGAACTACATTGTCATTTGTAAAACTTGGCGATACATTCACCTTCATGGATTCAGCCAACAATGTCTATGAGTGCAAGATGGTTTATAAAGGAAAGGGTAAAGTAAAGAAAAACTAATATAACGTTATATATTGAAGCCCCGCTCTACTTTCCTGTAGAGACATAACCCACTTTTGAGTGGGTTTTTTATTTTTTCAATCCAAAAATTTTTGTATATTAGAAATATGAATAAGAATTACTCACATATAAAAACGAAACTTCTTAAAAAACTTAGAAAATGTGCAAGAAAAAGATATAAGTTTGAAGAAGTGTATACTAGAAACGAGCAGAAACAGAGTGTACCTTTATATAGAGTTCTTGATATGTTTTATGATTATGATGATTGTTATCGCGTTCAAAAAGAAACAACCAACAGAGAAGAAGCCTGGAGTTTTTATATTTCAAAATACAGAGAGATTATTTTTGAAAAATTAGATGACTATTACAAATATTGTAATAAAACACCAAAAAGTATTCGTAAAAAACCACAGGTTGAGTTAAATAAAGTAATAGTTAAACCAACCTATGAGTTTATCGTAAGGGATGATGCATCTATTAAACAAATGTCAAATAAAATTAAAATTTAATACTTATGCTAACAGAAGAGAAACTTAATGCAAATTATTTGAAGTTTATCAACTACCTCCAGAAATACGACTGTTATTCTGAGGACATGATGAAAGAACTGGGAGAAAAAATCAAACTGGCCCCCTATTCAATGGAACGTGACATGGGAGGTGCTTATGACGGTGCCATGATTGATGTTACACTTAACACATTATGTAAAATCGGCGCCCAGATTAACAACAACGCCATGGGTGCTAACGGTGGAGAGAAAATTGCACACCCGTTGCTTGCTGTAAACAATAATATGTTAATGCGTGTCCTTCTCCTTATCAACATTGCAAAGGCTGAAATGTTTACACCCAACAAGAGTGAATGGCATAGAAAGAATCTTGGCCGAATGTACGAGTTTGTTGAGAATAAAACCAAACTTAAACTTGGAGCCAGAAGTCTTTATCTTTGCCAGAAATATGGTATCCAACTCGAAGAAGAAGAGTTTGAGGCTTTCTTGACCATTGATAACCCAGATGATACTGGTGAGCGTTTCCAGTCACCTTTGTATACTATGGTTAAAGCAACTAAAATGTTTACTCTTGTCGAATTGAGACAGAAACAACTTGCTTCAAGTAAGACAGAAACAACTGAAATGTAATGATTATAATAAAACAATAATTTATTTTATATGAATATTCCTAAATTAAAAATTTGTAACAAATCACCACACGAAAATCCTAGTTATGCTAAACCTGGTGATAGCGGTATGGATTTGAGGGCTTGGATTAAGTATGATGCTTATAGCCCAGAAGAAACAAACGTCCCTTGTACCGCTGGATGTAGACCGTGGTTATCCAAAGACGGTGATAAATATTCCTATGGAATTGCACTTAAGCCATTGGAACGTGTACTAATACATACAGGTATTTACCTTGAAATTCCAGAAGGATATGAGGTACAAGTCAGACCTAAAAGTGGGCAAGCTTTGAAAAAAGGAATTACAGTACTCAACACCCCAGGCACAGCCGATTCCAGATATAGGGGAGAGATTTGTGTAATTGTAATTAACCTTTCAAATGATAGTGTCGATATTGAAGATGGTGAAAAAATTGCACAAATGGTATTATGCCCTGTTTGTCACGAAGGATTGGTTGATGTGGACATTGTAGATGAAATATCAACGGATACCGAACGTGGTGAGGGAGGATTTGGACACACAGGAACGAAATAACATTTTTGACTCTTAATAAGAAATAAGCACCTATTTTTGGGTGCTTATTTTGTTTTTTTCATTCTATTTATTATATTATAATCAAATAAATAAAATAATATTATGAACGTAACAACACCAACCGAAATGGTCGCATGTGACCAACTTTTCAAAGCTGTATTACAACAATCTAACACAGCCATAAGTGATAAACAAGATGAGTTTGAAAAAGTATTTTGCCCAAAGGGTTATATTGTAAAGCCAACGATTGATTGCAGTCTCTGTGCTTTAAAAGATTCATGTGCATCTAAGGCACAAATCGAAACTCTGAAAAATGAATTCCAATCTATTATTGATGAGAGAACCCAGCTTATGCAAAACTACTCTGCTCTTCAGGATACAATAAAGAATTATTTGCTTTCATGAAAAAATTAGTAAAATATCTCAAATATCTTTGGATTGGTTTTATTCTTGGTATGAAAAAGACTGAGGATGAAACTTTACATTTAAATGGTATGGACCTTGACAATGGTTCTACAGTCAACCAACAGGTGGCTGACCATAGTGTTGCAAAAGCATTACTAAGGGGTGAACTAACCCAAGAGGTTATCGAATTAAGATATAGAACTTATATGGTTGCCAGGGAAGCCAGTCATTATAATTACTTCTCACCAACTTTGGCTAAAAAGAAAGGTGTTAATGATTTCAAATACATTAAAATTGCCAATGATGAAGAACGTGAAGTGGTTACTGTACAAGAAAACAAACTTGAAGTAGAAACTGTTACTGACAGTTTGCTTAGAATTGGTGATGATGGTAAGTTTATTGACAGACAGAAGGAATACAATATTCATATTAAGAGAGATAACCAGCCAAGATATCGAATTGAAGATTTTACTAAAAAAATTGTTGTCAAAAAGGGTGATGATGAATATACCGCTATCATTGATATATATGTATCAAAGTATCCAGATGACAAAACAGTTGCATCAAAACCATTCATTAGAGAACTTGAAAGGATTATCGACACAGGTGTCCGTTCAGACATATTTGAGTTTAAGTCTATCCAGTTTGAGACTTATAAGGCTTATAAATTGGATGATATGATTAACTTCGAGTTTGGTGACCCACAGTTGTCAAAGATATTTGAATTCGATGGTGATTATGTAATCACTTTCGTGATGAACATTATTGACGGTGGTACTGACATGGCTGAACAGTTCTATGATGAAAGAATGGCTAAGAAATATGAGAACAAAGAACAAAAGGAACTTACTATTACATTTGACCCAAATGCTTTAATTAGAACATACAAGTGTGCCGACTGTGGCAAAGAAGTTACCTACGATGCCAGGAACTTGGATAAACTAAACGCAAGTAATGAAGCCACCGACGGTACAACAACCGAATTTCTGGATTACGAAATGGCTGAAGCTACATTTGGGCGAATGCTGTGTAAGGATTGTATGGTAAAAGCCCAGCAAAAGATGTTTGAAAAGTACGCTGAAAATAAAAAATAAAGGTCTGAATCAATCAGACCTTTTTTTATTTTAACCAACTGGTGAATATACTATAATGTTTGCATCGGGTTTGAACAAAACGTTAGGGTCACCCTTTCTATTATTAGTTGAATATTTGTCCATGAAACCGAAATCCAAATTCTTGGCTTGTTCGATTGTTATTATATAGTGCATACCGTCGTGGCTAGGTTTCTTCAATAATATATCAACATTGTTATCAGCAAAGTATTTTTCAAGTTCCTGTTGGGCTTGGGTGTTATCAACGTCACAGTCAACCAAACCATATGGACGGATTATATTCCAATTTACACCACTTGTGTCGGTTCCAGTTCTGGTTTGACCAATTCTATGATGGAATTCTCTACCTTTAAATGGGTTGTATTTAGTATTTTGTTTATCCATTTTAGCCCTGTCAATAGTATTACCCATTGACCTGTTGTTTATGGTTATATATGAACGGGCAAAGAAACGGTTACAAACCATTTTAATGGCTTCGGCGTTACCGTTTGAATATACCGTATCTGAGCCAAATTGTTTAGCCGCCCACGGATTAAGATGTACCACCGCGTTTCTAATTGAATTCTGACACGCTTCGCTGGAATGACCTCTTACGATGACATAACCAACGTGATTTTCCCTGTGGGTACTATCAACTTTATTCTGAAATTTCCACCATCTTTTATGATTGTCATTTGGATTTCTTCGGTTATAATTCATGTAGTCTTTTAATCTAGCCTCAATTTTAATCCACCACACATCATCAGGTGAAGTCCAATGTTCACCAACCCATTTAATTACATCTTCTATATTGTCAACTATTGGTAAATGTACCTCATTCAAGGCTTCATCAGCAATATTCTCAATAAGTTGTCTAAATTGTTGCTCGTTCAAACTGATTTTTTTCATGATAACATTATTCCATTTATTAAATAAATAGAAATAATTTTTGTTTTTTACATACAGTGTACTATATTATTAGTAAATAATAATTTAAAATAAACAAAAATGGGACTTTTAGATGATTACCAGAAGATAGTTGAAGAAAACAAACAGAATCTTAATGACAATGCGCCAGTTGACGGTATTGAAATGACCGCCAATGAAATGGAAGAATACAAGAAGCGCCTTAATGAAATGCGTAAAGAGATTGAAGAAAACGAGGATTACAGTGTTGATTGTAAAAAGTGTTGTGAGGTTGAAGACCCTTACGTGAAAGTTGGAGAAAAAGACATCAAAACTGAATATGCAAAGGTTACCCCAATGGTGAAAAAAGCCTATTGCCCAGAATGCGGCAAGGAAATTATCAACACATTGCCCCCGATGTATAATCCATTCAGTTTTGAAAAACTTAACCGTTTCGAGTGTGACTGTGGTTGGAAAGCCAACCTTGAATATTCATACCCACGTGTGGTGTTTGTTACAGATAGTGGCGAAGAAATTGAAGCCTTTGCTAAATAATGTTTAATATATAACCGATAATGACCTTAGCAATTGATATTAACGATGTAATCAGGGACAATATGTTCCAATTCAAAAATGTTTATCAACGTTACATTGACGGTGGTTTTGACATTGACTTAGATACGATTGATACCTATAATATGTTGGACCATTATCCTTTTGAGAGTGAAAGTGAGCTTAACCAATTCAAATATGTTGATTTTGCATTTGAATTATACGGTCGTGCTGAGACTTGTGACAAGATGTTGTCATATGCTCTGAACGACTATCTTGAAAAGACCCTTAGGGATATTGATGATGTACCAAACATTATCTTGTTTTCTCCTTTTGAGATTGGCCTTACAATTCAATCAACCTTTTCATTCCTTGCAGCAAGGACAATTAGAACCAGGGAGCTTTATTTTCCTGTTGATTCTATGACAATTTACGACAGGGCTGACGTAGTAATTACCGCACAGCCAAGTTTGATTGAGAATTGCCCAGAAGGAAAATGTGTAATCAAAATTAATAAACCTTATAACAAGGAAATTGAAACTAAATATTCATTCAACTCATTGATGGATGTTATCAATGATAAAGATGAAACCTTAATCAAAATAATGGACCATAAAATTGAAATCTAATGAACACAAACTACTTACAAATTGATGGCAAGTATTATTCTATTGATATGTCTAAAGTAATTGAATTCATTTCAGAGAATGATGCATCAACGCAAACAATCAGTCAGAATTATGGCATTCCTCTTAATGATAATGGGACTATTGGTACTGAAATCAAACTCATTTCAAAGGAAATTTCAGAATCAAAGGATTCAATTAGTGAAAATATGTCAAACCTACGTTACTCGTTGTTAACATATCTTCTTAATACTCTTATGGCTCCATTATCAGACGGTACAGGAAATGTTATTGTAATTGAAAGTCTGAAAACTTTACATTTCGGCCAGGTGCTTGCTTTCAACACCTTATATGAAATGGGAATAATTTATGAAATCGAAAATGAATAATATGGCTACAGCTAATGAAGTAATTAAAAGAATTGAAAACGAAATTTCAAAGTTAAACAACAAGGACTTTACGTTGTATTTCTTCACTATTGATAGTAAAAACGTTCCGAGTGGCAGCGTAGTTTATTCATACGACTTGGCGTTGAGCCTTAAGAAACTTGGATATAACGTAACCATGCTATACCAGTTGGAAAATGAAATGAACCCTAAACATAAGATGAAACTGATTGAAAAGGGCACCTATGACCCAATGGCTGATAATGTATTTTGTGGTGTTGGTGATTGGATGGGTAAAGAATATGCTGAGTTACCTCACTTGAACATTGCAAAGAAAGGTGCTTGGGCTGTTTCACCGTCAGACTTCCTATTCATTCCAGAGGCTTTCGCCAGTCTTATGTCACAGACATACATTTATAAAATTCCATGTCCAAGATATGTGTTGTTGTATAACTTTGATTATGTTACCGACATGATTCCTTTCGGTGCATCATGGATTAATTTCGGAATCAGGGATTGTATTGCAACAACTGATTTACAGGCAAGACTCATTCAAGATGTTATGCCTTATGTGAGGACCAAAGTTTTGAACCCTTACATTCCAGAGTATTTCCGTAAGCCAGTTAAACCCAAGAAACTTGTTGTAAATGTTATTTCAAAGCGCCAGGCTGACGTTAAGAAATTGATGAAGACTTTCTACTGGAAGTATCCAGTTTATAAGTTTATTGCATTCAAAGACCTTCGTGGTATGGCTC
>ODAJ012135753.1_pt1 | contig 13864 bp, 12 predicted proteins | sample 1539241 | NCBI WGS metagenome assembly ODAJ01 (sample SAMN02144231, study PRJEB22623) | gut metagenome | biome: sheep rumen | host: Ovis aries | place: New Zealand | reverse complement strand
GAGCCACGAATGGGCTGGGGCTGCGGAATGAACGGACCCTCGGGTTTGTCGGCCACGGCCACACCAAGACGGAAGACACCGTCGTAGCCCTTGGCGGAGAAAATGAGGTGGTACTTTCCGTCCTTTTCAACCACGTCGTTATCCCACATCTGCTTCTCGGCCCAGCGAACATCCTTCACGTCGAGAATCACGCCATGGTCGGTCACTTCGCCCTGTTCCACGTCGTCCCACGACAGCACGTGGTAGTCCTTCATCTGGAAGTGGCCACCATCGTCATCAAAGCTCTCGCCTGCATCCCAGTCGTGGGATGGATAGACATAAAGGCGTCCATTAAACACATTGGCTGAAGGATCAGCCATATAATCACTCGGGAAAAGATAACGAGGCTTCATAATTATTTACAATTTACAGATTTACTATTTACGATTTTATTTCACCATGTCTATCAGTTTTTGAACTACAGGCTTTGCCCTATTCTGGCGGTCAAAGAGCGTGGCATAGTCGGTACGTCCCTTGATGGGGAAATCGTTGCGCCAGGAGTTACCGTCGTTCAAGCACCAGAAGTTGACGCGCAAAATGTCCTTATGGTGAGGCATCAGCATCTTGTAGAAGTCAATCCAGAACTGTTCAACCCGCTGTTCCTGCTGTTTGTCCAACCCATTCTTGTAGGGATCCATTTCAGGTCTATAGGCAAACACGTCGCTCACGTTGGCACCCGAAAAGCCAAAGGGGTTAGGCAACACGGAGACGTCTAACTCGGAAAAGAATGTGGGCACACCTACGGCTGCAATGGTCTTGATGGAGTGCTCGTACTGCTTGATGACGCTGTTATCGACATTGTCCTCCAGAATCATGTGGCCTTGCATGCCAATGGCCGTGACGGGCAGCCCCTGCTGAATGAGCGGACGGAAGAAATTGGCCACTCCCTCCACCTTGGCCGGTTTGTTCATGGAGTAGTCATTGTAGAACAGTTGTATGCTGGGGTCTGCCTCGTGAGCATACTGGAAAGCCAATGGGATATAGTCAGTACCCAAAATCTGATAGAACAGGCTCTTACGCGGTGTGCCATCGTCCTCAAAGGCCTCGTTGACAACATCCCAGGCATCAATGCGCCCCTTGAAATGACTAACCACAGTATATATATGTTCGCGCATGCGCTTCTTGAGTTCCTCGGCCGATACGAGTTTCCCGTTCTTGTCGTAGTGGAACCAAGGAGCACACTGCGAATGCCAGATAAGACAGTGGCCCTGAACCTTCAGACCCGCTGCTTTGGCTTTATCGACAAACTGGTCGGCCAGCGTAAAGTCATAGACCCCTTCGCTGGGATGAATCACCTCACACTTCATGCAGTTCTCAGCCACCACCCAGTTGAAGTTCTCAACGACAGCGGGCCACTCTGCCTCCTGCTCACCTTGCACCTGCCACTGATTCACACTGACACCGGTAAACCAATAGTCGCGGAAGGCATAAGCGAGACCGCCCCTGCTCTGCGCAGACACGGTCTCAGAAGCAAAAACTACTAACGATAATATAACTAATAACTTAAACGATGAATTCATGGAGCTTCCAACTATAAACGATTGTCTTGATTTACTTGTGGCGGGCCTCTATCTCTTTGTTGATTTTGTCGATGACCTCATCAGACAGCTCATACTTCGAGATAATGAACATAGCTAACAACAGCAACAGGGCAGGAATGACGCATACCAGCCAGCGGATGCCTTCCTGAACCATCGGAGGCAGCACCTCCATGTTGTTCATGAAGTAAGCACCAGCAGCGTTACCAACCGACATCATGGCAAACGCCGTGATGAAGAACAAGGCAATGACACGCAGGGGCTTGTTGCGCCTGAACTCCGTCCAGAGGTCGCTCACCTTCACGTTTTTCATCTCACTCTCGTCCATGACCACACGTTCCTTCGTCTGCGAGAAGCAGAAGACGAGTAGTGCCAGACCGACAAGTGAGTAAATGAGCATGGTAAGGAACCAAGCGTGAGAGTCCTTCGGTAGCGTGCTGGCAGCCTCCTCGGCCGGTGTGTAGTTAACCAGCCAGAGTACAAATCCGGGAACCACGCCACCCAAAGCCATACCAGCCTTGAAGAAGATGCCCGTCAGTGCATTGACAATACCCGAAATACGCCGGCCCGTAGTATATTCTCCGTAAGAGATGACCTCAGGAATCAGTGCCCACATGTAACCTGTAGCAACAATGACACCCGTCGATTTGATAAACTGGGCAATATAAACCCAGACAATATTCTCGGACACTGTTCCCATGTAACTGATAACGTAAAGCAAAGCCATGCCAAAAATAGCTACCGACAGGAAGATATAGAACATGTTTTTCTTGCCAACCTTCTTCTTGATGGCCGGCACGAGCGGCATGAAGATAAACGAAGGCAACGAGCCCAAGCCCATGAACATGGCCATCTCCCAAGGCAAATCCTTCGATGCCAGGACAGCCACCAGCAAGGGGACACCGGCCGAGACGCAAAGTCCACCCACATTGGCCATGAACATGCGCACCGAGGTCAGAATGGTAATTTCGTCAGTATCGCGGGTCAGCGAAGAGTTCAATGCTCCATAAGGCACATTAATTAAAGTATAAAGCATTGACATACCGACGTAAGTAATGTAGGCATAAACGATGGAAGGCTTGAACCCATCCCAGAAACAAAGAATGGCCAGTATCGTCAGGGGGATACCACCCAAGACGAGGTAGGAACGATACTTACCCCAGCTCGGGTTATGTTTATCGACAAAAGTTCCTACCAAAGGATCCCATATCACGTCAACCAGACGGACAATGAGGAACATGGTTCCTGCCAATCCTGCAGACTCAGCCGCTTCACCACCGAGTACATACACATCAGTGTAGAAGAACAGCAAGTACATACAAATAGTTTGGTAAATCAGGTTCTGTGCCAAGTCACCGGCACCGAAGCCGATGCGCTGCAACCAAGAGAGTTTGTAAAAGCCTTTTGCTTCGTTTGATTCCATAATATTTACTCGTTTCCTTATTTTTAATTATCTGGTGCAAAGGTACACCTTTTTATCTAAAAGGGCATTTCAAGATGTAACAAAAGTTTTTAATTTTGTTTCATATTGATAATAAAACCTATTTCTTGACGAGCATTTAACTTATTTTTATTACTTTTGCACGGAAAACTTAAAACATTCCATAGATGAAACAACGCCTTTTCCTTTTCTGCCTGCTGGCCTATTTCTGCTGGCCACTGGCTGTCCAGTCAAAAGTTACTTTACCCCAGCTACTCCAGTCGGGCATGGTGCTACAGCGCGGAAAGCCTATTCCCATTTGGGGAACAGCCGACCCTGGCGAGTCTGTCATCATTACTTTCCGCAAGAAACAATACCAGACTACGGCCGACGCCGAGGGACACTGGCGTCTCGACCTGCCGACACAAAAAGCCGGCGGCCCCTTCGAACTGAAGATAAACGAACTGACGCTGACCGACGTGCTCGTCGGGGATGTCTGGCTTTGCTCAGGACAGTCAAACATCGACGTAACCATTGAGCGCGTCTATCCCCAATATCCCGATGAAATCGATAGATTTGACAACAATCTGGTTCGTTTGTTCCGCGTACAGAACGAGACGAACACCCACAGCGTACAAGACGACATTAAGCCGACCAGCATCAACTGGAAGCCACTGAACAAGCAAAACGCCTGGCTCTTTTCGGCCGTAGGCAGCTTCCTCGGCCTGCGCATGCAGAAAGAAACGGGGGTGCCACAGGGCATCATCGTCAACAGCTGGGGCGGCACTCCCATAGAAGCGTGGATTTCTGCCGACTCGCTGCAGCGGGACTACCCGCTCATGGTCGAGAAGACTCGACTCTACCAGGACGACGAAATGGTCAAGGCTCAGCAAGAGGCCAACCAACGAGCCAACGACCGGTGGATGCAGCTGCTCAACGAGCGCGACCCCTTCCCCGGGCCAAACTTCCAACCCATCGACCAGTACGAACTGCCCAAATTCTTGGCTCCCTACGTCAAAAACGGCCAATTCATCGGTTCCGTCTATGTCAGGCAGACACTTCACATAGACCGCAGCCACGCCGGAAAACCAGCCCGTCTCTTGGTCGGCACGCTGTTCGACCAGGACTACACCTTTGTCAACGGACGCGAGGTTGGCCGTACTTACTATCAGTACCCTCCTCGCCGCTACCAGATACCCGAAGGACTGCTCCACGAAGGCGAGAATACCCTGCTGATACGCTTTGTCAATAAGTATGGCGTTCCCCACTTTATCAAGGAGAAGCCCTACATGCTGATCTTCGAAGACGGCGACACGCTACGCCTTTCCGAACAGTGGGAGGCACAGGTGGGTGCGCTGATGCCGTCGTGTCCCAGTGGCGACGTCTCGCTGCAAAACCTGCCCACTACCTTATATAATGCCGTGCTCTACCCGCTGGCCCCGTTCGCCCTGAGCGGCGTGGTGTGGTATCAGGGAGAGTCGAATGCCGGCAACCCGGCTCCCTATGGTGACTTGCTGACGAAGATGATGGGCTGCTGGCGCGACCGCTGGCAGCAGCAGGACATGCCGTTCGTCATTGTGCAGCTGGCCAACTTCATGGAGCCCAGCCTGCAACCCCAGAACTCTGGTTGGGCAGCCCTGCGCGAACAACAGCGTCTGGCAGCCAAGGCCGACGAACATGCCGAACTGGCCTGCATCATCGACCTCGGTGAAACCGTCGATATTCACCCGTTACGGAAGAAGGAAGTGGCCGAACGCGTCGGGCTTTGCTTCGACCGTCTGGTCTTCAAGAAGAAGGTACAGCTGTCTCCCGAAGTCGTGGCTTCTGACGTGAAGGGCCCGAACGTCACGCTTACCTTCGACCAGCCCCTCCAGGCTGTCGAAGCCTTTGAGGTAGAGCTGGCTGGTGCTGACCACCGTTTTGTGAATGCCACGGCCACGGCCAACGGCACAAAACTGACCATTTCATCGAGCATTGCGCAGCCTTGCTACGTGCGTTATGCCTGGAAAGACAATCCCCTGCGGGCTAACCTCCGTAACCAGGCCGGCCTGCCCGTATCTTCCTTCGAACTGAAACTACCCTAACTTATATGAAACACTTTTCTATTTTAACCTTACTCTTTTTACCCGCACTGTCGGCAATGGCCGACGACGGGAAACTGACTGGTAACGTTATCGGTACCCAAGAGTCAGTAGATTACGCCACCTTCGGACTGTCAACCACGGTAAATACGCGCGAAATGGCCTTTGACGGTGACTTGAACACCTTTTTTGCCTCCTGGGAGCGCAGCTACACCTGGACGGGTCTCGACTTAGGCACACCGCACGTCATCACGAAGGTGGGCTGGTCGCCGCGTAACGACAGCCAGGGTGAAGGACGCGTCGTGCTGGGTGTCTTCGAGGGTTCTAACCGCGAAGACTTCATGGACGCGCTGCCCCTCTACATCATTACCGAGCGGGGCACAATAGGGCAGCTGTCGTACGGCGACGTGGATTGCTCGGCAGGTTTCCGCTACGTGCGCTACGTGGGGCCTTCGGATGCACGCTGCAACATTGCCGAACTGGAGTTCTACGGCCACGAGGGCGAGGGCGATAACAGCCACCTGCACCAGCTGACAAACCTGCCCACGGTGAGCATACACACGGAGGACGGCGTCATTCCCTACGACAAGGAGACCGACATTCCGGGACTCATCACCATCATCTCCGACGATGGAACGAAACTGCTTTCGGCTACCGGCGGCACGCGCGAACGCGGAAATGCGTCGCGTACATTTCCTAAGAAGCCCTACCGCATCAAGTTCGACAAGAAGCAGAACGTGCTCGACGCGCCCGCCAAGGCCAAGAAGTGGACACTCATCAACAACTACGGCGACAAGACGCTCATGCGCAACCTGCTGGCCTTCGAGCTGAGCCGCCGCATGGGCATGAGCTACACGCCTTTCGGTGCTCCGGTCGATGTGCTGCTCAACGGCGAATACAAAGGTTGTTACCAGCTGTGCGACCAGATAGAGGTGAACCCCGGTCGTGTAGAGATTACCGAGATGACACCCGAAGACACGTCGGGCGACGCCTTGACGGGAGGCTACTTCATTGAGGTGGATGCTTATGCCTCCGAAGAGCTGTCGTGGTTTAACTCCAACAAGGGCAATCCAGTCACCATCAAGTCGCCCGACGATGAAGACATTGTCGATGCGCAGTATGAGTACATCAAGAACTACTTTAACAAGATGGAGACGCAGTGGCGCAACCTGCTCGACCTGAACACCTTCCTGCGTCACTTCCTCGTGGGCGAGCTGTCGGGCAACACGGATACTTACTGGAGTACCTATATGTATAAGGAGCGTGGCGACGACAAGATATATACCGGCCCCGTTTGGGACTTCGACCTGGCCTTCGAGAACGACCAGCGCACCTACCCCATCAACAGCCGCACGGACTACATCTACCGGACGGTGGGCAGCTGTGCCGGCAACATGCGCACGTTTGTCAACAACATCGTCATCAACGACATGACGGCACGCCAACAGCTGCTGGCCATCTGGGACGAGGTGCGCCAGGGCGGACTGACGGAGGAGAACCTTGTGGCTTTCATCGACAACATGGAGCAGACGCTGCAGACCTCACAGCAGCTGAACTTCCTGCGCTGGCCCATCATGAACGAGTATGTCCACCAGAACCCGCGCCTGTGGGGCAGCTACTCGGCCGAGGTGCAGAACGTGCGCCGCTTCATCAAGGAGCGACTGGCGTGGATGGATAATAAGTTAGGCTACACCTACGTGCCGACAGCCATTCAGGCAGCGCCAAAGGCCAAGAGCCAAGAGCCGACGGCAATCTATGACCTCTCGGGCCGGCTCATGCCGGGGGGAGCACTGCCGAAGGGTGTTTATATCGTTCGCCAGGGCACAGCGTCACGTAAGGTCACCTTGGGCCAGTGAACGCAGCCGGTCGTGCGCCTGGTCGATGATGCTGAGCAGCTCCTCTACCTTCGTAGCACGGAGCATGGCAATGCGCGTCTGACGAAAGTCGGGAATGCCCTTGAAGACGGGACTGGCAGCCAAGTGGCGGCGGGTATGCAGAATGCCTCGGTACTCGTCGATGCGTTCCACGTTGATACGCAGTTGCTCCTTCAGCACGTCAATTTTCTCGTCGAGCGACAACTCACGCCGCGAGAATATCCACGGACAACCGAACGTAGCGCGGCCTATCATGACCCCGTCAACGCCGTAACGGTCAAAGGCGGCATCTGCTTCCTCCAGGGAGTGGATGTCGCCATTTCCTATAATGGGTATCTGGATGCGCGGGTTGCGCTTTACTTCACCTATGAGCGTCCAGTCAGCCTGGCCGGTGTACATCTGGCTGCGCGTGCGTCCGTGGATGGTCAGTGCCTTGATGCCACAGTCCTGCAGCTGCTCGGCCAGCTGGGTAATGATGAGCTGTTCCTGATTCCAGCCCAGGCGCGTCTTCACCGTGACGGGCACGTTGACGGCCTTTACCACCTCGCGCGTTATCTCCAGGAGCAACGGAATGTTCTGCAACATACCGGCCCCCGCCCCCTTGCCGGCCACCTTCTTGACGGGACAGCCGAAGTTCAGGTCGATAACGTCAGGGCCTGCCTGTTCGACAATTCTGGCAGCTTCGACCATCGAGGCCACGTCGCGGCCGTAAATCTGTATGCCCACGGGGCGCTCCTCGTCGCTGATAGTGAGTTTTTTGACGGTGCTGTTGACGTTGCGCACCAGAGCCTCTGCCGACACAAACTCGGTATAGACCATGGCAGCGCCGTAGCGTTTGCAGAGCAGCCGGAAGCCTATGTCGGTTACGTCCTCCATGGGTGCCAGCAGCACTGGCCGCTCACCCAAATCTAAACGTCCTGAGTCTAAGCCCCCTAAGTTAGGGGGTTGGGGGTCTGAACGCCCCCTTTGTCTTATCACTATTTCTTCCATATAAAGCGTCTTACTAAAACTCGTTCAGACCCCCAGCCCCCTAACTTAGGGGGCAAGAAGATGATACGTCCCACCAGCCAGGGGCCTGACGACACCCTTCACCTCCAACTGGAAGAGCAGGGCGGTCAACTGGCCAATGGGTATGTTGGTCTTTACGCTGATGACGTTCAGCTGCAAGTCGTTCGTCTGTTGCAACAGCCCGACAATCTGCTGCTCCTCTGGCGAGAGGTCGGGAAAGAGCTGCCGCTCTACAGCCTGCTGCTGCGAGCCTGCTGTCTGCCAGCCCACGGCCTCCAGGAAGTCCTGTGCCGAGGTAATGAGCGCCGCCGTGTTGTTGCGAATCAGCTTGTTGCAACCCTCCGAGTAAGGCATGCCGACGGCTCCCGGAAAGGCAAACACGTCGCGTCCGTACTCCTGAGCAATGCGACAGGTGATGAGCCCGCCGCCCTTGATGGCGCTTTCCACGAGGATGGTGGCATCCGACATGCCAGCCACGATGCGGTTGCGCTGGCGGAAGTTGTTGGGCAACGCCTCCGTCTGGCTCATGTACTCGGTGAGCAGCCCACCCTGACGCACCATGCGCACGGCATCGTCGCGGTGCCTGTAGGGGTATATCTGGTCCAGCCCGTGGGCCAGGACGCCTACCGTCTCGTAGCCCTGTTCCATGGCGTTACGGTGGGCACAGATGTCGATGCCGTAGGCCAGTCCGCTCACCACGAGCACCTGCGGACACTGCTGTCGGAGGTCCTGCAGGAAGCGGCGTACGAGGTCCTGCCCATAGTTCGTGCAATGGCGCGTGCCCACGATGTCGAGCACGTAGCGCTGGTTCAGCTGGGCCGTGCCCCGATAGTAGAGCACGACGGGCGCATCAGGACAGTGGCGCAGACGCTCGGGGTAAGCCTCATCGTTGAGCGTCAGCGGGTGTATGCCGCCCTTGCTGACGAACTCCATCTCGGCAGCCGCCCGCCGGAGGGCTTCGTCCCAGTTCTTCATGCTCTCCCTGAGGCGCGGCGCGGCGTCGGGCATGGCGTCGCCCAGCTCGCCCCGGTGCTCATAGACGGCCTGTGCACTGCCCAGCGTCCGGTACAGCTGCAGGGCCATAGCGGCATTGAAGCCGGTCATGCGGGTCAGTGCTATGGCGTAGTATTGCTCGTCGTTCATAGGTAGGGTGCAAAAGCTTTGTTATAGTCTTCGCTGTCGCCCAGCTTGCCGTTAATGAGGCTCACCAGTGTGATGTCGCCACGGAAGCAGAGCGTCTCGTCTTTGGCGCGGAAGAGGTCCTGGTGGAATATGTACTTGATGCCTTGTTTCTCTAACCAGAGACGCGATATGACCACGTCGTCGGGCCGCAACGGCACCTTGTACTGCAACTGCATGCGTGCCACCACGGCATCGACGCCCTTGGCGTGCAGCTCGGCAAAGCTCAGTCCGCACTGCTGCAGAAAGAGGTGGCGCGTATGTTCGCAGTAGTGCACGTAGTTGGCGTTGTTCACTATTCCTTCAATGTCGCACTCGTAGTCGCGGACTTCCATTCTTGTTTCAAACACGTACTTCTTCATTGTTCTTATGGGGCTAATGAGGCTTATTAGTCTTATGGGCCTTCAGGTACTCATAGCCTATGCGGCAGCGCAGACAGTCCTTGCGGTCGCAGTACTCCTTCTTCAGCTGAATGAGGGCCTGCGAGTCGCCGGCGTTCCTGACCTCCAGACCGCACTCGCGCCACATGCGGATAATGTGGTTGTTCTCTGCACGCAGCTCCTCCAGGAAGTCGAAGGCCCGGTCGCAGAGCTGCTCCTTCATGGCGTGGCGACCGTAGGCAAATAGCATGGGGATGGCCGTATTTATCATCAGCAGGTTCAGCGAGAAGGGCGAGAGATTCTTGCCGTTCTGGTGGCTGGTGGAGCCAAAGGTGTAGTGGGTCTCCCAGTAGGGCGTGACGTGGGTACGCAGCATGTTCTGCATCTGCCTGACGGTCTCACACTCTATGAGTCTGGACAGCGAAGCCTTACGCTCGTAGTAGAGGTTGGCCAGCTGCGATATGCGGATGTGGGGGAAGTTCTGCGGCCTGAGTCTCAGGAATCGCCACTGGCTGCTGTCCATAGGCGTGAGCGAGAACTTGTGGGCCAGGTAGAGATACTCATTGCGCAGACGGGCCAGATAACCCTCGTTCAGAGCGTCCTTCTGGTACTGCGCGGGCACGGTGTCCAGCTCTAAGAGTCCGGCCTGTCCCATGAAGATGGCCTCTATCTGGAACAGGTCGTCCCTATGCTTGCCCACGGCCTGCAAGGGCACGTGGTAGGCCCACTGCTCGAAGGCCTCGCCGTTGATTCCGAAACCGTAGTTGCGGGCCAGCGTCACGAAGTAAGCATCCTCCCAACTGCCGTTGCAGCGGTCGGCCCGTCGGCGAATGTCGTCGGTCTTACGCTCCAGGCGCTCCGTCTGCAGGGCGGCCATCCAGGCGTGTACGGTGAGCCGCGAGAGGTCGGGAATAATGCGGTAGCAGGGCGGGTACTGGTCGGTCTTGAGCAGTTCCTCGTAGTTCTGCCTTACCTCCACCGGCACGTCTAACTGCAACTGGGGCACGAGCTGCCCCTTAGTGGTCTTGACCTCGCTGTCTATGACGCCTGCCACGTGGAGCACCACGTTGTCATAGGCCGAGTCGTGGTCGTGGCCATGCTGGTACCAGTCGCTCGAGCGGTCGTGTATCTCGACGTTGCCCACCCAGAGTGTGCCGTCTATCTTCACCTTGGCGTTGAAGAAGTCGGGCCCCGAGTTGCGGTTGTGCAGCCCCACATCGATGACCTCTACCCTTCGGCCGTCGGTCGTGGTGAGCTCATACAGGGGGAACAGTTTGTGTTTCCAGACGTAGTGTAGCAGTATCTCCATGGGGTTCTACTCGTTCTTTTCCATTTTTCTAAAGTTACTGACCCCACCCCTGCCCCATCCCTACAAGGGAGGGGAGTAGCTGCCGCCCACTTATCCGTAGGCATTCCCCTCCCTTGTAGGGGAGGGGCAGGGGTGGGGTCAGTATTGTTAGTTGCTGCAAAATTACAAATAAGCGAAGAGAAAACCAAATATTCTCTTGGTTTTCTTAGGAAAATTTTGTACCTTTGCAACGTGGTATGGAGTGAGGACTTCACCACCAAGCGTAAAACGACCACAACAGAAACAATCCCGACGGCGTACGCCGTCAGTAAGGGCACCGCCCGCTGTCACTTCCGACGGTGGGCGGCGTTCGTTTTGACAGCGGGCGCCGTCAGTGAGTCAGCCGGCACCTTTTGGCCAGACACCCCGGGGCTAACTGCCCGAGAGCCGGCAGCTTGCGAAGCGTTTGCTTACGGCTAAGCACCGGCCTCGCCGCAAATTTCTTGACGTTTGCTTGGCCGTATCGGCAGAAATGTGTACCTTTGCCCCTATGGAAGAAACAATCAACGAAGTACTGCTGCACGCCTGCTGCGCCCCTTGCTCGTCGGCCATCGTCGAGTGGATGCTCGCCCACGACGTACGGCCTACCATATTCTATTACAACCCCAACATCTTTCCGCTCGAGGAGTACGAAATCCGCAAGCAGGAGAGCAAGCGCCACGCCGAGAGCCTGGGCATCAGGTGGATAGACGGCGACTACCGCCACGACGAGTGGCAGCAGGCCGTCAGCGGACTGGAGCAGGAGCCCGAACGGGGCCGCCGCTGCCAGCAGTGCTTCGCGCTGCGCCTGCTGGCCACGGCCCGCAAAGCCCGCGAGCTGGGCATTGAGCACTTTGCCACCACGCTGGCCTCAAGCCGCTGGAAGAGTCTGGAGCAGATAGAGCGGGCCGGACTGCAAGCCCAGCAGGCCGTCAGCGGAACCACCTTCTGGGCCAGGAACTGGCGCAAAGGCGGACTGCAGGAACGGCGTAACCAGCTGCTGCGCGAGTACGGCTTCTACAACCAGCTGTACTGTGGCTGCGAATACTCCATGAGAAAAGAACAACATTCCACTCAAACTACCTGAATCTATGGAACAGCCCTTTACCGAACGCGTCATGCAAAGCCCCGACGGCAAGTACCGCTGGGCCCGTAGCGTCAACCTATTGACCAACATGAGCATCTTTCTGCACCTGATGAAGGTGCTCACCCTCGTGGCTCTCGGCGTACTGCTGGGGGTTTTGTTCATCATGCTTACCAGCGGGGGCCTTACGCTAATCCGGGCCGTCGCGGGCTTCTTCATTGCGCTGTCCGTGGCCTGGGGCGTCGGCCTGCTGAGCTACATCATCTACTGCTACATACGCGGAGGCAGCTTCATGTCGTACTACACCATGGACGAACACGGAATCAGCGAGTTGTTTGCCCCCCATCGCAAGGAGGACATCGAGAATATCGGAATCACCCCCGGATTGGCCGGTTTTACTCCCGTCCGGGCAACGAACCATAAAACAGACACGACCGTACGCTTCGAGCAGGTTCGCAGCCTGAAGTATCGCCAAGCTCTGGGCCACATCAAGCTGAGCATGGGCCTCGAGGCCCTGCGCGTCTATGTGCCTGAGGAAGACTTCTCCTTCGTGAGCAACTTCCTCGCGGAGCATTGTCCGAGAGTAAGAGGATAGGCTACTAAAGATAGAAAATGCTTTCCGGACCCATGTTGAACAGCAGGTCCAAAATGCTCAGGTCTGGCTGGAAGCCATGCTTGTGGGCGAAGACCTGGTAGTACTCTTTGTTGAGTGAAGAGTGAAGAGTGAAGAGTGAAGAATTCCCTACCGGACTCCCAACTTCGGCGGTAGCAAATTCTTCACTCTCCACTCTTAACTCTTCACTCCTGCGGATGTCCAGCAGTTCGCACATTTTCCGGATGATGCAGAAGTTCAGGTCGTAAAGGAACTCGTAGTCTTGCTCGAAGAAAGGGCGGATGTCGTCTTCGTAAAACTCAAAGAAGGGGCTCTCGCTGTAAGCCGACTGCAGCGCATTCCAGTGTACGCGGCGCCACGAGCCGTGCTGGCTGATACGCACGTCGCGGATAGAATTTCGGTTTACGAAATCAGTTTTTCGAGGTGCGAGGTGCGAGGTGCGAGGTGCGAGATTAGTGTCTGCCCCTGAAGTATTCTCGCACCTCGCACCTCGTAAACCGTAAACCGAGCTATGCTCCACGGGCACCGTGAGCGTCTGCAGCCCATTGGCCGTGGCTATGACGCAACGGTTGCGCGTGGTCTGCTTCGTGTATGGCTCGCTGTCGTCGAGCACGGCGTGGTCGGCGCGGTACAGCTGCCGGTACCACGATATGGGGCCAAAGTAAGTAGTATGCAGAAGTGCCGTCATGGATAGCAGAGGAAACGGTCGCTGCGCCAGCCGTCGAATAACGACGCACCTGGCTCGTGACTATATATAATAAGGTAGGCACGCCCGATGATGTGGTCTTCGGGAACGAGCAGCAAGCCAGCCCTGTCCCCCTGGGAGCGCGGAGTGCCTACAGGCTCCATGACGTAGTAGTCCTGGTCGGCACAGTTGATGCGCCCCGGCACGACGAAATCCGTAGGTAAGCCCCTCCTTTCGGAGGGGTTTGGGGAGGCCTCACCCGGAACGGCCTCACACCTTACCAGCAGCACCCGGCGGGCACTGACGTCCGACTGCAAGGAGTCGGTGGGGTCGTTGACCGCAAGAATGTCGCCCCGGTCAACTGACTTGCGACACAAGCGGTTATAGCTGAGCAACTTGCTGCCACCCACGCGCAGACCGTAGCTCCAGCGGCTCACCAGCACACGGTCGCCAGCCAGGAACGTCGGTTCGAGGGCGTCGCCCTCGACACTGCAGACGGTGACAATGGTTGCCCTGACGAGCAGCATCAGGAGGATGGCCGCCGTCAGGGCAAGTAGGGCTTTTAGCAGTTGGCTCTTAGCGCTTGTCACTGATTACTTCCTGTCATTTAATATTATCGACAAAGCGGAACAGTCG
>ODAJ014780683.1_pt1 | contig 13869 bp, 14 predicted proteins | sample 1539241 | NCBI WGS metagenome assembly ODAJ01 (sample SAMN02144231, study PRJEB22623) | gut metagenome | biome: sheep rumen | host: Ovis aries | place: New Zealand | reverse complement strand
GCAACATTCGGATACTCATTGGAACACCTGTCAGAAGATGGGTAAAAATCCAAAATCTGAAAAGTTACCGTTTTTTGAGAAATTCACGAAGTAAGGATTTTTTTTCATTATGTCTGCGGACAGGCCAGTGGAAAGGGAGAAGGAACAGAAACCGGCTGCCATGAGGCCCCGGCCCTGCAGGCGAAAATCGCGGAAGGCTGCGCAAAAGAGGCGGTGGCAGCCTGCGCGCTTTCGTGAATCGTCCCCGGCACCGGAAAGAGATCAGAGATAAAAATCATGGCGCTTTCTTTGAAGATAGGAGATATGTTTTTCGCTGAGGCCTCCGCCAAAGGAAAAGCTGGTCTGGAGCCAGTGCTTTCCGATGCCGAGGGAAGCATAATCGAAGCCTTCGTCATCCAGGATCAGATAGCCGCTGACAGGTCCGTGGTCACGGATCCAGTTCAGAATCCCTTCCCCCCGGTTCCGGCCGCTGTCTCTGGTTTTATCGGCGATGGACAGGCCCTGCATGGAAAGGCGCCGGTCCAGAGTATTTGCAAAGATATCCTGTCTGTCCTTGTCATTTTTGTACCACTGGTCTTTCCAGGAAGAGGAGAGGACGATAACGGCATCGAACAGTTCGACGATTTTTTTAAGGATGACGACCTTGCGGTCATCGATCCCTACGTAGCCTCCGAGCCTGTCTGTGGTGGATGCGCAGTTGAGAACCCCGTCCACATCCAGAAAGAGGATGAAGCGTCCCGCATAATCCCCGGGGGCGTCTTCCCCGGTCACTTGGCCGGAGGTATCGGTCAGGGCTCTGCCCATGTGGCTTCCGGGAGCTTCCTTTATGCTTTTTTCCTTCCGCAGGCTCTCCTCACCGCCGGAAAAAGGCGGGTAAGATCTGTTTTCGTCCGTCATGGCCCGATCCTCCTGATTGGGAGAGTGTTCTTTCCCCTCCCCTGCGTAAATATTATAACACCTGCATGCTTTTTTGACTGCCGCCTTACACGCGGCAGTTTTTTTCGGGCCAGGGGGCGGAGAGACGCGTAAGAGGGAGCAAAGTGCCCAATTCGGCCCTGAGATGCGCTATAATGAATCCTATGCCGGACATGGGCAGAAAAAAGGGATCCGCCCGTCCCGCCAGGGGGCTTAAAGGGCCCGGAAAGGAAGTCAGTCTGTATGCTGCTGTTTTCGACAATGCTGGATATTTCAGATCAGATGACCGTCAATGATTTTATCGGTCTGGTAATCGAATGGAACCGGTCGGCCGGTAGTTTTCATCCCGAGAACGCCGTTCCGGATATCGTCTGAGAGGGAGAACACAACATCCCCTACGGGAATGAAAAGCTGTGGATGGAAAACCAGTGCGCAGAAACATGGAAAGATTTTGGTCATTTAATGCCGCCGCCGGATGTGTTTAGATTAACATGCGTTTTCAGGCTCATCTGTAAGAACCTGAAAACTTATCTACAATTCAGACACATTTGGAGGTGTTATTATGCGTTCTTTTACATGTCCCAACTGCAATGCAGGCATAAGTGTAGAGGATGACAGCAGAGAGTTTGCTTTCTGTCAGTACTGCGGTACAAAAATCATGCTGGATGACCACAGGGAGACCCACAGGTATGTGGATGAAGCCAAGGTCAGGCAGGCGGAAACAGACCGGATGATCCGGCTCAGGGAACTGGAAATGCAGGAAGAGGAGCAGAAGCGGAAGAATCGTATCAGATCAGTACTGCTTAAGATATGGCTCGGCATAAGCGCTTTTACGATTCTGCTGGATCTTCTGGTCTGGATCATTTACGGGGGAGAATATGCCGCCCTGTTTTTCTTCTATATCGTTCTTCTGGCTGTAGCCGGAGGGGCATTTCTGATCTTTGTGGTGCTTCCGGGGCGGGATGCGGAGCAGGCACTACTCAGAAATGGAAACGGGATCCGCTTTCCTAGACTGGATCAGAGCCTGGAGGAGATGAACTTCGAGACCCTGGAGCAGATTCTGAAGACGGCAGGCTTCACCAATGTCAATACCATCAACATGCATGACTTAAGGCTTGGGCTTCTGACAAGGCCGGGTAGAATTGAGTCCGTAACTGTAAACGGAAAGCCTATTTCCGGCTTACGGAAGGTGTATCCGGCGGATTCGCAGATCGTGATCAGGTACCACGGAAGGTGAGACAGGAGCTGTTGTAGATGCTGAGGCACCTGATCAATGTAATTGCTTTGCGCTTTTCATCTTGATAATTATTGAATTCGAAATCCGGCCAGGGAAGGTATTTTCAGGGTGAAGTGTAAATGTGGTTTTTCTGCGGATAAATCATTATAAATGCTTCACTGCTGTCAATTTGTATACGGATAGAAATGACGACATTATAATGTGGCTTATTAACTGCCGGTTAGTACAGAAAGATCCGTCTCACATGAGGCGGATCTTTCTATTACCATCCTGTATTTATTAGCTGATCTCCAATGGATAATTATCATGATGCGGGTAATCAATTATTATGATTTCCCTTTGCATAACAAGGCCTGATGAAAAAGGCAAAATCCATAGCCATGCAGTGCAGCTGATCATCATAATACAGAGTTTCGTCAAGGCGGGAATCTAACATTTTTCTTGATCGGGGGTCCGATCTCAGCGCAGCACTTATTTTATCCATTAACTTAAATTGGCTGATCATCTTTTCCGCTTCAGTACTTCCCGCATCGTAGGATAAACCTGTTTTAGAAGACACTGCCTGGGCAACAGAGTATTTATAGAAATAATATTTATTGGGATACATGAGCCATAAGTAGGTACTGACGGCATTCATAGTCTGGTAATTTCTGTTTAAGTATTTGCCTTTGAACTCGGTCCTGATATTATCAGCATCTTTAAAGAATTGTTCCGCCCTTACAGAAACGTCAATGTTTTCGTCAAAGAGTCTTTTGAACATCGATATCACATAAGAGGGCTTATGCCGGGCTAATTCCACAATCATATCCCTGGGGGAATAATAGGTGCTGTTCATAAGATAATCTGCATCCGATGTGGCTTCATATATCATTCCTGAGAAATCTGAAGCATCCGGGTCCCAGCGTTTCTGGAATGTCTGAACGGATTTCCATAGGTACTTTTCCTGATCCCAGCGCATGGGAAACTGTTCAAAATATATGTCAAGCTGCGCAGCTAAAGCATCTGGAATGGAGACCTTTTCGACAGACCCGGATGGAGCAGATTTTTCTGAAGGGGACAGCTTTATTTCATAGCAGACGAGATCCCCCTTTATAAAAGCTTTTGGAAAAGGAAATATACGAAGACCTATATCGAATGACACATAGATCTTATCTCCATTTATTTCAGTGACAATGCCGGTACCGTATTCTTTATGCTTCACCCTGGTGCCGGAGGCGATAGATTCATTAGTAATCATGTTTAGTCCATTGTTAGAGAAAGAAAAAATGCAGGTTTCAATACGATTGTAAATGAAATCATTTACAATTTCACCATTTTTATATAATCACGATGATACAGCTCTTCATCCGGTTCTGCATTGGGATTTCCATACCCGAGTATCAGCTGTCTTTATAAGGAACTGTACGTATTGTCAACATTGTCAGCCCGGGATTGTCTTTGCGCCTTATTGGATAGAATTATTCTTAAAACAATGATAGAATTAATTGTCTTTATTTTTAATTTATTGACAAAATATTCATCATGTGAGGTGCTAATGATTAAAAACAATATAGAAATTGATGTTAAGGTGAAATGTATAGAAGCGGCTATGACCCAGGCTAAGCTTGCTGCTGCGATAGGTTCAACACCCCCATACATAAATCGCCTTGTTCGTAAGAGCGATGTAGTAATTAACAGGACTTTTGTAAAAATGATGGAAGAGCTAGGCTATGATATAGAGCTTACTTATGTAAAGAGGGAGACGGAAAACGATGGCTGATATTGTTCAGAAGATTAAAGAAGAACTGACATTTGAAAATGTTCTGCAGGCTGCATTTAAAACGCCGGGAGTTAAGATCAAGAGGGATAAATTCCTGAGAAAAGAACTGATCAAGTATTGCCATGAAGACGTTGTCAGGGAGGCAATTCGTTATAATCCTGCGAAAGCCGGTATTCCGAAGAAAATCATAAACAAGATTTCTATGAATGTCATTGATTACGAGACTACAAAGGTGACTGCGATCTCGGTTGCGGCAAGCCTTCCAAGCTCTGCGGCGGCCGCAGTTGCGGTAACAGCTGCGTCAGTTGACATCACTTCATACTTTGCTCATATTCTACGTGTTGTACAGAAACTGGCATATCTTTATGGATTTGAAGAATTTGACTTTAATGAGGATGATGTCGATTCCGAGACCATGAATTTTATCATGATTTTCCTGGGTGTAATGTTTGGCGTACAAGGTGCCGCATCGACATTAAATAAGCTGGCAAATAAGCTGGCGGAGAATGTTGCGAAAAAGCTGGCCCAGAAGGCTTTAACGAAGGGAACGATCTATCCGATTGTAAAACAAATCGCTAAAACAATCGGAATAAGGATGACAAAGCAGATATTTGCCGATACGGTTGCCTCCGCAATTCCTCTGGTTGGAAGCGCACTTTCGGGAGGACTGACATTTGCCATGTTCCGCCCGTGCTGTATGAAACTCAGGAAAACCCTGATGGGGTATAACCTTTGTGATCCGGATTATTATCGTGTGATTGATGTAGAAATAAAAGAAACAAGGACAGGTGATAAATATGGCAGCAGATCTTAACAGCAGCACGAACGGATACTGGCCTTCGGCAGAAGAGTATCCGGTTAATCTCTCAAAGGAAGACTGGAAACGGTTTATAAAAGAAGTTGAAGCTCTGGGGCACCGCGGGTGCATGCGTGTACTTGCCTGTTTTGTTGATATTGGCGGAACAGCATCCCCCAAGACCCTTTCGGAAAAATATAAGGGCCATCCGATGGTATATACAAGCAGTGTGCTGCATACCTGCAAACGGGCTTTGAATTATTTCCATATGGAGCCTTGCCTGGATGGGGACACGAAGAGGTACTTTCCGATCGGTTTTGTTGGACGAATCGGAAACAATGTGAATCCCGGGACATATGAATACAAAATGAGAACGGAGTTGTTTGAAGCTCTTAAGGAAACAGACCTGTCCGGAATTAATCTTTTATACGATGAACACAGAAGCTTAAATGGAAACGCGGAAATGAACGGAACGGAATTCGCTCATAATATGATCTTATACGGACCTCCCGGTACCGGGAAAACATATTATTCGGTTATCTACGCAGTTGCCATATGTGATGGCAGAAAAATTGAAGATGTAGAAAAGGAAGCCTATGCGGATAATCTGGCCCGCTATAATGAACTGCGGGAAGAAGGCCGGATAGCTTTTGCAACTTTCCATCAGTCATACGGTTATGAGGAATTTATTGAAGGAATAAAACCGAAGCTGAATATGGAAAGCGATGCTCTTACATACTCTATTGAAGATGGAGTATTTAAAGCGTTCTGCAAGAGAGCAAGAAATATAAAAGTTCAGGCATATGACACTGCTAAAATGAAAGAGAAGCCGAGAATATGGGGAATGATCCTGGGCGGCCCCGGGATGACAGATCTTAAAAGACAGTGCTTTGAACACAATGAAGTTCGCCTTGGATGGAGTGAAGTAAAAGACGAAGATGTTGACGGTGACTTCACTGGAGATGCCAATGCATCATGGCAAGGGAAACACATGGTATTTGACTTTAAAAATACTATGGAAATAGGCGACATCGTTGTAATCGAAAAGGATAATACGAGTATTGACGCCATAGGCGTTATTACAGGGGAGTACGTCTATGATGAATCCAATGAGAGATTTCCCAGAAGCCGCTGTGTCAAATGGCTGGTCAAAGGTATTGATCAGGATATTCTTTCATTACTTCCCAATGGCAGAAAGCAGCTTTCACGATTCTCCCTGTTTGCATTTGATTATATCGGAATGGATGCTATATCTCAGATCCTTAACGAATATGTAAGTGAACCTGTGATAGAGGTCGAAAATGAAACAAGACCTTATGTGTTTATTGTCGATGAAATTAACCGAGGCAATATTTCCAAGATTTTTGGCGAACTGATTACGCTTATTGAAGAAACAAAACGCGCCGGAGCATCTGAAGCTATGGAGGCAATCCTGTCGTATTCGGGAGAAACATTTTCTGTACCGAATAATGTGTATATTCTTGGAACGATGAACACTGCTGACAGGTCGATCGCCCTTATGGATACTGCTCTCAGAAGACGATTCGAATTTATAGAAATGATGCCGAATACAGAAGTATTGGAGAGCCTTGGCGTTGGAACAATTCTGGTTGACGGCGTTGAACTGAATGTATCCAAAATGCTGGAAACAATCAACATGCGTATCGAATATCTTTTTGACAGGGAGCATACCATCGGCCACGCTTTCTTTACAAAGTTGGCAGATGATCCATCTATTAAAACTCTAGCGGGAATCTTTGAAAAGAATGTCATACCTCTCCTGCAGGAATACTTTTATGAAGATTACGATAAGATTCAGCTTGTCCTGGGGGACAACGACAAAGCAGATGAGCTTAAATTCATCCAGGACAGCCAGCTGAAGATCAACGAAATTTTTAAAGGAAGTCCAAACATAGATCTTCCGGAAAAGGGATATAAAATCAATACGAAAGCATTTACCAACCTGGAAAGCTATAAGCAGATTGCCAAGGACCTGTGACATGAAAAAACTATTGGAGGTCAGGGAATTCGACAAAATTTCCTGTAACCCTGAATTCAAAACAGAATATGCTTATCTCCCCGAGCCGGTCTTTCGGGATCTGGAAAAGTTCATTCATGCGTTCTCGGGCGATGAAGAGCATGCGGATGCACTTGAATTTCTGAAAATCGGCTATCGCAGAAATGTAGGGGACATAATCTCTGTGAACAATTATGTAGGCCTGATTCAGATGCAAAATGGTTACCAGGTTCAGGTGCTTCCCAAAATAGATCTGGGTAATGACCCGGATAATGGCAATGAAGAAACCAAACGGATATTCCTTCGCATGCTTCGATGCATGAAGGATTTTCCAAGCAAGGTCTTCAATGATGCCAATCTGAAAATGGACCGGATGAATCTTTATGAGATATTCATCAACATGTATCTGCAGGAAGTGCGAGTCCTTGTTAAGCGTGGTCTGAAATCTGCATATGTCGCAAGAGAAGACAATATTTACTTTTATAAGGGAAAGCTTGTTGTCGGGAAGCATATCAGAGAGAATGCTGCACACGGTGAACGTTTTTTTGTGCGCTACGATGAATATCTGTTAGACCGGGCTGAAAACAGGCTTATAAAATCGACTTTGCTCAAGCTTCAGGGAATTACAAACAGTGCTGAAAATCAGAAGGAGATAAGACAGCTCCTTGCTTCATTTGAGATGGTCAGACCCTCGGCAAATTATCAGAAGGATTTTTCAAAGGTTGTACTCGACCGGAATACAAAGGACTATGATATGCTGATGCGCTGGTCTAAGGTATTCCTGCTCAATAAAAGTTTTACGACATTCTCCGGAGGATATAATGCCAGGGCATTGATGTTTCCGATGGAAAAAGTTTTCGAATCCTATGTGGCTAAGCAGTTAAAAAGGGTCCTGGCTGATTTGGAATGGGATATATCTGCACAGGATAAGGGATACTATCTGTTTGATTCACCGAGGCAGTTTGCTTTGCGGCCGGATATTGTAATTACCAGAGAAGATGGATCAAAAGTTATTCTTGATACCAAGTGGAAAAGCCTGATGGATAATCCGCGGATCAATTACGGAATATCGCAGGCGGACATGTATCAGATGTATGCGTATGCAAGGAAATATGAAGATCAATTCGGAATACCTGAGGTGTGGCTTCTTTATCCGGTCAATCCTGAGATGAGAAATCATTCTGATGTATCGTTTAGCAGCGACGATGGCGTCTGTGTCCGGGTTTTCTTTGTGGATTTAGCCACCACCAATATAGAGAATAGCTTACTAAGATTAAGAGAGTTACTTACAGAAAGAGATGCGGCATGGCAATTTATCTCGTAAACCAGGGGAAAACATATAAGCGGGAAAGAACCGGAGGCTATGTTCTGGTGGAATCGGGCCTTCAAAACCGGGGATCCTCACTGATGCAGGAAATTCATAAAGGGGACTTCCTTATCCATAATTACGGAGGAAGGCTCTCTGCAATCAGCGTGGTGCAGGAAGACTGCAAATCAGGAGACCGGCAAATATATACCAGATACTATGAATTTACCACTCCTATTAATAATTCAGACCTGGTGGAGAGGGCGGTTCAGAATTATAAACAGGACAGTGCTTTCCAGGCAGACGGCAAGTTCAGGCTCCGGTTTATATGTAATTTGGCAAATTCGCATGCAGAATACTTATTACAAATGGCGATAGGGCTTGAGATAAAGGCAGAAGTCACTTCCGTTCTTCAAGCTGCCTTAATGGAAGTGAAGGCTGCTTCTTCAGCAGCAGGCACACATTCCGATATTCATAATCTGAAAGATCCGTTAGCTGCTGTAAGTGACGGTGATACTACAGTTACTGAGCAATCGGTTGTTCTTCATAAGAAATATGGAGAAGGAACTGTAATTCAAATTGCGAATGACAAGATTTATGTGAAATTTGGCAGTGGACAGAGGATCTTTAAGTTCCCGGAAGCCTTTGAGAAAAAGTGGCTGATTGTTTAAAGTTAAGAGGAATGTATTATATGTCTGAGCTCAGTATTGAAAGACTGATACCTGAAATGGAAGCTTACAAACGGTATCTTGCTGTACAGGAACCCGGTAAGAATACAAGACCGCTCAGTAATATTAAGGAAGATTATAAAAGAAGAATTGCTAAAAGGGCGTCTAAAATACTTAACGCGGAAGAATGGACTACAGATGAAATCGGGACCGGGGTAATCTTAGAGCGTGCATCTGAAGCGGTTAATGGAAATGGTAATTTAGTCGGAAGGTTCCAGTAAGACTATTTTCAACTAAGATCAACGAAGATACCGAAGCGGCAGAAAAAATATTGTTCGATCTGTATCATGAACACAGGGAACAAGAATGCTTTGAACAGCTCTGCAAACTGATTGGCAGGAAATATGATCTGTTATCATACCTCTATTTTATTATTGATTCAGACAGGTATCTTCCCCTGCGGTCTTCCATCTTTGATGGCGTTTTTAAAAAAGTTGGCATAGATTTGCAGACTGTCGGCCAGTGTTCCTGGCAAAATTACAAGGAGTATGTTGGCACAGTTGCCGATGTGCGGGATGCGATGAAAGCATACTATCAGGAAGAGGATATCGATCTTCTTGATGCCCACTCATTCTTGTGGACAATAGCCCTTGATGTCCTGGATCAGTATAAAAAAGATGTTGTATTTGTTGAATCTGAAAGGTCGGTGAAAAAAAAGCTGTTGTGGAAGGCTCGATAGTTCTTCATAAGGAACATGGGGAAGGTATGATCAAGAAGCTGACAGAAGAGAAGGCATATATTACGTTCTCTGGGGAGCAATTGATTTTTTTATATCCTGAAGCATTTGAAAAAGAGTATTTGAAGTTGAAGTGAATCTTAAGTTTTAGGACAGAACCGCCTCATAAGAGGCGGTTCTAATAATATGTTTAATCTATAATACTTAACAAAAACTCGGAGTTCAACTTAGTAAAAAGTGACGAAAAAAGACTTTCTTATAACATAAGGCTATGTTGTCGGTATAAAGGCACATCATGAGTTTGCTAAATAAATAACAGTAGGCTATAATATAATTTGACCTTTTGTAGATATATTACAGTAACTTCAGAATATGTGAGTACGTTGTGTAAAACAGATGGTGCATTTTAATGACCAGTGTAGAAGTGTGTGCTTTATGATTGGCAAAGGAGGATTTCCAAAGCATGGCTGCATCGCATTCTACATAGGTTTGAAATATTCTGAAATGATCAAGCAAAAAGGATTTAAGTGGGAACATACAAAGAAAGAGGTATTGCAATGGCAGAAAAGACACAGGCTAATATTGGTTTTGAGAAGCAAATATGGGATGCTGCATGTGTTCTGTGGGGACATATTCCAGCAGCAGAGTATCGTAAAGTTATCATCGGTTTGATATTCCTCCGCTATGTTTCTACTGCTTTCGAGCGTCGATATCAAGAGCTTGTTGAAGAAGGCGATGGGTTTGAAGATGATCGCGACGCGTACACTATGGACAATATCTTCTTTGTTCCGGAAGAGGCTCGTTGGTCCACTATTTCAGCAGCTGCACATACGCCAGAGATTGGTAAAGTCATAGACAACGCAATGCGGGCAATCGAAGCCGAAAATAAAACACTGAAAGGTGTTCTTCCTAATAATTATGGTAATCCAGATTTGGATAAGCAGGTTTTGGGTGATGTCGTTGATATCTTTACCAACATGGATATGGGCGATACGGAACATAGTCAAGATCTTCTCGGCCGGACATATGAATATTGTATTGCACAGTTTGCCGAAGTAGAAGGTAAGGGGGGTGGTGAATTCTATACTCCCTCAAGTGTTGTAAAAACGCTTGTCTCGATTCTGAAGCCGTTTTCGAACTGTCGTGTTTATGATCCATGCTGTGGCTCCGGCGGCATGTTCGTTCAAAGCGCAAAGTTCATTAAAGCGCACAGCGGTAATCGCGGGTCGATTTCTGTATACGGGCAGGAAGCTAACTCTGATACCTGGAAGATGGCCAAGATGAATATGGCTATCAGGGGAATTGAAGCAGATTTTGGCCCGCATCATGCAGATACATTTACGAACGATCTCCATCCACAGCTGAAAGCAGATTTCATTTTAGCGAATCCGCCTTTTAACTATCACCCCTGGAATCAGGAAAAGCTGACAGAGGACGTACGTTGGAAGTATGGTCTTCCGCCTGCTGGTAATGCCAACTATGCGTGGATTCAGCATATGATTCATCACCTGGCACCAAACGGAAAGATTGGCCTTGTTCTTGCAAATGGTGCCCTTTCTACTCAGTCAAGCGGAGAGGGAGAAATTCGTAAGAGAATCATTGAGGACGATCTGATTGAAGGCATTGTAGCGCTTCCGACACAGCTCTTCTATAGTGTTACTATCCCGGTCACCTTGTGGTTTATAAGCAGAAACAAAAGGCAGAAAGGAAAAACTGTATTTATCGACGCGAGAAATCTTGGCTATATGGTAGATCGAAAGCATAGAGACTTCACCGACGATGACATTTCCAAGATTGCAGATGCATTCACAGCTTTCCAGAATGGTACCCTTGATGATGTAAAAGGATTCTGTGCCGTAGCCACTCTTGAGGACATTGCCAGGCAGGATTACATACTCACACCTGGGCGCTACGTAGGCATTGAAGAACAGGAAGATGATGGTGAGGCGTTCGAAGAGAAAATGATGCGCCTCACGTCTGAATTATCCGAAATGTTTGACCGGTCACATGAGTTAGAAAATGAAATCAGGAGAAAGCTGGGGGCAATTGGATATGAAATCTGATTGGAAATTAGTAAAGCTTGATGATATTGCTGAGTTTAATCCGCGGGAAAGTCTTGCCAAGGGGACCATCGCAAAAAAAATTGCCATGGATAAACTTCAGCCATTCACCAGGGATGTTCCTTCGTTTGAGTTGGAAGCTTTTTCTGGTGGGACTAAGTTTAGAAATGGCGATACAATAATGGCGAGAATAACGCCTTGTCTTGAGAATGGAAAGACAGCTAAGGATTCTTAAAAAAATAAATGTATCAACTCAGGCACTCATCCGGTAGTCTTTCCATCGCCTTTCAGGGCTATGAGGAGTGATTATGTAGTTCCATTTTTTCATAGCATCTGAATCTCCGATATTCTGGATCAGGATATCTTTCTGATGGGTCTCGTCGTTATTGATACCTGTATAGCTTCTGCCTTCTGCAATCGCTTTTTTCTTGTCACTTTCAGTCATGTAGCTTTTGTAGTTGATCACGCAAACGACAGACAGACCTGTTTTGGTGCTGGTGTGAACGGTATAGCCCTGCATGATTTCCAGATCTTTCAACGGTTTGGCTGTCCACGCGTGAGCTACCTGGGACCACATACGTCTCTCGATTGGATTGTACTTGCTGGTCCCCGGAGGATAATGGCACATCTCGATCTGCAGTCCCAGGGTGTCGGAAAGCTGCTGCAGGGCTGTTTTCCATATCCACCCTCTTGAACGGTTGCTTCCTCCTCCGTCTGCCAGTATAAGTATCCGCCTGGCATCCGGAAACTGTGAACAGCCCTGATTTTTCCACCACAGTGCAATGGCATCGGCGGCAAATTCCGACGTATCGTGGTCGACACCAATCACTGTGTAACCTGTGTTGTTATTCAGGCAATATATTCCGTATGGGATGACTATCGCTTTCTTTTTAAGCATGTCTGCAGAAAGATGCTTGTTGCCTTCCGGATATATTTCTTTGTACGAGAACGCAAAATCATGGTCCAGTACCCGCTTGGGGTCATGTTTCCTGCGATATTCTGTTCCGGGACGGATGAAATCACCCAGCTTTTCTTTTGCTTTTGTGTCTATGGAAATCACCGGGTCCCCATTGGAAATGTATTCGTGCTTTTTTGCGCTGATATGGCAGAATTGCATATCCCTCATGGGATGCGCCCTGCCCACCTGGTCGTACTTCTGGTTTTTTTGAAGCGAATAGTTGAGCCTGCGCAGGATGTTCTTGATGCTTGTATGGCTGTAACGGAGCCTTGTCTTTTTAAAGACTTCATCAGCTATGGATCTTGTGGTGGCATTGATCCATGCGTTGTTATGCATCGGGTCTCCATAGGAAGCGTTTTCTACGATCTTATCGACCACCTGCAAGATGTCGATGACTTCCGGGATCTCTTCGTCTGAAAAACAGCACATTTTCAGGATTGCTTCTCTATGTTTTTGGACGATTGATTTTCTTCCCCCGCCGGAGGCACGGCTCCGGTCTCCATAGACGTACACTTCACCGGACTTTACTTCGGAAACTCCCCGCTGTATGCAGCCCCTGCTGACTCCGATGGCCCTGGAAAGGGCACTTGTACCACCGTATCCAAGGGTGATAGCAAGGCTGCCAAGGTAAAGCCTCCTCTGCTTTTCAGTCATACCCTTCAAGGTATTACGGATATGCAGAATGTAGTTATCAGGTAACAGCTTCATGCCGTCAGCTCCCGGAACATATAGATTCTGATGATGTCCGGAAAATGGAGACTCCCTGGCAGCCTGAAAAGACAGTCTTACTGCCGGGAAGACTGTATAGAATGAATAAACGCGTCAACTGCGCTGTCTATTTTCGCGAGTTGCTTTTTCATAAGCAGCAGCTGTTCCTGTAAAGAGCTGTTTTCAGCGCGCAGTTTTTCGACTTCATCCAGGACCTTCCTGTATTCCTGCCAGGAAATATCCTGCATGTTTTCCGGGGCAGATGCCTGAGCGGTTTCATCCTGCTGGTTCTTTTTCTTTCTGCCGCGTCTTCCGGAACTTGGTACGAATTCTTTTGTCACAGGATCTTCATAACCTATGTATATTCGTTTTGGACGGGATGTTTTTTTGACCGGATCATAGCAGGAAATGCTTTCATAAATGCTTACCCATCCGGTTTTCTTGTTGACATAGCGTACACGGGACATAGAAACTCCTTATAAGGGACACCATCAGTATATATATTATAATACATACCAACTAAAAATGCACTAATATTATCAATAAATACATACCAATTTAATTGTGCCCGCCAATGATTATGGTTATCTGAAACTCAAATCATTTTAGCATAAAGAGATTTCAAAAGCATTTTAAGCGGCTGTTTTCTATGAAAAAGAAAATATAGTGGCTAAGTAACTTGATCTATTTATTTATTTGTGAATCCTAA
>ODAJ011527753.1_pt1 | contig 13869 bp, 11 predicted proteins | sample 1539241 | NCBI WGS metagenome assembly ODAJ01 (sample SAMN02144231, study PRJEB22623) | gut metagenome | biome: sheep rumen | host: Ovis aries | place: New Zealand | reverse complement strand
TACAGATATTAAATCTTCTTCTAAATGTTTAAAATTAGAAAATTTAGTATATACTTCATATAATACTAGTCTTAAATTAAATTCAATTATTCTATTTCTTGCTGCCATATTACCTTCCCTAGCTAATGCTAATAATTTAATTAATTCTTCACTACTTAAATAATTTGGTAAGATATCATTAAAATATATATTCATATAATTAGCCTCCAAAATATTTACTACTATACCACAATAAATAATAAAAAACACTTTTAAAGTGTTTTTCATTTATTTTATTTCTTTAGTATCCATTAAATCTTTAAGAGCATCATCAATATTTGTTGGTTCTAATTCCTCATTAATTAATGCGTTATTAGTTTTTACATCCTTTTTTAATTCAGGGATATTAGTCTTTTTCGTTTTCTTTTTTCTAAAGAAGATAAAGTATGCTGATAATCCAATTATTAAGGTAGATACTACCGCTATGATAATTATCAATTTTAAATTGCTCTTTTTTACTGGTTCTTTTTCAATCGCTGGTGTAATATTTGTTTTATTATCCTCTTCTGGAACAAACTCTTCTTTAGTAACTGTTATATTGTATATCTTTTTTTCTTCAGTTTCAGCAGAAGTAACTGTTATTGTAATAACATTTTCGCCAAGTTCAAGTTTATCAGCACCTTGTATTTCAACTTTAGCGTTTTCATCTTCTGCTTTAGCCGTAATATTTAGTTTTTCAGTTTCAAATGGTACTTTTAAAGTATAATCTAAGGTGGATCTGTCAAATTTTTCATTTAAAGTAAAACCTTCTATATCAATTGAAGATAACATATTAGAACCATCAGTTGTTTCACCACGATAGATAATAAACTTATAATCTTCCTTATTTTTACCATCTTCACTAGTAATAGTAAAAGTTACCTCATTTTTACCCATTACTAAATTTAATTTATTAGGCACTTTATTATCAGGAACACAACCTAAAGTACAATTAACATCCATTGAGGCACCAGCTGAATCACTAGTATATTCTGGCTTTATCGTTACTTGTTTTATAGTATCTTTATTTACATAAATTTTATATTCTTTAATATCCTTGCTAAATGCTGGCTTAACGGTTGCATTAGTAACCGTAAAATTATCAAGTTTTGCACCGATATTTAACGCTCTAGTTGTTGTTGTAACTAACTTCTTTAAAGTTAAATTTAAAGGTCTAATTTCATCTTCCACTACTTTGCTATTAATTTTTAAATTAGATATTTCAATATAATCATTGTCATCTATTGAACTATTATTAGTAACATTAAATGTATAAATAATACCATCAGTAATAGGTTTAGAATTATCATCAGTGGGATCCAATATTAAAACAACATTATTATTTATAGCTTGAGCATAACCATTTTCGTTATCTATTGGTTTTACTGTAACTAATTCATTATTATAGTTTAAAGTAAATTCTACCCTTTCAACCTTTTCATCAGTATCAATTTTAATATTTATTTTAACTTGTTCAGAACTTTTTTCTGTTATAGATACATTACTTTTTTCAAAACTAATTGTAGCAGCATTAACGTTTAAGACCCCCATTAAACATATTAATAATATAAATATTTTTTTAAAATTCATTATTTAACAACCTCTTTTACTATACAAAATATTATCATAAATTTAAAATTTTTCAAGTCCTTTATTAATTATATCATTTTGGTTAATATTTCATTCATAACATATATTTTTTCAGGATTAATATAAATATATCCATTTTTATATATTAAATCTTTATTCTTAACTAATGGTTTAATTGGAAATACATCTTGAATATTAACTTCATATTTATCAAAAAATTCTTGCAAATTAATTCCTTCCATCTTTCTTAAACCAAGCATTACTTCATATTCCATAATCTCTTGCTTAGATAAAAGAGCCTCATTCAAATGGTATTTTCCATCAATATAATCATTTAAATTATGAGTGTTTTCATATCTAAAACCATTTATATAACCAGAAGCGCCTAAACCAAATCCATAGTATTCTTCATTATTCCAGTAAGATAAATTGTGTTTAGAGCTATATCCTTTTAAAGCAAAATTAGATACTTCATAATGAATATAACCCTTTTGTTTTAATTTTTTAATAATATACTCATACATCTTATATTCTATTTCTTCATCTATATTATGAACATTATTATTACTTATTTTAGTATGATTTTCAATTATTAAAGAATAAGTACTAATATGTTCAGGATTTAATTTAAGTAATAGTTTAACATCTTTTTTAAGTATTTCTAAACTTTCACCAGGAATACCATACATTAAATCTAAATTTATATTAGTTATTCCATAATACCTTAATAAATTCATTTTAGTTCTAATATCATTAAAATCAGAATTTCTTTCCATAAATTTAAGCTTATCATTATTAAAAGATTCTACGCCAATACTAACTCTATTTACTCCATTTGATACTAATTTTTTTACTAAAAACTCATTTATATCAGATGGATTACACTCAAAAGTAAACTCAGTATTTGCATTTCTCTTAATTAGATTAATAATATCAAATAACCTATCTAATTCACCATAAGATAAACTAGATGGAGTTCCACCTCCAATATAAATCGTATCCATTACTTCACCCATATAATAATCATTTATTTCTTTCTCTAAAGCATTTAAATAATTATTAACCATATCTTTATTATATAAAAGTTTACAAAAATCACAGTAAGAACAAATACTTTTACAAAATGGTATATGGATATATAAATGATTCATACTACATCACCTTTACTATTTAAAATATAAATTAAAACTACTTAAATGTCAATTATTTAAGTAGTTAGTCATTGCTTAAAACCGATAAAAATGCCTCTGGTGGCACTTCTACAGAACCAACCATTTTCATTCTTTTTTTACCTTCTTTTTGTTTTTCTAAAAGTTTTCTTTTTCTAGTTACATCGCCGCCATAACATTTAGCTAAGACATTTTTACGCATGGCACTTATAGTTTCTCTAGCAATTATTTTTGATCCAATACTAGCTTGAATAGGAACTTCAAATAATTGTCTTGGAATTAGGGTGCGCAAAGATTTAGTTATTTGCATGCCCCTATGGTATGCATCATCTTTATGGACAATAATAGATAGGGCATCTACTACTTCACCGTTAATTAAAATATCCATTTTAACTAGATTACTTTCTTTATAATCAGATAATTCATAATCAAAAGAAGCATATCCTTTAGTATAACTTTTTAGTTTATCAAAAAAATCATAAACGATTTCCGCTAAAGGTAATTCATAAATGATGTTAACTCTTTTCATATCTATATATTCAGTAGTTTTATAAATACCTCTTTTAGATTCACATAATTCCATAATTGGCCCAATAAATTCACTAGGAACAAAAATAGATGCTTTAACATATGGTTCACTTATTGATGCTATTTTAACTTTATCTGGCATTTCACATGGGTTATCAATAGATAATTGCTCACCATTAGTTAGTTTTACTTCATAAATAACCGATGGGCTAGTTGCAATAATATCAATATTAAATTCTCTTCTTATTCTCTCTTCAATAATATCCATATGAAGAAGTCCTAAAAATCCACATCTAAAACCAAACCCTAAAGCTTCACTAGTTTCTGGCTCAAAAAGAAGAGCAGCATCATTTAATTTTAGTTTTTCTAATGCTTCTTTTAAAGATTCATATTTATTTGGCTCAATTGGATATATGCCACTATAAACCATAGGTTTCATTGGTTTATATCCCTCTAAAGGAGTATCAGCCATATTCCTTAAAGTTGTAATAGTATCCCCTACTCTTACGGTATCAATGGACTTAATGCTGCCAGTAACAAACCCAACAGCTCCAGCTTCTAATTTATCTAAGAGTTTTTCTTTAGGAGTATGGACACCAAGTTCTACTACTTCATAAGTAGCACCAGTAGCCATCATTTTAATAGTGTCACCTTTTATAATTTCACCACTTTTAACCGCAACTGAAGCAACTACTCCTTTATATGCATCAAAATAGGAATCAAATATTAAGCATCTTGTTTTATTATCCTTTAATGGTTTTGGTGGTTTAATTCTATTAATAATTGCATCCAATAAATCAGGTACACCTTCTCCGGTTTTACCAGATACACATAGTATCTCATCTTCCTTAAATCCCAATACTTCCATAATTTCCTTTTTTACTTTAGGCACATCAGCATTAGGTAAGTCAATTTTATTAATAACGGGAATGATATTTAAATCAGCATTTAAAGCTAAATACAGATTAGCTAAAGTTTGGGCTTCAATTCCTTGAGCTGCATCAACTACAAGTATTGCCCCATCACAAGCCTCTAAGCTTCTGGATACTTCATAACTAAAATCTACATGACCCGGTGTATCTATTAAATGTAAAGTATACCCTTTATAATTAAGTTCTACCGCATTAAGCTTGATAGTAATTCCTCTTTCTCTTTCTAAATCCATACTATCAAGTATTTGATCTTTCATCTCTCTTTTATCTAAGGCCCCAGTAAGCTCTAATATACGATCAGCTAAAGTACTTTTCCCATGATCAATATGCGCAATAATGCAAAAATTTCTAATATGATCCATTTAAATCACCACAAAAATAATTCTATCAAAAAAAATACTATTAGTCCATAAAGAAAAAACTGCTTATGCAGTTTAAAGTATTCTAATATAGTTAGTTAAAATAGCTGTAGTATATTAATCTGTTCTAATTATTTTAAAAGATTTATTATTTTTATTATAATTTATATATATTCTTCTACCATTTAGACTAGATTTATCAATTGGATTTATAACATTATTACCTTCATCATAAGATATTAAACCATTTTGTGCCATATTTCCTATTGTTGTATAACATGTTTTTGAATTATCGGTCTCAATATAACAAGTATTACTAAGGCCACCTGAATAATTTCTAATACAAGCACTATCTTCTAAAGTAATGTTTCCATCTAAATTAACATCAGCTGCTTCTTTTTGGGCATTTGTTAAAGTTCTATTATTTGCAAGATAAGATTGTATAAAATTAGCATCTCTCATATTAACTTTTCCATCTACATTAACGTCACCGATTACAGGGCATGTTATAATACAGTTTGCTCCACCTCCCGTATAACATTTACGATTATCTTGACTCCATAATATTAATTCATTTTCTGCTAATTCAATCTTTGTCTTTAACATATTTTCCTTAATATTTTTACTTATACTATTAACCGCAGGAACTGCTAATACAGTTAATAACCCAATAATTACTATTACCGCTAATAATTCAACTAAAGTAAACCCTTTTTTATTCTTCATTTACATTTCCTTTCATAGTTCTATCAATCAAAGATAAAACCTCATCCTTACCCTTTTTAGTAACACTTGATATAAAAATAATTTTATCATTTTCATCAAGCTTTAAACCTTGACTTATTTGTTTATTAGTCTTGTCTTTATTACCAGCTTTAATTTTATCATATTTAGTAGCAATTATAGTAACTGGTATATTATAGTATTTTAAATAGTCATACATTAAAGAATCATTTTCAGTAGGTTTCATTCTAGAATCAACTAACATAAAAACTCTTTTTAAATTTTCTCTAGTTTTTAAATATTCTTCAATCATTAATCCAAACTTTTTTTGAATAGCTTTTGAGGTATATGCATAACCATATCCAGGCACATCTACTAAATAAAAGCTATTATTACATAAGTAAAAATTTAATGTTTGAGTTTTGCCTGGAGTACTAGAAGTTTTAGCATAATTCTTTCTACCAATTATCATATTAATAAAACTACTTTTACCTACATTACTTCTACCTACTAATAAGAACTCAGGTAAATTATCTGTTGGATACTGACTGGTCCTTACTGCTATAACATTTAAATTAGAACTTTCAATTTTCATAATTATCACACTCAACATAATTATATTAAAAATGTTAATCAAATGCAAATAGTATCTTTATAGGTAGAAAATTTTAAAAATATAAAGTATAATTATTATTGGTGAAGTAATTTGTTATATCCAAATAAAATAAAAAAAGAAAATAAAGGTACTATTACTTATGCTAATCGAGGTATGGATTTAGAAAATTTAATAAATGATGCTAATACATATTATTTAAATAATGATATCGCAGTTATTTATAAAAAACCAACCCCAATTAAAATAAGTAAAGTAAAATTTGACACAGGTAAACCAGAAGTAGTAAAAGGTTTATTTAATCAAAAGTCAACTTTAGATTATGTTGGATTATATAAAGGTAAATATCTAGATTTTGATGCTAAAAAAACCTTAAATAAAACATCCTTCCCTCTAGAAAATCTTCATGAACATCAATTAGAACATATAAAAAGAGTTATTAAACACAAAGGATTATCATTTTTAATTATTGAAATTAATAATTTAATATACTTATTAAAAGGTGAAGATATAATAGAATATATTGACAATAATAATCGAAAAAGTATACCCTATAACTACATTAAAGAAAAAGGATATTTAATAAATTATTCATATAATCCAATAATAGATTATATAAAAGTTATAGATAAAGCTTATTTTAAATAAGAAAAGGAGATTTAAATGAAAAAAGTTAATAATAAGAAAAAAGCAAAAATTAATAATAAAAAAATATTAGGAAATTTAGATAAATTTAAAAAACGTTGGAAAAATGGTAATATTGGGGAAAAAATATTAACAATTATAATGTTTTTGATTGTCTGTGTATTTATACTAGGTATATTATTTTTACTTTATATTATCATATCAGCTCCTGAATTTGATGCAGAAAAGTTATACACTAAAGAAGCATCTATTATATATGATGCATCTGGTAATGAAATAGCAAGACTAGGAACTGAAAATCGTGAAAGAGTATCATATGAAGAATTACCAGAAGTATTTATAGATGCCCTAGTCGCTACTGAAGACTCTAGATTCTTTCAACATAACGGTGTTGATATGGCAAGATTTATTAAAGCTACTGCTGGACAATTAATTGGTAGAAGCGGTGCTGGTGGAGCATCTACATTAACAATGCAAATTGCAAAGCAAAGATTAACTGGCCTAGATGCTAGTGGTATTAAAGGAATTATTCGAAAATTTACTGATATGTATATTTCCTTATTTATACTAGAAAAAAATTATACTAAAGAGCAAATAATCGAGTTATATGTAAATATTCCTCAATTTAGTGGTAATGCGTTTGGTATAGAACAAGCTAGCCAAAAATACTTTGGCAAATCAATTAGTGAAGTAACTTTATCAGAAGCTGCATTGCTTGCCGGATTATTCCAAGCACCATCTGCTTATAACCCGTTTGTATCTCCGGAAAAAGCAGAAAGCAGACGTAATCAAGTTTTAAATTTAATGCAAAGACACGGATACATTACAAAAGAAGAATGTGAAAATGCAAAAGCTATTAAAGTAGAAAATATGATAGTCAAAGGTTCATCTAGTAATAATATATATCAAGGATTTATTAATACAGTAGTTGAAGAAGTTAAAAAAAGAACAGGAAATGATCCATACAGAGTTTCAATGAAAATTTATTCAACTATGATTCAAGAAAAACAAAACGTAATTAACGATATTTATGCTGGTAAAACAGATTATAAATTCCCTGATGAAAAACTTCAAGCAGGAATTGCCGTAACTGATGCTCAAACAGGCGCACTTGTAGCTGTTGGTACAGGACGTAATGAAGGAGAACTAGTTTACAATCATGCAACAATGATAAAAAGACACCCTGGCTCAGCTGCTAAACCAATATTCGACTACGGTCCTGCAATCGAATATTTAAATTGGTCAACTGGAACAACCATAATTGATGATAAATATACATATAGTAATGGTGGATATATGAAAAACTGGGATAATCTATATAAAGGTATAATGACTGCCAAAACAGCCCTAGCAGCCTCAAGAAATATCCCAGCCCTACAAGCATTTCAAGCTAATTCACAATCTGATATTAAAAAATTTGTAACGGGATTAGGAATAACCCCAGAATATGACTCAACCGGTTATATTAATGAAGCACATAGTATCGGAGGATTTGATGGCGTAAATCCAGTACAAATGTCAGCTGCATATGGAGCATTTGCAAGAGGTGGAATTTATATTGAACCATATTCATTTACTAAATTAGAATATTTAGATACTGGAGAAATATATACTGTAACTCCAGAAAAAAGAACTGTTATGAGCGATGCAACTGCTTATATGATAAATATGATTTTAAAATATGCAGTAACGTCTAATAATATCACTGCTGGATCTAAAAGTGGAACTGATATTGCCGCTAAAACTGGAACATCTACCGTAGATTCAAACGCAATTAAAGCAAATGGAATCAAAGATAGTGGCGTTATTGGTAACTCTTGGCAAGTAACTTATTCACCTAAATATATATGTGCTCTTTGGGTTGGATATGACAACCTAATTACTAAAGAATACTATTTAACTACTAAAAAAGGTAGCAATGCTCGTAAAAAAATATCTGTAGCACTAACAAAAGGAATTCAAGAATCTGGTTATACTTGGAAAAAACCTAATTCAGTAGTAACTGCAACTGTTGAGCTTGGTACTATCCCACTTGCTCTTGCTAGCGATTATACACCAGATAATTTAAAAAGCGTTGAATACTTTAAAGCTGGCACTGTTCCAGATGAAATATCTTATAGATTTAAACAATTAGATAATCCAACAAATTTAAAAGCTAATTATTTACCAGGAAATATAACTATTACTTGGAACCCAATAAAAACTCCAGATGCAATAGATAATACATTCTTAACAAACTACTTTAATGAAGGATATAAAACTTTTGCTGAAAAATATCTAGCAGAAAGAATTGAATACAATGCCCAATATATTGGAACAAACGGATATCATGTATATGTTAGTAATTCAAATGGAGGTTATACTGACTTAGGATTTACTACAAATAATAGCTATACATACACAGGAACTATTAATAGTACAACTACTTTTATGGTTAAATCTAGTTATTCTAAATTTAAAGCAAATATGAGTTCAGGAGTAACCGTATCTGTTACCCCAACTGGAGATATAACTCCTCAAGCTACCGACAATTGGAAAATTGAACTAAATGGTAATTCTAATATGACTGTAACCGAATATTTAGATTTCATAAATAGTAACCTACCACTTGTAAAAGTTACAGACGAAGGGCGTGATGTTACGTCTACTGCAACAATAGAAACAACATGTTGGGATAATAAAAATAATGAAGTATCCTGTACAAGATTATCTTGCCAAGAAACATACTATATTCAGCACACAGTTAACTATAATAAAAAAAGTAAAAGTGTATCTAGAAATTTAAGCATAGGTTGCTAGAATTAAAAACATGTAATTATTATTTAACATAATTACATGTTTTTTTAAATAAACAATCCCCGCACTCAGGATTTACTGCTTTACATTTATATCTACCAAATAATAATATTTGCTCACTTACTCTATTCCATTTATTTTTAGGAATATTTTTCATAAGCTTTTTTTCGATATCAATTGGATCATCTTTCATCTTCGCTATACCAAGTCTTTTACAAACTCTTGAAACATGAGTGTCTACTGGTATTCCTGGCTCATCATAAAGATTTTTAAGAACTACATTACAAGTCTTTCTTCCTACCCCAGGAAGGCTTTCTAAATACTTTCTATTATTTGGAACTATCCCATTATAATCATTAACTAAATTTTTAGCAATATCAATTATATATTTAGATTTTTTATTATGAGAACCACATGGTCTTATAATATCTATAACATCATTAATATTAGAATCCTTTAAACTAAAAATATCATATTTATTAAATAATTCTTTAGTTACCATGTTTACTCTTTTATCAGTACATTGAGCACTTAAAACAGTCGCAATTAATAATTCATAATCTCTATTATAATCTAGCTCACATTTAGGATTAGGAATATAATAATCCAAAATTTTATAAAAATCACTCTTCATCTTCTAACCAATTATACTCAAATAAAAGATTTTCTTCTTTATTATCCTTCTTTTCATTTTTTCTCTTTAAGTGATTATTAACATCTTCCATTTTAGTAAATCCTTTTTTACCCCATTCAGTTAATATTCGATCTATATATCTTAAACTACTTACACCATTATAAGTAGCTTCTTTTAAAGCACCAATTACTAATTCTTCACTAATACCACTTTTAAGCCAAGAACTAATAAGTTCAAATTCCATTGGACTTAAAGTACGACCAAACTCTTTTTCAAATATAGCATAAATATCACTTTTAGCCTTAGATTTATATGCGTTATTAATATCACTAACCATAGCTTGATATAGATTAGACATATCAATTATTTCACTAACTTTTCCTTCTGAATTTTTACCCATTTTAATGCTTATTAATCCTTTACTATTTAAACGAGTAAAACTACCAAGAATTTCTTTTTCATCTAAAAAAGTTATCTCCTTAATTAAATTAATATCTAATACAGGATTATCTTGATTTAAAAAATAAATTAATAAAATAATCTCTTTAATGTCTATATTAAAATCTTTTATTACTTTAAATAATTGCTTTTTAAAATAATAATCTCGATCTTTAACTAGATTTTCTAAAATATTATTTGTCATATTCTCACTTCCATTTATTTAATATATATTCTTTGATATTATCATAATTATTAACCAACTTATTATCTAATACATTAATTAAAATATCATTATAAATAATCTTAATTTTAGGAGAAGGACTAATACCTAATATATTTATTATATCCAAAGAATTAATACATAATTCTTTATTATTTTTAATAGGTAAATTATGATACAATTCATTAATTTCAATTTTATCATATCCTAAAATTTCTCCTGCTACTAAACAAATATATAACCCTTCCTTATATAAAGTTATATTATTTATTTTTCCATAATTTAATATACTTCTAATCTTTTTTATAATATTTAAATTATTTTTCGTAAAAGGATAATGATTACTAAAATCTATTTGTGCCCAAATCCCTAATAAATCTGGAACTAATACTAGTTTATCATAATTTATCTCTAAAACAGATAATAAATCTAACTCTTTTAATTTATCTAAACCATAAATAGCGTTTTTAGAAACAAGTATTTTATCTAATTCTTCCTTTTTTCTTTCATATGATAAATTTTTTATTAATTCTTTATGTTCCTTAATAAAGCTAACTATTTCATCATCTAAATCAAAATCTAAAATAACAGCAAATCTAATCGCTCTTAATATTCTAAGAGGATCTTCCATTAATTTATCATAAGTATTACCGATTACTTTTATTAATCTATTATTTAAATCTTTTTCTCCATTTAAATAATCAAATATTTGACCATTACTATTCATACATATTGAATTAATTGTAAAGTCTCTTCTTTCAATATCTAATAGTAAATTATTCGTATATTCAATTATTTGAGGCCTTCTATTTAAATAATTAGACTCTTTGCGATATGTAGTAATATCAAAATTATATTTACCATTTTTAATAGGAATAGATCCATAACATGAAATATCTTTCTTTATATTAAAAACTCTCATAATATCTTTAGGAAGTGCATTAGTACAAATATCTACATCATATGATTCAATATTAAGTAAATAATCTCTAACATATCCTCCAACAACATAAGCTTCATATCCATTTTTTTCTAGTTTTTCTAAAATACTCTTTATTTCTAAGTTCATAATCCACCAATTAAAATTATATCAAATATTATTATATTTGTGAACTAGCATTTCCTGCCAGTTTTAAAACTATATAAAGCAGAACCAATTGACCTGCCTATTTCCAAGACAGTATTAAAAATTCTAACAATACTTGATAATAAATTACCATTAAGTACCGTGCTAGCTCCACCATTAATATTAATCATTACTTCATCAGACATTTATTTATTACAAGAAAGAGGTCTAAAGTATCCTTTCATCCAACTCTAATGACAAAAATTTGATACTATCATTTGATGCAATATTTTTGATATTTAAAACAAATTTTATTACATTAGGATCATAATTATTATTTTCATCATAATCGCCAATTATTATCTTACTAATTAATTTTTTAAATACTTCATCATCAAATCTATATATAGTTGATGACTTTTCTAATTCTTTTTCTATTGTCTTTAATCTTTTTTCTTCTTTTTGAATGTATTTTTTGCTATTCAGTACTTCCTCTTTTTCTTTTGATAATGAAATAAGTTCAGTATTTAATTCTTGATTTTTAGAAGAAAATACTTCACTATTAATATCTTGATTAATATTTAGTTCTATTAATTTTGACATTTTGTCTTTAACTTGTGAAATCTTTTTTTCTAATCGTTGTAATTTTTCTTCACTATTATCTTTTGAAATGACATCTTTAATCTTTTTTATTAAATCATCATTTTTTGATTGATTTAAAAACTTATTAAACAAAGATACAAATAAAGATTTTAACTCTTCATCTCTAATTGTAACTGCCTTACCACAATCAACTTTTTTTACATTAGAAGAACAAGCCCAATAAACATGATCGTGTGTTACGCCATCTTTATTTTTATATTTTGTATATCTTCTAACATAAGTCTTACCACAATGCTGACAATAAATCATACTGCTAAAAGTATATCTCAAACTAAATTTTTCACAGTACTCTTTACCTTCTTTAATAGTAGTACTTCTCGATTGATATATTTGTTGTACTTTATCAAAAGACTCTCTATCTATAATTCCAAGATGATGTCCTTTAGCATAATACATTGGTTTTTGACCCCTATTTCTAATTAATTTATGTGATATAGGATTTTCTACAAAAAATTTTTGACCACACACATCACCAACATATTTCACATTTCTTAACATATCTTTTATTACACCAGGGTGCCATTTATTTCCTCCTGCTGGTGCTTGAATACCTTCTTCTGTTAATTTTCTAGCTATAACAGTTGAACCATCACCATTTAAATAATATTTAAATATTTTTTTTACTACTTTTGCTTCTTTTTCATTTATTGTCAATTCCTTTGTATTTTTGTCATAATTATAACCATAGCATGAAATTGAGCCACATGGTTCACCTCGTTTCATTTTTGCTCTATACCCTAATTTAACATTCATTGAAGTCGATTCACTTTCAGCTTGAGCAAATGCACTATATAAAGTCAAAAACATTTCACTATCCATATTTAATGTATGAATGTTTTCTTTTTCAAAATATACATCAATATCTAAATCTCTTAAAAATCTCACTGTTTCTAAGGTATCTACAGTATTTCTAGCAAATCTCGATATTGATTTCGCTATAATTATATCTATTTTTCCTGCTTTACAATCATCTAGCATTCTGATAAACTCATCTCTTTTTTTGATTTGTGTACCAGTTATTCCATCATCTGCATATACACCAGCAAATTCCCAATCTTTATTCTTTTTTATATAAGTTGAATAATGATCTATTTGAGAATAGTAACTCGTTCTTTGATCTTCCATATCAGTACTTACTCTACAATAAGCACAAACTTTTTTCTTTCTTGATTTCTTTGAAAAGTTTTGAATATGTTCAGTATCAATACTTGGCTTTATAATTTGAACTTCAGCCATACAATCACCTCTTTCTAAACAAATCATATCAACTATTAAAAGAAATTATAAATCTGCGACAAACCCAATAACATTACGAATTTTTTCATATTCATTTGATGTAATTAAGCCAACATCTAAAAGATGTTTGATTCTTATTAAATCTGCACATTTTTCAAATAGTTTATCTGTATCTTTTGTTCTAATAAAATCTGAATAAAATACTTTAAATTTTGATTTGTTTTTCAATTTTTTCA
>ODAJ012014833.1_pt1 | contig 13876 bp, 16 predicted proteins | sample 1539241 | NCBI WGS metagenome assembly ODAJ01 (sample SAMN02144231, study PRJEB22623) | gut metagenome | biome: sheep rumen | host: Ovis aries | place: New Zealand | reverse complement strand
GCGGGTTAAGTTCGATAGCGCGGTTAAAATCTTTGATAGAATTTGAATAATTCTTCGCCATGTAGTAAACGAAGCCGCGGTTACCGTAAGCCTCCGAATAATCAGGCTTAAGCTGAATGGCGCGGTTGAGGTCGTAAAGTGCCTGTTCGCGAAGTTTTTTACCCTCGGCAACATTTTTATCAACAAGTTCTTTTTCCGAAGCACGGATGTTGCGAATGTTCCCACGCCAATTGTAAGCGGTGGCATTGTTGGGTTTAAGTTCAATCGCCTCGGTATAAAGTTTAATCGCGTCGTCAAATTTTTGATTAAAAGCTAGCCGCGTGCCTTCCTCGACTTTCTGATTGGAAAGGAACTCATTATCGGCTTGCTCGAACTCGGCTTTGAGTTTCTCCCGCCCCGCCTCGTCAGTAACGGTGCTGGCACGCTTGCGCAGGTCTTCAACTTTACGTTCGTTCTCGGCGGCGGCTTCGTTAGTCTCGCGGGTCTGAGTAATCAGTTTGGAGCGTTCGTCGGAGTCGCGCTTAACCCATTTTGTAATCTCGCCGTCGTCTACTTTGACATCAACTGTCGCCTCCCACATGACGAGGATAATTTGGTCAGTCACTTGCTTAGCGACTTGATTATATTTGACTTCGCCGACGATTTCATAGCTGTTGTTCGTTATCGTTAGAACTTCATCATCAGTCAGCTCATTGTTCACCGAGCGCGAATAAGTTTTGAGATAAACGCCCGCTTGCTTGACGGCAATTTTTAATAGCCTTGTCGCGGGCGCGGAGCTTAACCATATCTTGCGACTCAAGCTCGTTGCCGTAGTCCACGCCCATTGCCGTATAGGTTTTAAACTCGGCGTCTGCTATCGGCAAGCAAAACAAATTCCCGACGGTTAAAGACGCCACCAAAAGTTTCCGCCAGTGTCTTTTAGTCATAATCCTCACCTCCTGCCGCGCATTATATATTAGAGCCGCGACCAGCGACAAGAAAAACTTTTGCTGATTGACTTTGAAGAATTACCTGCTAAACTAAGCCAAACGAAAGGAGCTAAGACAATGAATAGCATCAAAATGATAGTGCCAGTCACTGTGAAGGCAAAACTCACCGAGAAACTTAGGGCGCGGCTTGTCGACGAGGCTGTAAAGGTTGCCGAACAAATGTCTCTCGAACTCAAGCAGATTGAAATCGACATGCAACGCGAGCTGGATAAGAACCCGCAACATGAGCAGCAGATTAGGAATTTCTTCAGCAACGAGATGGCACCTCGTCAAGCACGACTGGATGAAGCTCGCCGCCGCAAGGAGACGTTTGAGAAATTAGCACTCGGCGCAGAAATCATTCAAGGCACGACGGAGCGGCAAGTTGAACTTAAGGTCGGCGACAACCTGCGCGAGGCTATGAACGTAGAAATTTTGGTGGAAGATGACAAAATCATTGCAATCAGAGGATAAGATAATCGTCGGGAAAATCGGCGCGGCACGCGGGCTTGACGGCACACTTAGAATTATTCCGCTGACTGACTTTGAAGGACGTTTCGACGGCTTAGAAAAAATTTTCGTCGGCGGCAAGCTCTTCGGTGTCGAGGAGGTCAAACACATCAGCGGACAGATTTTTATCAAGTTTGCGGGCGTGGACAGTCGCGAAGACGCACGGGCTTTGACGAATAAATTTCTGACGGTCGATAGAGCTGACGCCGCACCACTTGACGACGGAGAGTTTTACACGTTTGACATTATCGGCTGTGAAGTCTTCGACGGCGATAAGCGGCTCGGCACCGTAACCAACGTCCTAAAGACTGGTAGCAATGATGTCTTCGAGATCGACGGAAATATTTTGATTCCCGCGCTCAAGTCCGTGGTTCGTTCGATTGACATTGCTGCTAAAAGGATTGACGTTGATTCCAATGCTTATTGACGTTATAACGTTGTTCCCTGAAATGTTCGCGGGTGTTTTCGGCGAAAGCATTATCAAACGCGCCGTCGAGAAAAATATTTTGGAGGTTCGATTCACTCAGATCCGCGACTTCGCTTTTGATAAGCACAGGCAAGTTGATGATTCACCTTTCGGGGGCGGGGCGGGCATGGTGCTTAAGCCGGAGCCGGTCTATCGTGCGGTGCGGGAGGTGTTGAGCAAGTCCGATGAAAATTTTTCACGCAGGATAATCATCACTGACCCCGCCGGCAAAGTCTTCACTCAAGCTAAGGCTAAGGAGCTGTCGACGCTCGACCAAATCATTTTTATCTGCGGACACTATGAAGGCTTCGACGCTAGGATCTACGACCTTGCTGACGAGATGATTTCAATCGGCGATTACGTCTTGACTGGCGGCGAACTGCCTGCAATGGTTATCATCGATGCGGTGGCACGAATGCTCCCCGATGTCTTAGGTTCGGCGGAGTCGGCGGAAACGGATTCTTTCTTCGACGGCATGTTAGGTTATCCGCAATACACGCGCCCGCGAGACTTTGAAGGCAAGCTCGTCCCCGATGTCTTGTTGTCAGGTAATCACGCCGCAATAAAAAAGTGGCGCGAGGAGCAAGCCTTGAACTTGACACGCACCAGAAGACCGGACTTGATTAGATGAACACTAAGAAATTTTTGGCAGTCGCTATCGTTCTTCTGATTCTGGCTGTCGCAATCGGTGCGGCGGCTTATCACAATTGGCAGAAGCTTAGAAATCGTAGCGACAATCCCGCAGTACTCGCCCGGCAAGCTATCGAGGCTCACGACCTGGAAACTTTTAAACGATACGTCGACTTAGATAAAGTTATTGACGCGGCGGCGGAGGAAATCTTAACCGAGCAAATCAATTCGACGCTTGCCCCCACGGCTTATTCAATGAACGAACTGCAAAGCCTCTATGATAAGCTTAAGCCAGACTTCGTGAAATGTGCTAAGGCAGCGGCGGAAGAATACATTTCGACGGGCAAGGTAACCTTTCCAAACGACCCAACCGAGGCGCAGAAGTTCCTTAAAAAGTCGGGCGCGGCGTCCTGCGAAATTAAAAGCATTTCTAAGCCTCAACGCGACGGCTCCGCGCAGGTTGTCACGGTCATGATTTATAATCCGCACATGAAGTTTAGCTTCGAGGTTGAATTGGAACTTGAACCTGCCGAAGAGATTAATTGGCGTATCACGGACGCACGAGGCTTTGAAAGTTATTACAGCGGCTATCGTCGTATGCTAAGGCGAAAACTCGATTCACTCAACGCGCCGATTGTCCGCCAGATGGATTCAATCTTCAAGGTTAAGTCCTTCAGCGTGAAGGACGCGGGCGGCGACGAGTACGGCTTTTCGCAGACGCTAGACATTGAGATAAAGGCTAGCATTCAATCGGACAAGCCGTTTACTCAAGTCCACGGCAACATTATCCTTCACGGCAGGGAAGACCAAGAGAGCTTTACACCCTTTGCTATCGATATAATCGGACAGGGCTTGCAGACCTTCCACGTGACCAAGACCCTTAACCCGTTTATTCGCGCTGACGCCGACGCAATGAAGCACGGCTTTAGGAAAAACGACCTGCGCATTGAGATTACGGAAATTATCTTCGCGGACGGCACGAACTTAAAAGAACTCGACAGCTTGCCCGACTAAAATCTTACAAGAGGTGAGTCCAATGAAATGGTTGCTCCCAAACGCTTGCACGGCGGCAAATTTATTCTTCGGAATGCTATCAATCATCTCGACCTACGAAGGAGACTTCTTCTTAGCGTCGGTTTATATCTTGCTTGCGTTGATAGCCGACGGCATGGACGGACGAGTTGCACGGGCTTTGAACGCGGCATCGGAACTGGGCAAGGAAATGGATTCGCTTTGTGACCTCGGCTCGTTCGGAGTGGCTCCCGCGTTTTTGGCTTATGCCTTCTGCATGTACAACTACGGGATATTAGGCAAGGCGGCAGCAATAATCTTCGCGCTGTGCGGTATGTGGAGGCTCGCCCGGTTCAACGTCAATACAAACGTCGTGCACGGGTTCTTTATGGGGCTAGCAATTCCAGCGGGCGGTTGTCTCGTGGCGACGACAACTTTATTGTTCCTAGCAATGGACATTCACCCCGAACACTTCGGACTCGTCTACCCGATAACAATTATAATCGTCGCTTATCTCATGGTTAGTCACGTGCACTATCCGAACTTCAAAGGCGACGGCGGCGAAAAAATCTTCCTCGTGGCGAAAATCTTTGCGGCGGTGATGTTCGCGGCGATAATCTGGCTGACTCAATCGGTAATCGTCCAAGGAGTGCTCACGGCGATTTTCTCAACCTACGCGCTCTTCGGTATTGTCAATTCACTGATAGCTTTGATGACACGCGGCGACAAGTCATGACAAAAAAATTTCCCATGCAACATACACAGGGAACAGACTGAAGATAAAAAGCACCTTCCAACTATACGGGAGGTGCTTTTACATAAATGGTCTGGACGACGGCGGGGACTAATCGCGTTTGCTCCCGTTGCCTAGCCTTGAAGGAAAACCTTTTGGGCAATGGGTCTCGTCAATAACTAGCCTAGAGAAGGAGGAAGTTAAAAAATACAAGAGTAATTATTACCGCGAGCTGAACGGTTGGTTGCGAGGTTTTAAGCAACAAAAAATCCCCGACGACCTATCGGGGAAAATTTTTATGTCGTGTTCTTGTTTATTGTGCGGGAGCTTGTGCGGGCGGAGCCATGCCAGGTTTGATTGCGTCATCGAACTTTGTATCTGTGAAAGGTTCAGTGGGCATAGGTTCAATCGCCAGTGCTCCTCCTTTGACTGCGGCTGTTGCAGATTCAATCGCCCTGTGCGCCGCGTCAATTGACAGTCCAAGAGATTTCATCATCTTATCGGGATTGTGGAAGCCCATAGAACTTTCAGCGGAGACCCAATCCCAATACCACTGTGCCTCGCGGACGAGCTGACGAGCCTCGGCAAGCTGTTCATCGGTTGCGCCTGCGAAGTGAGCCGCCCTTATGACTTTATGAGCGCGAGCCGTCGTCTGTCCTGCTATACGCAAAATCTTGAAGGTGTTGTCGTTAATCGTCTGCACGCGGTGGAGCATCGTCTCGTAGGATTCGTCGTGGCACTTTGCACAGCCAGTATCGTAATGCTTAAGCGGGTGCGTCATCCAGTGCGATGTGTACTTCTGTCCGTCCTTGCGCATGTAAGGCATATGACAATCGACGCAGGTTACGCCGTTTAGCGCGTGAACCGAATCCGTCCAACATTCAAAGTCGGGGTGCTGAACTTTCAACATTGCGGCTCCGCTGTCGGGGTGAACCCAATCGGCATCAAATTTCGGGTCGTGTCCGTCATGATAATATTTCCATTCTTCTTCGGGTCCAAGACCATTAGCGAACGGCATATGAACGCGCCCATCTTCCTTCTTCTTGAAGTAATATTCGTTATGGCACTGCCCGCAGACATAAGCTCGCATTTCATTATGCGAGGCTTTATTCACGTCGATACCGAGTTCAGCCATTGACTCGACAAAGCCCTGATTGTAAATGCGGAGTTTCATCGTGTCGGGGTCGTGACAACTTGAGCAACCGAACCACTCGTCCTCTTTAATCGGAGCGGCGATTTCATCAAACGGCTTAGAGGCAAAATCCCAACCGCTTTGTTTAAAGTAAACATCGTACATGTAGGAGCTTTTGCAGACTATGCAGGAGCCGAGCTGACCGGGAATGCGTTTGGAATTGAGTTGGTCAACGCCAGCGTACCAGTGCCCGCGGTCGTCGTCGTATTGAATCGAGAACTTGTAGCCTTTGAACAGCTCAATTTGTTCGGGCTGTTCGGTTAAGTGTGAATACGCATCCGCGCCGCCAAAACCCGTCGGGCTGGGCGAGGTGTCCATTGTCATCTTGAACGATTCAAACTGCAACGGATAAGCTTTGGCGTAGCCCATGCGCGTTAATTTCTGGTCTTCGGGAATCTGAGCCAGTTCAAATTTAGTGGCGGGCTTGGCGATTACTCTTGCGAACATGAGTCCGAAGAATGCCACGCATAAAACGAGCGCGCCCGCGATACATTTTTGCATCTTACTCAACTGTTATACCCCCTTCCAAATGATTCGAGCCGTGCGCAATCCTGCTATGGCACTTCAAGCAGTCCTCTTGAGTTCCTTCGGGCGCAGTCTCCACATAAGACATCGTCGCGCCATGACAACGCACGCAATTTTCAGCGACCATCTTGCGGGCGTCGGCGTCCAATTTGATTCGTTCGGGATAGTCGCGCATAATCTCATGATACATATCGACCATACCCGTGCGCCCCTTTTCAATCAGATAATGCGCCGTGTTGTCGTGGGGCAGGTGGCATTCGACGCAATCTTGATTCCTGTGGCTTGACATCTCGAACGTCGCCGCCTCGTGTTTCATGGAGTGGCATTGTCCGCAGAATTCCTTCGTGCCGCTCGCGTGCAAGGCGAATTGTACAAAGCCGACCGCCGCCACGCCCAAGACGAATCCGCCCGCCAGACATTTCAGCGTATGCCTTTCAAACAAACTCTTTAAGCACATCTCGTAACCTCCCTTCTAAAATTTTCTCTCTGTCTTAATTCTTATCATCATCGGGTTCTGTTCCGTCTATTACAGTTTTGAGAATGCCGCCCGCGACACCAGCCGCAACGAATCCCGCAACCCAAGGTACTGCCGTCAAAGCGATTCCAGTTGCTCCTGCCGTTGCCGCCGCAGTCGTCGTAGCCTTTATAACTGCACTACCTACCGCAAGTTCGCCCGCCGTAACTCCTCTAGCTTTGACTCGTTCTTTGGTTGCTGAGGCTGTCCTCTTGACTAAATCAACGGTAGTACCTTTTATCGCGCTTGCCGACGGAATTTTAGCGGCAACTTCCTCCGCCTTGCCGAAGATGGCATTTTTTATCTTAGAAGACTTCTTAGCTCCGACCATTTCATATTGCATTGGTAATCTTATCGGCAAGGTTATCACTTCCTTTTTATCGCTATCAGCGTTCCAATACAGATTGCCGCGACGCTCAACCAGAGCAACCAGATATAAGGCTTAGTGCTTATCGTGGCGGTTATCGGCATGGTGGAAAGTCTTTCGTACGTCGGCAGAAGTTCAATTCGCGCCTTTTCCAAGTCGCCCGATATGCCCGTTAGTCGAACGCGCCGCCGCTTGTTGAAGACTTCCAACGACTTTGACGAGCCGCCGTCCGGCGTGACGATTATCATCGGGTGAATCACTTCTTCTAAGTCGCCGTCGGTTATCGTGATGACTGCCGTCGCTTGAATCGGATTGCCGTTGTCGTCGTAATCAATCTGCGCGTCGTTAAAGACGTAGCCAAGCTCGCCGTCCATAGCGAAGACCCCTTTGGTCAGCATGAGTTCCTGAACGCTATCAATCGTCGGCGCGTGCGGAGCAATGTAAACATCTCCGCTAAAGCTCTTCAAGATAGCCGGTTCGCGAGCCGCGTCCGTGCCGTTGCCTCGTAGCTTAGTCAAAGCCCGGATTGCCTCGCCGTCGACCGTGTAAACGTAAAATTTCTGCGTCTCGTCCTCTTGAAAGAATTGCCCCTCGTAGATGACTTCATGCCCAGCGATTGACGCTTTGGCTTGCGGCTGAAGTTCCTGTGTAATCGTCTCGCCGCGTGATGAAATTACAATCGCCGCTAACATCAACAGGAAGCCGACATGCGTGACCTTCCCGCCAAGGCTTATCATGCGTGCGAACTTCGCGAACGTGTAAATCATCAGCGCGGCTAAGGTTAGGGCTATCGGCGTTGTGCTTTTAATGTAGAAGTCCGAATCGACCGCCGCCGCCTCGCCGAACATCTGACTTAACAGCGGCATTGACATTCCAATCCAAACAATCGTCGCGATGAAGATTATCAGCAGACAGCTTAGCAAGACGATGAACGATGAATCGCTGTAAGATTTATAAAGTTCGCCTTGCGGCAGAGCCTTCGCCTTGATTAGGATTATCGTAAGCCCGCCGATTAGAACGAGTGCATTTGCCAGCGCGATTGCTATTCCGATATTTGAGCCGGCGAACGAGTGAACCGAGAAATCGCCGAGGACACCCGACCGCGTGAGGAACGTCCCGTAGATAACAAGCGCGTATGTGAACGTCGCCGCCACGTGAGCTTGAGCTAATACGACGGGTTTCTTCCGCGCAAGGTTTATCATGTGCAAGAGGACTGCCGCCAGTAGCCAAGGAACTAATGACGAGTTCTCGACGGGATCCCAGCCCCAATAGCCGCCCCAGCCGAGGACTTTATACGCCCAATAGCCGCCGATGAATATTCCCGCGCCCAGGAAACTCCATGCTAGGAGCGTCCACTTGCGAGCCTCTTCAAGCCACGACTGCGACGCCGCCTCCGTTAAGAGACTTCCTAAACTTAGTGCGAACGGTACAGCCAGTAGTGCGTAGCCTACGAAGATTATCGGCGGGTGAATTGCCATCCAAAAATCTTGCAATAGCGGATTGAGTCCGACGCCCTCGAAGACTTGCGCGGGGTGTTCAGCAAATGGCGATTTCGCTAAGACTAGGAAGACCAATACGCTTTGCAATAAGAAGTATATTCCCAACGCCGCCGCCGAAGTTCGCCTGAAGGTCAGCACGGCTCCTGTTATCGCGTGAATCAGTAGCCACAATAAAAAAGAACCCTGCTGCCCCGCCCAAAACGCCGAGACCTTGTAGATAGCCGGCATTGTGGTTGAGGAGTAAGCCGCGACGTATTCGACGCTGAAATCATTTTCAAAGATCAGATACCACAGGAACAGGCTAGCCGCCGTTATGAATCCTGCGGAAGTCAATGCGGTAACTTTGACCAGTCGCGCCGACGGGATTCTTTGTGCGAAACAAATCGCCATCGCCGCAAGAGCCGCCGTCAAGCCGCCGCCTAAAAGTAAATTTCCTGCCAATAAGCAAGCCTCCTTTAGCCTTGAGGCTTTTGCCCTTCATATTTCGACGGACATTTGATTAGAAGTTTCTTCGCGTGGAAGGTCTCGTCCGTCGCCTCGTACTTGCCAACGGCTACAATGTGATAAGCCTCGTCGAATTGGTCGGGCTTCATGCCGTCGAAGATAACGCGCATGGTTTCGCCCGTCTGCTCGTCCTGCAGGCTGAAGTTGAACTTGTCGCCGCGCTGTTGAGGTTCAATCTTTTTATCGAGAAGACCTTTGACTTGCACGCCGTTTGAACTCGTTCGCGCCTCGGCAATGCTGACATATGGTGTGACGTTCTCGGCTAGGTTCAGTCCCGCATAAGCAACAAAACCGACGAGCAAAGCTATCAACAAACCCTTTCGCACAAGCCGCGCCTCCTTTCGATAAATTGCGCTGATTATAACATTGCAGAATTTCAGCCGCTGTTGCCCCCGCAACGAAATTGGGCAAAAAAAATCCCGCCGCGTGGACGGGAAGAGCTTTCCAATAATTTTCTTAGTAAAGGAAGACAACCGCTATATCTTCAAGGAAGTGCGAGCTTTTGTTTTCGTAGAGAACCATGTTTGCATCTTCCATGCTCAGGACGGGATTGGCGTTTAGGTCGTCGAGACGAACAGCACGCACAATCAACGGATTGGAACCGGCGCGACTTGCTTGGCTCATGTCTTGCGCATAAGTCGCCATGCCTTCGCGGATAATTCTATCGTAATCAAGGTTTTTATGTCCGTAAATCTTCGCGCCGCTCTCGTCTTTGATAACAGGGCTCATGACGGGGTTAAGCCTTCCCAAACTTCTGCAGTCGACGACGAGACCAGTATAATTGCCGCTGGAACGAGTCGGCGGCTGATAGTCGGGGATAGTCGGCGGGGTGTAATCAACGGGCGGGCGATAATCGGGCGCGGGCATCGGGATTGGCTCAACATAAGTCGGACGCTCAATGACAGTTTCAGCCAGACCGCCTGCGCCACCGAACAGCGGGATTTCCATAGTCACGGAATAGCCGCCGCCAGCAAGTTCGCCCTCGTCAACGATTTGTGCGCCCCTAATGACTGCGCTTATCCTCGTCTTGACTATGTCGCTTGTCAGCATCATCTGTTCGACTGTCGTTTCGGCGTCGACTTGCACGCCATTTACAGCTTCCGCCAACTGCCGATAAGCATCAGCCACAGCCGCACGCCGAGCCATCATCGAAGCATGAGCCGGAGTCTTTGCCAAAGCGGGATTTGAAACGCCCATGCCCGTTACTTGAATTGTGTTCGTGTTCCAGTTCGGCGCGGCGTCCACAGTTGCGCTTATCGCAAAGATAATCGCCGCAACCAACACGCCGAGCAGTTTAAACTTCCTTAACATCTCCATGACCTCCTAAAAGTTTTTTCGCGTTGAGTTTAGTCAATGATTATTAAAATTCTCTTTAAGTCCGCTAACAATTTGCTAATCGTCGAGGAGTTTTCCTATCACAAAGAACGTTGCATTCGCTTTGGCGTAAAGCTTGCCCTTCGCGTCGAGAATTTTGCATTCGCAGACCATTGTTTGCCGCCCGTCGTGCAAAACCGTCGCTTCCGTGAATACTCGCGGCGTATTCGTCATCACCGCGTGCATAAACTCTATCGTCAGCGAAATCGTCACCACTTTTTTATTTAACGCTAAACATTTCGCGCCCATTGCTGTATCCGCCATCGTAGTTAATACTCCGCCATGAGCCATTGAATATAAATTTGCATGTCGATTATCCGCGCATAGCTCCAATCGCGCTTCTCCGTCGGGCGTAGGCACCACTTCCACTTCCAAAAAGTCTATGACCGTGTTTGCGTGATAGAATTCTATGATTTGCTCCTGCGTCGGCTTGCGCAACGCCTTCACTCCTTTACGGCTGAAGAAAAACCAAAGCTCCTTCCAAAAACGGAGGGAGCCTTTTCACTTGCTAAGATAAAAATTATTCCTCGGTGTAGAACTGAATCACATTGCCGAAACGCAGACGCGGCGGACGCACTCCTTTGACAGCGACTTGACCGGGCATAGTTGCCTCGCCGTTTACGACTACGGTGCAGTGACCTTCCTCGCGCAGGTTTTGATTGACCGCGTTGCCGACGAAAACAACTTCAAACTCGCTCTTGCCGACCTTGAGCTTATCGCCGACCGCAATATCAGCTGTAAGCTCGCCGACCGTGTGCTCAACGACCATATCTGTAAGCGTGGGGCGAATCTTTTCGTTCATCAGGATAAAACTACTGTTGCTCTCAAGATAAGTCGGCGCGTCCTTACCAATGCTAGTCATCTTCACTTCGTATTTAATCATCTCTATCGACCTCCCGCGTGAATAATACCACGGCGCATTCAAACATTCAAGTTGCGATAAATTTTTTTATGCCTTATAATCGGCGCGAGGTGATGAAGCTTTGAACTTTAGGAAAAAGGTCGCCTGGCTGATGATTGTAACGGCGATTCAAATGCCGTATGTGAGTTTCGCGGCAGAAGAGGATAAAGAACTTTCGTTGATAGCAGCGGAACAAGAACGCTCCGAGGAAGAAGAGCGGCTTAGCGAAATAAATCCCACGCTGACTGAAACAATCACGACTGAACGCACGCAGGAGACCGATAAAGATAAACGCGAGCGCAAGAAGAAACTCAAGCAGGCACGAAAGGAAAAGGAGAAAGCTAACGAGCAAAAACTAAAAGACAGCGCGAATCACAAGACCGATAAGCGCAGGGACGATTCGCCGATTGAGATTGCACCGCAACCCGAACCGCAACCAGTAGTCGAGACGAAACCCGAACCGCAACCAATAGCCGAGACGAAGCCCGCGCCGCAACCAATAGTCGAGACGAAGCCCGCGCCGCAACCAGTAGTCGAGACAAAACCCGCGCCACAACCAGTAGTCGAGACGAAACCCGCACCGAGTCAGTCGCCATTAACGCCGCCATCGTCGCCAGCAGAGACAGTTCCTTTTGTCAATCAGCAGATGATTTACGCGAACTTCGCTGAAGCCGCCCGCGCAGTGCACTTTATCCCGCTGTATATGCCGCGCAAGTCTGGTTACGAAATAACTGCACTTTATGCGGGGCAAGGCATCGCTGAAATTCGCTACGGTCGCAGATGGGAGCCGACGGTTTCTTTGACGGTTAGGACTTATAAGCGCAATGCCAATGAGGAGCCTCAAGATATAAGCGGCGTGACGGGCGTTAAGTGGCGCGTGGATACTACAACTGGCACGACGATTTATGTCGCGAAGATTTCAGAGACCGAGCAAGTCGCGGCGTGGGCTGTGGGTCACTACACTTTCTCGGCGCGGGCAGAGAACTTATCTTACGCAGGCTTTTATTCGCTCGTTGCTGATGAACTCGTGGAGCTATCAACGCATTATTACTTAGATTTATAAAGCTTCGACGCCCGAAGCTCGCCGCGTTCAATCCGTCCGACGCCCAAGAACTTTCCGCCCGCAAACACCCGTAAAAACATTTCGTCCGCAAGCCCAAGCGTCGTCGGCAATCCGTTCATAAAAGCCTTAACGCGGCGTTCGTCCAGTTCAAACGACGGCAAATGACGCAAGCAATCTTCAATCGGCAGGAGACTATCCGCGCCGATATTTTTTATGTCTAAGGCGTCCTTTAAATCGAAGCCGCCCGCCCGAAGTCGCACGAGACTTTTTAACGTCGCAGGAAGATTCAATCGCTCGCCCAAATCAATCGCTAAGCTCCTAACGTAAGTCCCCTTGCCGCAATCAATTTCAATCGTCGCCGAAGTCTTATCCAACGCGACAAGCTCCAGCCGATAAATTTTAACGCGGCGGCTCGGCATGTCGAAGGCAATATCTTTCCGTGCCAAATCGTAAGCTTTGCGCCCATGAATTTTAATCGCGGAGAACTTCGGCGGCGTCTGTTCAATCTCCCCAACGAAACTTTGCAAAGCCGCGTTGAGGTCTTCAATCGTCGGCGGGCTGAAATCCTCTGCGCGAGCAATGACGGAGCCTTCAAGGTCGCCTGAGTCCGTCGCCACGCCGAATAAAATTTCCGCCCGATAAGACTTGTTGCCGTCGAGATACTCAATAAACTTCGTCGCACGATTAATCGCAATGGGCAAGACGCCCTCCGCCATCGGGTCTAAGGTTCCGGCGTGTCCGACCTTCCGTGTAGAAAAAATCCTCCGAACATGATTAACCGCGTCATGGCTCGTCATGCCCGAAGGCTTGTTGAGATTTATAAATCCGTCGCTGTTCATAGTGCCTTGCCGATTGCCTCAACCAAAATCTTTTCCGCGTCCTTAAGTGTCGTCTTGAGTGTGCAACCCGCCGCCCGAACGTGTCCGCCGCCGCCGAGCCGAGCCGCAATCTTTGCTACGTCCACGTTCTTTGAACGCATACTCACCCGGCAAACGTTCGGTGCCCGCTCCGAGATAAGGAACGCCACATCAACGGTATCAATAACTCGAATCTCATCGATAATGCCTTCCGTCGAATCGAACTTGCTAACCGTCGCATAGTCTAGCGTCATGCCCGCAACCTTGTCGCCGTAATACATCTTAAGAGTATTCAAGGCGTCCCGTAGCCCGATGACCTCCGCCAAAGTCTTTTTCTCCATTTGTTCGGAAATGAAATGCGGACTGACACCACACGTTATCAGCTCCGAGGCAATGGCTAGAGTATCGGCGCGTGTGTTAGAGAATTGGAAGAAGCCGGTATCCGTCGCAATGCCCGTATAAAGGCAAGTGGCAATGGCGGGCGTGATAGCCTCTCCGAGTTCGCGGGCAAGCTTGAAGATAATTTCGCAGGTCGCCGCCGCCTTAGTTTCGACGTATAGGGCGTAGCCGTCGCCAATATTCGTAACGTGGTGGTCGATGTTCAAAATCGGGGCGTCAGTGAGTTTGCGAACGTTGCCAATCCTGTCGGGCGAAGTGTCTAGGACAAGCAATAAGTACGCGTCGAAGTGTTCACCGTCGGCGGGGCGGCGTATCTGTTCAAAATGCGGCAGGGATTGTAAGTTCCTCCGCACGCTGTCATCA
>ODAJ012004614.1_pt1 | contig 13876 bp, 19 predicted proteins | sample 1539241 | NCBI WGS metagenome assembly ODAJ01 (sample SAMN02144231, study PRJEB22623) | gut metagenome | biome: sheep rumen | host: Ovis aries | place: New Zealand | reverse complement strand
ACAAAGTAAACTGACATTGTTGTCAACAAATCAGATCCGCTCATCTTCCGGCCAAAGCTCAGTTTTTAAGCATAGCAAAAGCGCCCTACTGATCAGGTAAGGCGCTCTGCTGGGTACATTGTAAGCGATTAAATTATCATTACATTAAATGTAAGAGATTCTGAAGCTGAGGAAGCATTCTTAAATGCAAATAGATTTATTTTTGTCCCTGTTACGGAACTAATAGATCCAACCCAAGCATCAGCGACTAAAGTAATAAAAAATTTTTTTCCTGTTAAATCAATACCTGTGTCAAGTTCAATATTTCCGCTTCTATACACAGCACCGCTTGACGTGTTTATTGCTTCTGTTCTTATAAACTGCAGGGTTGTGATGGTCGGAGTTGCGGGGATCATGCTTACAGTTTCATCAATTGCGCTCTGCACGTCTGTTGCATTAAGGCCGCTTGCTGTGTTATCGTAGTCGATCATACTTCCGTCATAATCGGAAGCGGCGGGAACGACTGCACCGGTACGACTGTTGAAACTGGTGACTCCCTGTGCCGGGGGAGTGGTACTGATCGCAAGAGTAACGAGGGATCCGTTAACCATTGCCAGTACTTCAGCACCGATTATATAACTGTTAGTTGCGGGCGTTGTTCCGTCCGAAAGGTGTACTGTTACCTGCTGGCCGTCAAGTGTCATAGTATCGCCGGCTGTCCATGCTCCGGTGGCGGTAAATCTGAATACGTTAGAATCGGGGTTATTTCTGATTATGGCGTGAACTGATCCCGTCACAACTTCGGAAGCTGTGCCAATCGAGGCCTGCTTATTTGCAAACATGGCGCCGTCTATCGTCTGAAAATTGGGGTTTACCTGAGTAAGAGGATTTACTATATCATTCCCCTCAGGTATAAGAAGGTTATAATTTGTTGTCTGCTGCATTTTTCTTATTCTCCTTTATTTACTGATACAGGCTACCGCCATGTAATGCGAGATCTGTATAAGTGATATTAAGAGCCGCGAACTGGTTATAAGTAAGCGCTCTCTGTGCCATTGTATCGTAGTCGATTCCGTCGGTCACATGAAGTCCGGCGAGATAATCAAACATATCCTGAATGGATACATACTCTCCGGTGAAATAGTTTAATACTTTGATCTCGGACAAGAACTGCGAAAGCTGGCCTAGAATGTAATCATTATTGGCCACAATTGCCGCGTCTGTTCTTGCGTTAACGCCCACGATCTGTCCGTCAATGTAGCCTTTAAGATCATTGATCTTGTTTTGAGTATCTGTGACAAGGTCGTCGAAGTCACCGGCAAGATCTATAAATTGCTGGCTCAAACCGTCAAAGTCGCCCGAAAGCGTATTAAAATCTTCTTTGAGTGCGTCGAACTCGTCGATAATCTCCTGTACTTGTGTATCAACATACTCTTTGACTATCGGGATAACGTCAGCTGCTATCTCTTCGCTGATATTATCAACGCGCTCGTTAAGCTCTTTCACTTTCGCGATTATCCAGTCAAGATTTAATTCATGCAAATCTGTATATGGGTATTTATTAGCGAGCATTTGCTTTACTCCTTTATTAGTAGATCATAAGACAGAACTCTTCGCAAAAGATATCTGCTATCTGATCATATAAATTGAATCTGGCTATATCAAGCTCACTCTGTAACATCTGCTGCGAAGTTGTCACGCCTATATTACCATATAAGCGCCCTGTATGCTCTATTACTTCGCCGTGTGTCATGCTTCCGGAGCTTGTCGAGCTATCGGATCCGGCAGCGTTAACCGTTAATTTGTTCTGCTCTTTCGGCTGATATCCTGTTGAATCGAAAGCGCTTACTTCATTTGTTTCGGTTGTTTGTGCCGGGCTTGTGCTTCCGCTGGTAGATCCTGACGTGGTATCTGTTCCGCTGTGGGTGTCGGTGTAATCCTCGTGGCGATCAAAATTGTTAAGGGGATCATACTGTATATTTATAGCGTCAACCCACTTTTTGAACGTCCAGTAATGCTTTTTTGAAAACAGATCACACATTGAGCGCATAAAATCAAGGTTGGGATATATGAGCTCGAACTCTCCGCACCTTAAAAGGATCGTGCTGACAGCCGTATCTTTATCAATACCCTCAGGGAAGCTCAAATTATCAAGCGCGGTATTATCGTAGTTGTAAAGTCCTATTAAGGTTAATTTACTCTGCATACTCTGTTACCTCGCTTTCATAATTTAGCTTAGCCGACAAGGAAAGTCCGAAAAGCCTGTTTGCTTCTACTGCGCTTGAATTGAAAGTGTCAATCCATATCTTCGAACGGCTTACGGCGTCGTTTTTCCTCATGTTGGCTTCATCTGTTATCATGCGCTCTTTTTTGGCTTCCGGAAGTGTAGGGATCCCGATCTCACAATCAAAATTATTAAGGATTGTTTGAAAGTCCTTGAGCTGATCTGAAGTAAGATAAGATTCTTTAAGGTTCCCCCGGTTCCAAAACTGCCAAGGTTCGCTTTTGTCGTTAGGATCGTTCGCGAGCTTCTGATCAAAGATGATCGCCGGGACGCCCTCATTGATTCTATCGAGCATCTTTTTTAAAGCCTCTCCGGCCGATTTGTTCTTTGCGCCCAACATGAAAGCGTACTTATTATTGATAAGTGAAATGTTGATAGCATTATCAAGAAGCGCGAGCTTTTCGGCATAATAGCTTATAATATCCCATACGCCCATATAATCGGGGGTAAGCTTTACTATCGCGCACTCGCTTCCGATTTTAAGATCAAGAGATTTAAAAACAGGGTTAGCAATTATCGCGTTCGTGGGACGATAAAAAACATCATACCCGGTAAGACTTGCCGGCTGGAAGATCTTTCCGTATTCGTCATGATCAAAAACGGCAGCATAACCGAACTTAAACATAATATAATAGAAAAGATCCCTGACCCCGCCGATCCAGTCCTCAGGAAGCGAAAAGTCAACAACGGAGCAAGCGCGCTGGAAAAGCGCACGTTCCCAAAAAGCGAAAGCTTTGTTATTAAATGCCTTAATACAGGACGGAGTATAACCGCCCTGTATTAAGTTAAGTTGTTCATAATTAAGCGGAATGTATCCGGTCATAATTATTTGCTCCTATCAATCTGCCATGATAAATACTACCATGTTTTCGGTCTGGTCAATGATCGCGTTCTTTGCGAAGGTGAGCCAGTTGTTTCTATATCCCTTGCGAGCTTCGAGGGGTGAAGTAAGCGCCTTTTCAAGCTGGAAGTCAGTCATGAAAGCATCTTCATCAGCAAGAACACCCACAACATAAGAAGCTGTTACTGCTCCGGTTGCTTTCTGTGTTCCGTCTGAGCTGTCAAGGTAAGCGGAATTAAAGTTAATCGCGCTTCTGTTTGTGTCGTTATCGTTACTCTGCCAGTATTCAATGCGCTCGAACTGCTTTTCCATGTTCAGGTATTCCGGCCTGAAGATCTCGGGCATTACAATTGCTTCACTCTTACGGAAAAGCGGATTGTAAAGGTATAAGCGCTGGCGATCCTTGGGCGTGTGGCGGAGTATTGAATAGTTTACACCACCAACCGTCTTGGTAAGGGGATCATGATAAGCAGTTCCGCGCTCGGTCATACGGTCAGAAGTTTCCTTAATGACTGATACCATGAACTCGAGGAACTCTTTAAGATAAGTGCTCCTGAGCTGCGCGCTGGTATAACTTGTTCCAAAATATGTATTAAATGCCGAAGTAAGATTGATCACGGAAGAAGCTGCTACACCCTGTCCGGCAAGGTAAATGCGGGAAGCAATAGCGGAAAGAAGCGTCATTCTGTTCCATGCTTCCTTCTGACTTTCAATGTCGTTGCCATGCTCAACAAGTATTCCTTCGATAAATGCGTTGAAAGATTCAACACTATTGAAAGCCTGTTCGAGCTTGTCCTCATACATGGTTATGCAATCCTGCCAAGTGGTAGATCCCGCGAAGTTAACCTCAAGGGGCATAGCGGGATGCTGCTCATACTGTGATTTAGTTGACTGCGCGGTACCCTGAGCGTCGGGGTTTTCTCCGGCGGTGAAGCCTTCAGCAAAGTTGGTATAAAGATCTGTATTGAAGTATCCTGAAGGTAGTGCGTCCTGTGCATAATATGATATCTTTCTCAGCCTGTGAGAATATACGCCGGTATTGATAGCGTTCATAAGTGCGAGCTTTGCGTTATAAGGGCGTACAGCCGCGAAAGTACGGCCAAGAACGAGTGAAAGCGCGTTCATGGTGTTTTCTTTTCCGGTTGCAAGTACTGTTTCGCCGGCGCTTACAAAAGTAGAAGCGTCAACAACTGACTGTGCGGCCTGTCCTGTGGCCTGACGGACAAGCATATTCATAAGCTGGTAGCCGTCTTTTGTGGTAAGTGTTCTTGCCATTGTTTTCTATCCTTTCATTACATGAACGATCTGACAATGTCGTCAAGATCTGTTTGGGGATCGGGTGTATTACCCGACTGATCTGTTGCCTGATTTGTTTTTTGAAGCTCTGCCACTTTCGCCTTGAGTGCTTCGATCTCTTCGCCCTTGGTCTTATCCTCTCCCGGCTGCTCGGTCGCTTTCGCCGATGTCGCGGGGTCGTCAGATTTTTCCGGGGGCGCGGGATCTTCCGCGGGGGTTTCAGGTGTTTCAGGTGCTTCGGGTGTTTCGGGGATATCCAGCGCCATTAGTTCCTTAATGTCCGCGGGCTTATATCCCTGTTTTGCAAGTGCGATTATATCGCCAAAACTAATTTTAGCCATGTCTTAACTCCTTTCCGGAAAGGGGCTAAGCGTTGGCTGCTGACTAAGCAAGCGCCCGAAAGCTGCGTTTCGGTGTCGTGCGCGTATCGCTTAACCACTTTCAACCTTATTATAATAAGAATAAACGCTTTTTGTCAATGTTAACAAAAAATATAAAGTCTGTTCATAATTTGTTTAAAAATTGATGTTATCATGTACTTGTTCGAAAGAACAAAAACAAAAGAAAGGAAGGTATTAAATTGTTTGTAGTAATGATTGAGCAACCGATCACCGGAAGCGACGACACAATGAGTGAAGAGTATTCCGGAATATGGCACGAAACAAGAAGCGAAGCAGAAAAGGAACTAAAGAAAGCGCGGCTTGATCCTGCAGTATGGGCGAGCTGGATTGAAGAAAGGTAGGTAAAAATGAAAAGAAGAACAGCAAGCGACAGAATGGCAAAATGTATTATTGATATGTTCCATGAGTACAAAAAAAGGGTTGAAAAGTTAGAATATCAGGTTTCCGCATTAAAGTCTGATAAGGAAAGATTAACAATGAACCTTACAATGAGACTTAAAAGAGCAGTTGATCAGGCCGACGGCGCAACCGACAAGCTGGAAGAGATCGCGGATATTATCGCCGGAATAACTGATCACACCGATAGCGGAAATATCAGAATATATTTATCAGATATTATTCCGGAAGACAGTATCAAGCTCAAAAGGCTTTTCAGTCTTCTTGATACACCAATGACAGCAGAACAGATAAAGGACGGTGATACGATTGACTAAGATTAAATTAACATTTAAGACCGGGGAAGTAATACGCTTCCTCGGTTGCGGGATTCATCTTAACGGTGACAGAATAACAATTAAATGTGGCAAATATACATTTAATTATGATTTCTCAGAGATTAAAAATTTTTATGTAAAGGGGTTTATTGAGCATGAAAAAGAAGTCGAAGCGTAAGATCTACGGATCCGGTAACATTGTTGACGTGTGTACCAGCAGAAACGGCCGAAACTGTAAGAGCTGTCCGTTTTATGGGATAATATGTGTGAACTGGCTTAAGTTTCACCACATGACGAAACCGTGCGACCATGACAGCACAAAGCATCAGATATTAGGCGCTTATTTTTCCGGGGATAAACGCCAGTATACAAATAACGCAAACAGAACGAGAGGAGAAAAAAACAATGGCACTTTCAAAAAAGAAAGAAGCAGAAAAAGCAATTGATCACAAGATCGAAGTAACAAGAGCGAAGGAGCTGGAAAACGTCATAATGTTCGATATGAAGGTAAATGACGTTACTATTTACGGCTGCTCTTATAAGGTCCTTACCCGCCATGATACCGGCGAAGAGTTCGGAAAGGTCGACTTCCCTTCCAAGAAGTCAGGCAACACATGGTACAATCACGCTTTTGTTAAACTGTCACCCGCTGACGTTGAAAATATCGAAAAGCAGCTCGAAAAGTTAAGATAATATAAGAAGATCCCGGAGAACGAAGGGCGGCTTAAATAGTCGCCCTATTTTAAACGAAAGGAGCAAAGAATGAAAGATAGCTTAAATATTGAATACCATTCAAATAATGGTTACTGGGGAACGATTCACGGCCGCGTTGTGCGGGTATTTTCCGCATTAACTGATACTTGTATATTCTCGATCAGAACAGAAGCAAACTACGACCTTTATTCCCTGAGAAAGTTAGTAGATGACTTTCCGAATATATTATTAAATATTGAAAGGAGCTTTAAGAAATAATGGCATATAATACAGACATAAGACCGGGAGAAACAACAGAGCATTATTATCATAGGATTGCAAAAGTAGCCGACCAGCGCCTAGTCCGATTAGAACAGCTGTCGAAGGAAAAAGGCTTCGAAGGTGTTACGGAATACGCTTACAGGAACGCCCAAAAGGCGCTTGACGTATGGGGCGGTAACAGATTCAATACTAAAATGCCTGAAAGCGCAAACCTGAGGAATGAAAAGATAGCCGACATGATCCATTTTATCGAGAGCAAGACCAGCACAAAAGGCGGCATTGTTAACACTTACGAAAAGAGAGCAAAAACACTTTCCGACAAATACGGCCTTGACGTAAAGTGGCAAGATCTCGGAAAGATAATGGAAGCTTTCCAAGACGAAAGCAGCCACGGAAGCCCGACAAAGATAAAAGCGCTGGGCGTTATCAATGACATTAAAAAAGAAGGCCTTGAAGCCGCCATGAAGAAAAATAGAAACATGAACGATGATATTGTAATGACGGTCGCGAAAAGATACCTTGAAAACCGTGACGGTAAATATTCAGATCTTCTTAAATCTGTAAGAGCGAAAACAAGCGCAAGCGCCATATTAACGGAGCTTGAAGAAATGGGGTATTAAGTGAATACAAGGGAGTACCTGAGAGCACAGAAAAAACTTATACAAAGATATCCGTATACGCTGACATACTGGAAAGATTTTGATTTTTCAGCCCTTCCGGATCTTATCATGGTTAAGGCCAAGGGCGGACGTAAGGGTATAACCTACAATGATATTATAATAATGGCCGACACCGAAACGAGCAAAAAGCCACTACAAAAGGACGATAACCATATTGTCGCATGGTCAATATGTTTCCGGGCTTATCATCACAATATCGCAACACTATGGGGGCAAGATCCGTGGGAATTTTGCGACATGATCGCGCTTCTTCGAAAAAACTTAGCCGGGAGAGAAATATATATTTACTTTCACAATCTCGGTTATGACTGGGTATTTCTTCGGAAGTTCCTGATTGAAAGAATGGGAGAGCCGGACAACCAATTAAACCTTAAAAGCTATGCGCCGCTTTTTGTTAAGTTCTCTAATGGTATAGTATTAAAAGATTCTTTAGTACTTGCCGCCCGGAAGCTCGAACGCTGGGCGAAAGATCTTGACGTTGAGCACAAAAAAGCGCTCGGAAAATGGGATTATAATAAATATAGAAACCAAAGCGACGTTTTAACTGATGATGAATTATTATATATTGAAAATGACGTCCGGGCGGGTGTCGAATGTTTGGACGCCACTCTTTCATTATTAAAGAAAAATATATCCTCAATCCCATATACCAGCACAGGCATAATGCGCGGAGAGTGCCGGGACGTAGGAAAGAAAAATCATGCGCATGATAAATATGAAAGCATGGCGCCTGATTATAAGTTACAACAGATATTAGAGATAGTTTTCCATGGCGGCTATACTCATGCAAACAGATATTGCACGGTGCGGGGTGTCAATCATGGTATTTATAACGCTATCTGCTACGACTTTTCGAGCTCATACCCTTATTGTATGTTAGCTTATAAATATCCGATAGAGAAATTCTGGCCGCTGGAAAAGACTTTTGACAATCCCGATTATATATTCAAGAACAGTAAAGATTATGCTATGATCATACACGCCGTTTTTGTGAATATAAAGTTAAAAGATCCCCGCTTTCCTATGCCTTGCTTGTCAATGTTTAAGGCCAGCGCCATTATAAATGGTATAGCAGATAACGGCCGGTGCATGGAAGCGAGTCTTTACGAATGTTATATAACCGAAGTTGATCTCGAGCTTATAGCAAAGTATTATAAATGGGATAGCTGCCAGTTCGATAATATCTATATTGCTTTTAAAGATTACCTTCCGACGTGGTTTTCAGATATCATTTATAAGGAATATAAAGCAAAGTGCGAGCTTAAAGGGGTTGACGATATTCTTTACGCACTGGAAAAAGGCAAGTTTAATGCACTGTTTGGAATGTGCGTACAACACCCTGTTAGCATGGACATAAAAGAAGATTATAAAACCGGGGAATACGCAAGCGACGCGGCGGCCTTTTGGGATAACTTCGAAGAAAATTATAATAAGCACGTCAAGAACAAAAACAGTTTCCTTCCGTATCAATGGGGGGTATGGGTTACGGCATACGCACAAAGAAATCTTTTCGAGCTGGGTGAGTGCGTTGATTATGATAATGGCGGTATATGGTTATATTCTGACACCGACAGCTGCTATGCGACGCGGTTTGATGAAAAGAAGATAAGTGCATATAATGAAAAGTGTAAGAAGCTTCTTTCCGATCATGGTTATTCAGGCGTGACAGTAAAAGGAAAAGAATATAATCTCGGAGTCGCGGAGCTCGACGGCGAATATATGCAATTTAAAACACTACATTCAAAATGTTATTGTGACAGGCCGCTCACGGCCAGGGGCGATACTTTTGTTATGGGCGAGGATCTTCAGATAACCGTTGCCGGAGTTCCGAAGAAGGGCGCTGAGTGCTTAAAGAATAATATTGAGAATTTCAAAGCGTTCTTTACTTTTGACGGCCTGACGACTAAGAAGCTCGGACATACTCATATCACAGTTGATAAGATTTACACGGATAAGAACGGCAACATAACCGGCGATTCTATCGACCTTAAGCCATGCGATTATATTATGACAGACTTAGACAGGGCTAATATTCTTTATACTGATTATATGGAAGTAGAACAGGATCTCGCGGGTTATGAGGATTATGAACAGTTTAACTTTTTTGATTCTGATGTAATGAGCGTATTTTAAGAAAGGAGAAAAGAAAATGACAAGAGAAGAAGCAATAGAGATTTTAAAAAACCAACATAGATGGACGGGAGAACCTGAAAAGATAAACGAAGTGCAAGCTGAAAACGAAGCCCTTTATATGGCAATCAAAGCATTAGAGCAAGAGCCTTGTGAGGATGCTATATCAAGGCAGATAATATCTGATTATGTGGAAAGCCACATTCAAGAAATCAATACAGGATATGGAAACCTTAACAAACACACTAACGAAATATTAAGGATGATTGTTGATTACATAGAAAGTATGCCACCTGTCACACCAAAGATACAAATGATACAAAATCCTTGTGTGGAATGTGGGTGCAATTACTGTACTAATGATGATTGCGAAAATCGTTACATAGTAGATATACAGGAAAGTGAGGAATAAAGAATGAAGGCAGTTAATGTCAATGATGTATTAAAAATACTATATAAATACGGCGAATTTTTATTTGTTACGGATTATCCAAAATATAGGGAAATGCAAGATGAAATTGCGAATCTTCCGAAAGTAACAGACAGCACGGATGCGGTGCTTGACAAGATAAGAGCCGAGATAGAAAAGTTACGACCAAATTTAAGACCAGAGCAAATGACAGATTATGACTATGCAATGGTAGATGTTGTCGATGACATTGTGGCTATTATAGACAAGTACAAGGCAGAAAGTGAGGAACAAAGAAATGGGAGAAAAAGCATATAGACCAAATTTTTATGATATGGAAAGGGGCAAAGAATGAAAGAGATACGAGAAAGCCACATTGAGGGCATATATTACAATATAGCTCCGGATATCTTATTATATAAAGACTACTGGTGTTATGTTGTCGTGGGTGGCCGTAATACCGGAAAGACATACGGAACGCTTAAAGAATATTATACCCGGGGAAAGAAGTTTATCTTTATAAAGCGCACAAACGACGAAGTCAAAATGATATGTTCCAAGGGTGCCAAGTCGGGAATGAAAGCGGACGTATCACCTTTTAAATCAATCAACAGAGATCTTAACGTAAATATTCAGGCGTTCCCGATTGATACGGGGCTCGGTGGCTTTTATCCGGTTGACAATGAGGGCAATATATCCGGGGATATTGTCGGTTATATTCTCTCACTGAATTCCGGGGATAAGTACAAAGGATCGGATTTTTCAGAGTGTGACGCACTGATCTTTGATGAATTTATCCCGCAGCCGTGGGTAAGGTGCGGAAGAAAAGAAGGCGACCAGCTGCTTGATATTTATAAGACCGTCGCCCGTGATCGTATAATGCGAGATAGGGGAGAGTTAAAGCTAATATGCTTAGCCAATGCGGTTAATATTTACAATCCCACTTGCGCGGTGCTAGATATCGTTGACGATATAGCTTTTATGGCTGACAAGGGAGCAAAAAGCAAAGACTCTCTTATTATGACAGACGACGAAAGGGGCATTTTTATAAGGCTGCTTCCGGTCACTGATGAAATGAGAAGCAAAGAAAAGGACAGCTTCTTTTATAAAGCCATGCACGCGACGCAGTGGGGTGCCATGGCTTGGGATAACTCTTTCGCATATAATGATCTGTCTTGTATAGGTAAGCAAGCCCTTAAAGGTTACAAGCCTTATTTGAAACTGATATACAAGAAAAGCAGATTTTATATATATGTAAACGACGCGGGAAATTATTATATGTGTAATTCGCGCTTTATGGCCGGAGTTCCTGAGTACAATCTAAACATTGAACGCGATATCCGGCGCTTTTATTTTGAAGAATGTATGGATCTGATTGACGCAACGACAGAAGGGCGCATGATCTTTTTAAACTATACTATGTATGACATGATATTCAATTATAAATTGCGCTTTAAGTTTTCATAATATATAATGAAGAAAAGGAGATTTTTATCATGGGAGAAGTAGCAACAATCATAAGTACAGTAGGTTTTCCGATTGCCGCTTGTATCGGCATGGCATGGTTTGTTAAATACCAGACCGACAACAATAATAAGACCATGGCCGACTTAAGAGCTGAACAGGCCAACCAAAACCGAACAATGCAACAGGCAATAAACAATAACACGAAAGCGCTTCAGGAACTTATTGATAAGCTGGATCTTTGCGAAGCTGTGAAAGGTGCTGACAAATGAACATTTTAACGGAAATATTATTGAATATTGTTTCTCCGGCGCTAATTGTTATGGGCGGTTTTATGCTCATGTGTATATCAATAATTATTATTTTAAACATTCAGACTATTATTGAACATTACAAAATGAAAGGAGAAAAGAAGAATGGCTTTATATGTAGACATTGCAGAAAATGAGGGTGTTAAGAATTATTCCCTCGCAACTGACGGAAAAAAGACTTTCCGTTATAATAAGCGTGCTCTTAATTTTAAGGTTTCAGAGTTCGCATGCAAGGACGGAAGCGACCTTATCAAAATTGACTCAAAGCTTGTTATCATGCTTCAGCAGATACGCGACCACTTCGGAAAGCCTGTTATCATAAACAGCGCTTACAGAACCCAGGAATATAATAAGAAGATCGGCGGCGCGACTCGTTCACAACATATCTACGGAAAGGCAGCTGATATTACTATCTCGGGAGTTGCTCCGCTCTCAATCGCTCAGTTTGCTGAAACTGATTGTAAATACTTAAAAGGTATCGGGCTTTATACTTGGGGCGATCATGTTGACACCCGGAGTACTAAATACTACTGGGATAATCGAAGCGGCGTTGAAGTTCCTGTTAATTCCTTTATATCAGGAAGCAAACCCGCGCTGGCTGTTCCTATTCTCAAAAAGGGAGATCGCGGCCTTCAGGTCGGAATACTTCAGGACGATTTAAACTATATCGGAATAAAGGTTAATAAAGACAGTTCTTTCGGTATTCAGACCGAACAGGCTGTAAAGACCTTCCAGCGTCAGGAGAATATAGCAATTGACGGAATATATGGATACGAAACGCGCGGAAGAATGAAAGAAAGGATTGACGCAGTATGAATATAAAATACTGGACAAATTTTTCAAAGCGTACAAACTCAACGAAGCAGCCAACAGGCGGCACACAAGCCACAGTAAGATTAAAAGAGCCATGCGGGATATCTTCGCCTACTTTTATATGCTCCGGAGTTCCTGATACTGTAAAATATGTTCAGGCTTTCGGAAGGTATTATTTTGTATCAGAAGTAACACACAACGGCGGTTTGATTGAAATAAGCTGCGTTTCGGATCCCTTAGCGACATATAAGAGCGCAATAGGGGCGCTTTATGCTGATGTTGAATATACAAGTTCCAGCACAAATACTGATATCACAGATCCCCGAAACAGGCCGACAAATAATGTAGTTTCAACTGTTACAACTTTGCTCGATCTGTCAAACTATGGATTTAGCACATCCGGTGGTTATATTCTCGGAATTGTAAGCAATCAGGGTTTCAACTATTATTATCTGACACAGGCGCTTTTTGATAATTTGTGCAATCATCTATTAGATCTTGATAGTATATCAGATATCGGTAATACATTTTTCAATGTTTCAAACTGTATTGTTTCTTGCACATGGACACCATACACGCCGGATCATTCTTCACAACTGACAGCTTTAACTGTTGGACACGGAAACGGGATCGCATCAATGGATCTCGGCGCCGGTTATCTGATAACACAAAGAACAGAACTAATAGCACCAACAGCAAGCGCAATCACATTTCCAACAGACAGCTGGGGTTATGATTTTTGCTATTTGGATGTTGCACCTTATACACAAGGGACGCTTTATTTACCTTTTGTTGGTCTTGTTCCGCTTGATATTGACGTTATTGCTCAAAATAAATCAATCGTTATTAATATTGCACTTGATCAGATTGCCTGTGATATTGCGTATAAGATAATGAAATCATCCGGCGAAGTCGTAGCCACATATCAAGGCTCCTATGGTGCAAATGTTCCTATTGCTTCACAGGGAGCAATAACTCCGTCGGGGCAAAGTTATGCGCCATTAATGGCAATAGGCGGGTTTGCAAGTGCTGTCGGCGGGGCTGCAACCGGTAATTTTACAATGATGGCGGGCGGGTTCGGTGCAGAACTTGGCGCACTGGGATTACAGTTGAAATCCCCCGAACTTCACACACAGGTCAACGGATCTCTTGCGAGCGTAGTATCTTCAAGACTCGGGCTTGCTATCAGGGCGACTGTATATACAAGAACACCGGCCGAACTAAGTATTGATAGCGCGTATAAATCTGTATCCGGTATGCCATATTTTAAGGGAGCAACAATAAGCACATTGTCCGGATATGTTAAATGTAACGGTGCTTCGATAAGTATTGACGGCTTCGACAGCGACCGGGAAGCAATAAACGGATATTTAAATTCAGGCTTCTATTATGAATGATATTGTATAATATAAGTAGGTTTTTACAGATACCTCCTTTCTTTTATCACTTTTACAGGGCAACAGCAAGGCGCTCTAATTACCTAATAGGTAAGTAGGGCGCTTTTGCTATGCTTAAAAACTGAGCTTTGGCCGGAAGATGAGCGGATCTGATTTGTTGACAACAATGTCAGTTTACTTTGT
>ODAJ012180970.1_pt1 | contig 13883 bp, 9 predicted proteins | sample 1539241 | NCBI WGS metagenome assembly ODAJ01 (sample SAMN02144231, study PRJEB22623) | gut metagenome | biome: sheep rumen | host: Ovis aries | place: New Zealand | reverse complement strand
TCAAACGTGTCCGAGCGCCAATCGAAATAATTCTCAAGATTCCAGAACATCACAAAAAGAGAGTCTTCCCCTGCGGGTTCCTGTGGCTCCCGCCAGAGGAGACCCGCTATGAGAAGACAAATAAGCATTGACTTTGATTTAAACTATGTAACATCAGCGGCGAATATGGCCAAAGGAAACGGAAAAAAAGAACAGAAACCAAAAATCTTTTTCTTATGATTAGTATCTTTGTCATAAATAAAAAATAACAGAATCTATAAATCAACAAGATATGTCCTTGAAGTGTGGAATTGTAGGGCTTCCGAATGTCGGAAAATCAACTTTATTCAATTGTGTGAGTGCTGGTAAAGCCCAGAGCGCGAACTTTCCGTTCTGTACGATAGAGCCGAATCTCGGCTCCACGAATGTGCCGGACAAGAGACTTGAGGTGCTCGCGGAAATGTGTAAGCCAAAGAGCGTGGTTCCCGCCACTGTAGACATCGTCGACATAGCAGGACTTGTCAAGGGTGCCAGCAAGGGAGAAGGTCTTGGAAACCAATTCCTTGCGAATATTCGTGAGACAGACGCCATTCTCCATGTGCTCCGGTGCTTTGATGACGGTAATGTCGTCCATGTCGACGGCAGTGTGGATCCGGTGAGGGACAAGGAAGTCGTTGACCTTGAGCTTCAGATAAAAGATCTTGAGACTGTTGAATCCAGGCTGGCCAAATCTGTAAAACAGGCCACGACAGGAGGAGATAAGGGGGCTAAAAAACTCGTCGACTTGCTTCTGCGCTACAAAGAGGCCCTGGAACAGGGAAAATCCTGCAGGACAGTCGAGCTTGTGAATGAAGAGGAAGTCGCGATGGCAAAAGACCTTTATCTTCTAACCAACAAGCCGGTCATGTACGTCTGCAATGTCGATGATGCTTCCGCCGCGACTGGCAACAAATATGTCGACGCTGTGAGAGAGGCCGTCAAGGAAGAAAATGCGGAGATTCTTGTTATCTCGGCAAAGACAGAGTCTGAAATCGCCGAGATGGACAGTTACGAGGACCGTCAGATGTTCCTGGAAGAGATGGGGCTTAAAGAGTCAGGCGTTGTCAGGCTCATCCAGGGCGCTTATCATCTTCTTGGGCTGCAGACCTTCTTCACCGCCGGAGCGGACGAATGTCGGGCATGGACCATACACAAGGGAGACAAGGCCCCTAAAGCCGCAGGAGTCATACACACGGACTTTGAAAGAGGCTTCATTAGAGCGGAAGTTATTAAATATGAAGACTTTGTCAGCTTAGGCAGCGAAAGTGCGGCCAGAGCCGCAGGCAAACTCGCGACGGAAGGAAAGGAATATGTCGTCCAGGACGGAGACATAATGCACTTCCTCTTTAACGTCTAAGAGATCGAAGAATACGATTGATGGGTATCAAAAAAGGCTGGCCAAAAATGGTCAGCCTTTTAATATTCAAAGCTATTTTCTAGAAGAAACGAGCCCTGTTGTCCTTGACGTCAGCCTGACGCATCATCACAGGAAGGATCATCTGTGAAGCGTAGCTGTTCATCTGGGTAGATGCGTTCTTGGCATCCTCCTCGGTGTAGAAGGAACCTGTCTCACGGGAGTTCACCTTGAACACATAAGTTCCGATCATTCCGGCGACAGGACCGCAGATCTGACCCTCGGGAGCGACTGAGGCGGCTCCGATGAACACGGGATCGAGACCCTGTCCGGCCAAAGAGGCGAACCTGACATCCACGCCAGCGCTAACCGGGCTGTGGAGGGTGTCGGCGATGACCTGAAGATCGTTCAGACCCTTGATCTTCTCGGCGATGTCAGCGGCGGCCTTCTTGCTGGCAAGCTCAGAATAGAGCTGCTGGTTGATCACAGAGCTGGCCTCAGAAAGGGTGGCGATACCCTCTTTGTGGATAGCCTTTACGGTCGTGACAAAGAAGTAGTTGTTATTCACCGTGATAATAGGGGAGACCTTGCCAACTTTGTTGTCAAATATCCACCTTGTGACCTCTTTCGCCTGGTCGATAGCACCGTAATTTGAGGTGCTTTCGAGAACTCCGTTCATAGGATGGGAGTAGACTCCGCAAGAATCAACGGCGGTAAGGTAATTCTGATAACCCTTGGCGGCGAGGTTGGCGAACTTGCTGGCTTTAGCGTAGTACTCGTTGTAAGTCTCGTTGCTGGAGATCGAGGTCTTCTTGAGGATGGCGACCTGCTTCTTGGCGATAGGGGCAGTCCTCTGGGTTACTTCGACGATGTGGGTTCCGTACTGGGTCTTGAGGATGAACGGCTTCTTGACCTGAGCGGTAAAGATCGGAGTGAATCCATTGACCATGTAGTTCTGGGTCATCCATCCAAGGTTGCCGAGCTCACCACCATCGGAAGAATCCTTGTCGTCAGAATAAGAGGCGACGAGGTTGGAGAAGTTCTCACCCTTTTCAAGAACGGCGAGAAGACTGTCGGCGAGATGAGCCTGGTTCGTGCCGCGGAAAAGCATGTGACGAACATAAACAGAATCAGGAACCTGGGCGGAAGCCATGATTCTGACGGCATAGAAAGCGTTGTTGCTATCCTCGAAAACAGGAGATGTGCCTTCGTTGTTGTTGAAAACGAAATCGTTGACGTCGCTGTTGATGGTTGTGAGCTCTCCAGCCTTATACCATCTCTCATCAAGGGAAATCTCAGAGTTCTTAGCAAGGAACGACTTCATGGCGTCGGTGGTAGAGAACTCCTCGTAGAATGAGTCCATCGACTCCTTGGTGGCCTTGATGTCGGCATCTGAAGGCTTCACTTCGAAAACCACGTACTCGATGTCCCTTGAGGCGTTCTGCTTGAACATTTCCTTGTGGGAATCATAGTAACTCTTGATGTCAGCCGCGGAGACTTTGATCGTGGTGTCGGTGTTGAATCCGAGCGGAACCATCACAAAATCAACGTTGGTGGTGACATTGTTATCCTCAATGGCCCTCTTGAGCATGAGGGGGTTCTGGGTGTTGCTCTGATTGAAGAGGGATCCGTACTTGGCGTAGTACTGCTGGGTCAGGACAGTATTCTGGATGTAGTTCCAGTAAGCGGCAAGTCTGCCGGTATTGTCCTGGGAGACACTATTCATGAAGTCCTGAAGGGCTGTCTTAGAGAAAGCTCCGGTCTCGTCAAAGAACGCCGGGTTCTGGGATATAACCGGAGAAACCATGTCTCCTGTCATAAGCGCCTTCATCTCTTCTTCTCCGACCTTGATTCCAGCCTCATTGGCTTTCTTGGTGAAGAGATACCTGTCGATGAGGTTCTGCCAGGCGGCGTCACGGATCTGTTGTTGCTGCTGCTCGTTCTGGGCGGTAGTTCCGGTTACCATCTCATTGATAGTGGTGAAATTTTCTATGTCCTGCTGAAAATCGACATAGGAAACGGCCTTACCGTTGATCTCTCCGACATTGTTCTTTGAGGACATCATCTGAACAGCAGACTCAAGAGTGCTTGGATCGATGATGAATGACAATAGGGCCAATGCGATGATGATAGACACCGCAAATCCGGCCTTTTCGCGAGTTTTTTGAAGAATCGCCATTTTGTATTGTTTTATCTATAATTTCTCACAAATAGGTATTGGGGTGCGAAGATAGTGATTTTTATTAAATTAATCATCTTTTTTTAATGAAAGGGCCAATAAAGTTGACCGAATCAACAACCACCTTTGTCGAATCCTCTAACACATAGACATAGCTGTTGAAGGGCCTGTAGAGCACAGAATTCCTGGCCATCTCGTCAGAACGCATGCCATATCCCTGCATGAAATCGTCCGGGGTAAACATTCTGACATAGCAGTCGGTGTAGATTTCCTGCTTTGCCCTGTCCCAGTACAATGTGTCAGTCTCCAGGGTCTGCAACTTGACGATGTTCTGGACTGTGACATTGCCGAATGCCGACCAGAACTCATCGTCAGATTTCTTGGATTTGTAGTGTTTGGCGTTATTGGAGTGCAGAACCGTCTCAAGGTTTTCATCCTCAGAATATGCGAACACATGGAGCCCTTTCGGGAAGAGTTCGTAGGAGCTGGTGTCCGTCTCATAACGTTCCATCACATCCGCCTCGACCCTCATCTTCAAACTGCCGTTTGTGGTCTGGATCATGAACAGGCTGTCAACGGTCTGGACTGGCGTCTCGGACAAGTCAAGCCTTTCCGCCTCAGACAATTTCCTGTTGCATGAATATACGACGAAAGCAACCGCAGACGCGGTTGCAATCATCTTCATCGTATGTTTCAGGCCTTTCAACCTTTTGCTTTACTTCTGAGTCCTTACAGTCGTGGTGGCGTGCATTCCGCCGCAATTTACGGTATAGGATTGTCCATCAACAATATCGTACATGAAAGCCTCTGCTTTCTGGGGATAGTAGACACTGTAGGAACCAATAAGCTTGTTGCAGTCGGCTGTGAGAGACTCGTCCGCGGCTTTCGCCTTCTGCAGATAGTCAACAGCCACCCAGTAGTTAGCCCTTCTTTCAACCTCATTTCCACCGCAGCGGACTGAACCCCAAAGAGTTCCGATGAGATAGTAAGCCTTGCCCTGGTTGGCGGGATCAAGCTCAGCGGCCTTTCTGGCAGCGTCGAAAGCCTTACCGTTCATTCCGTTCTTGGTGCAGAAGGTGGCAAGCTCAAGCTGATAGTTGGCCTTCGTCTGGGCGTCAAGATCGCCGAAAGCAAGAGCCTCCTCGAGGTATTTGACAGCCGTGGTGTTGTCATCCTGGGCCGCATGGAGCTTATAAAGATAGTAAGCGGAAGCGGCGGAAGGCTCGTTGGCGTGCATCTTGGTGACCGCCTTAAGGAAGAGGTCGTTATTCTGGCACCCTTCGGTGTTACCCATCATCTTGACAATGTTGGTGACAAGCTCGATGTTATCCGGATCAGCTTCATAGCGAGGAGTGAACAACGCGATAAGGTTGTCGCAGCTAGCCACCTGGCTGGTGATGAACAAGCCCTCGATGTCAGACTTGGTCTTGCTGACTTCCTCTGTCTGCTCAGCCTTTCCTATCAGAGAGATAGCGTTCTGATAAGTGTTGATAACCGTCTCAGCGTCAAGCTTCTCATCCTTGAACAACTCGATGGCGGAGTTCAGCTGGAGAAGCAGAAGGCTAGGCTTGGTCTTCTCCTGGTTGGCGGAGATAATCTCACTCAATCCATCATAAAGAGCCTTGGGGTCTTTATAGAACTGAGCCATGTACTGTCCCTTGGTATTCATCGCCGCGACAGCATAGTTGGGATAATACTGGGCGCGGAGATCGTTCAACATAAGGAGCGAGTCGACAAGAGCCTTGCGAGCCGAAGGGTCTTTCGTCTTATTGATTTCCTTACCAAGAAGGCTCATTCCGTTGAGAAGCATATTCTGGCTTGCGGTAGGAGGGCAAACCTGCATTGCCTTCCTCCAGTTAGGAAGAGCGTCATCGTAATTCTTGGCCTTGTAATGCTCCTGATAATAAGACAAATACTTCAGACATTCATCCTTGTTAGGACCATACTTGTCCTGTGCGGAAACTGTCGTTCCGAACGCCATGGCCATAGCCAACAGTACCAAAGTGATCTTTTTCATCGTCTTTCTGTTTTATGCTGTTTTCTTATTTCTATTCGTATCTCTGTTTAATGAACCAGATGTCGTGGACATTCAAACCAATGTTGATGTTAAAGTACCTTTCCCTTACTAAACCGCCTCCTGTAGCGCTCCTCTGTCCAACATCAAAACCGACGGTCAATCCGTTATACAATTGGAACACTGGCAAAGTAGCTCCAAAAGTCAGACCAAATGCGTAAAGGTTCTTCCCGTTAATGTTGCAATATGCTTGATCCCAATAAGTTCCGGCCCTGTAAGTAATTGTTTTGCGATAGTACCTAACGTCGTTTCTATTAGGAACAAAAGACATTCCTGCCCTGATGGACTGGGCTTGTGAGGCGCTGAACACCGCATTTCCGACATTGGCGAATCCCGCGACTTTGTCCATACCGGTTGAAGTCCAGTCGGAACGGAAATAGTTGACTTCAGCAGTCCATTTATCACCTCCCTTAAGGGCTAATCCCAATCCGATCTCACTTGCCAACCGCACTTTTCCTTTGCTAAGTTTCTCGGTCATGGTGCGGGGAGAAGGGGTGGAGTCGTTGATTGAGGAAATCGTCTGAATCTCAAAACGGTCCACAGAGCCTCTAAGGTCAGCTCCCAACTCATAGGTAGCTCCTAGAACCATCGATGCCTTGTTAGACACGGGGAAAGAATACTGAACGCCAAACTTTCCTTTGAAAGAGTTGAGAGAAAGGGTGTAGCCGCTTGAAATGCTCCGGTAAGAAGCGTTGGACATCGTGAAAGTGTTGTCCTTGTGGAGACTTCCGAAAATATACTGGCCCTCTCCTCCGATGGAAAAACCTTTGAACGGAGAGAAACCTCCGCCAATATAAACCTTGGACAGGCCACCATATCCCTGGACCGTGTTCAGGATCGCTCCGGTCTTCGACACGATGTAAGGATCCGTCTCCCATGCGGTGATCTTGTAGCCGATGTCACTGAAAGGAGAAAAACCGGCGTACATGGAAAAAGATTTCCAAACAGGGAAAGACAATGCTATACTGTTGAGATTGAACGTGTTGTTCGAGCTCTTCATGTCTCCTTGTTTGTAGTATCTGTTACCCTGGGCGATACTGAAATCAAGCATAAACGACTGAGGATCCCTCTCTGTCACAGAAGCGGGATTGAGAATATTGATGTTTCTTTTATCCCTTGTGGCAACACCAACTCCTCCCATGCTCCTGTTGTAGGCCGTTCCGGACTTTGTCACATCACCTATTCCGTACATCGAATAGGGCGAAAAAGCCCCATACGCCTCATCTTGCGCCCGGGTCGGAACCGAGAGCAAAACAAGAGCCAATAAAGCAATTATGTACCTATTCGTTCCTTTCAACATAATTGTCAGCGATTAAAGCTAACCCCATCAACACTAGGTTACAGATTACAAAGATGGAGTTTTTCATTCTTTTTGCAAAATATAAAGCGTCCCCTCCTGTAAAAACAGCTGTTTTTTCTGGGAAAAGTGACAAGTACCCCTTTATTTCAAACATTATGCCGCCTATAACACCCGATTCCATGGACTCTATTATGGAATCTCCTGTGTCTTTGACAGTTGATGGTGTCTGGACTAATGGAAGATTCCTTGAATAACGGTTAAGAGCCTTGAAACGAGTGCGGCAACCAGGTGATATTACTCCGCCTGAATAGCTACCATCTTTTTCTAAAACGTCCACTGTAAGTGTTGTCCCAAAATCAAAAACCAAGCATCCTTTCCCGTCAAATAGATGTCTGGCAGCGACTAGAGACGCGACCCTGTCAGGAGACAGATACTCAGGAAATCCTTCGGAAGTAGCTGTTTCTGTGTGGGTTCTGTCAAGAACAATAAGTTTCCCACATTGACGCTTAAAGTTTTCTTCCTGAATCTCGTCAATGTCCACAGAAGAAGAGACAACCATTACCTCAGGCTTTTCCTTCTCTAATAGGGTGTCTATGTAATCGAACACCTTCTCACCTTGATAACGGAATGTCTTTCCAAGGGTCATTCCGTCTGACCAGGCTGCTTTAAGAGCGGTGTTTCCTATCTCAATCAATAGATTCATCTTAGCTTCTTTAACGTTGACATCGCTACCGGCAGGGAATCAATTCCCCTTGACACTATCTTAAGTTTTCCCTCTGTCTGCTTCAGATTGAACAAGCGTTCGTTCGCTCCAACTTTAACCAGAATATCCGAGAAAACCTTTGTCTTGTAGTAAGGAGACATCGGATTGGAGATAAAGAACATTATCATCATCCCGTTCTTTATAATTATCTTCTCAAACCCGAGTTTTTCTCCGAGATTCCTGATCTTGACAACCTCGAAAAGATTCTCGGCCTCCTGAGGCAAATCACCAAAACGATCCTTCAAACCTTCCCTTATCCTTTCTATCTCCTTGTCGTTCGAAAGGTTGTCAAGTTGTTTGTAAATCCTTATCTTTTCTGCTGTTATGTCGATGTAAGAGTCGGGAATCATAGCGATCTGGTCCGTCTCTATTGTGCAGTCTCCAGTAAAAGACTCCTCCCCCTTCTTTGAAGACATACCTGTCTCTACACCAAGCTCTTCCATAGCCTCAGCGAGTATTTTCTGGTAGGTCTCATAGCCCATATCCATGATAAACCCGCTTTGTTCAGCGCCCAACAGGTTGCCGGCTCCCCTGATGTCGAGATCCTGCATCGCGATGTTGAAACCGCTCCCAAGATCCGAGAATTCTTCTATTGCCTTCAGCCTTCTGCGGGCGTCTTCTGTTATTGACACTAAAGGAGGAACAATCAAATAACAGAACGCTTTACGGTTGGACCTGCCGACACGGCCCCTTAACTGATGAAGGTCACTAAGACCTATGTTCTGGGCCTGGTTGATGATTATTGTGTTGGCATTTGGAATATCAAGCCCGTTCTCGATGATTGTGGTGCAAAGGAGCATGTCATAATCTCCCCGGATGAAATCAAGCATCCTGTTCTCGAGTTCTTTAGCTTCCATCTGCCCATGAGCCACACAAATCCTCATGTCAGGAACCAGGCGGTGGATGATCTCGTATATTGAAGGAAGTTCCTCAACTTTATTGTGGAGGAAGAATATCTGGCCGCCCCTCGCGAGTTCGTAGTTGATTATGCTCTTGATCTCTTCTTCGTTGAAGAGGATGATCTCCGTCTGGGTTGGAATCCTATTTGGAGGAGGTGTGTTTATGATGGAAAGGTCCCTGGCTCCGAGCAACGAGAATTGGAGAGTCCTCGGAATTGGTGTGGCCGTCAGAGTAAGGGTGTCAACAGACGATTTGATCTGACGAAGCCTTTCTTTCGCCGACACTCCGAATTTCTGCTCCTCGTCAATCACCAAAAGACCTAAATCCTTGAATTCAAATCCTTTGCCGAGCATCTTGTGGGTACCTATCACGATGTCGAGTGAGCCGTCTTTCAGCCTTGATTTGATGTCGTTGACCTCCTTGGCTGTCCTTAGTCTGCTGACATAATCAATAGAGCACGGAAAGTCCTTCAACCTGGATGAGAACGTGGTGAAATGTTGGAGCGCAAGGATGGTGGTAGGGACAAGCACAGCCACTTGTTTTCCGTCAGTCACCGCCTTGAAAGCGGCTCTTATGGCTATCTCAGTCTTTCCGAAACCAACATCTCCGCAAATAAGACGGTCCATGGGACTTGTGTCCTCCATGTCCCTTTTTACTGCTTTTGTCGCTGTCTCCTGATCAGGAGTGTCCTCGTACATGAATGAAGACTCAAGTTCTTCCTGAAGGTAACTGTCCGGTGAATAAGCGAATCCTTTAGAGGCTTTCCTTTTGGCGTAGAGCTGGATAAGATCCTTGGCAATGTCCTTTATCCTCGATTTGGCGCTTGTCTTGAGTGTCTGCCAAGATTTTGATCCGAGTTTGTTTATCCTTGGCGGCTCGCCATCCTTAGGACGAAACCTTGAGATCTTATTCAAAGAGTGGACAGAGACAAACACAACGTCCCCGTCTTTGTACATTAGTTTGACAACCTCTTTCATCCTGCCTTTGTCATCTTTCATTCTGACAAGGCCACCGAACACACCGACTCCATGGTCTATATGAACCACGTAATCACCTATGTTAAAAGCTGTCAAATCATTGAGAGTCAATTGCTCACTCTTCTCGACAGTTCTTCTGACACTTACCCTGTGGAAACGGTCGAAAATCTCATGATCAGAGTAGCAGCAAACCTTGTTCTCATGATCAATGAATCCGGCATGGATGTTTTTCCCCTGGACAAACTCCGGCACAAGGCCTTTATTCTCAATAAGAATAGACTCAAGACGGTCAATCTGGGATTTTTTCTCGCTGAAAATATAGACTTTGTAGCCTCTTTCAATATTATTCCTTATGTCAGAGGATAACAGTTCAAAATTCTTGTTGAATACGGGTTGGGGAGAAATATTGAATTTTATGACTTCGTCATTATCAACTTCCAGAGGAACATCTAGGAATACTTTCCGAAATCTCTCGAGCCCTTTGAAAAAATCCTCTTTCCTGTACATGTCGGACGAGTCCGCCCACACCACAGTTCCTTTCGGGAATATTTCCGAGACACTTATCATGTCCTGCTCTTCCCCTCCAACCAGGTCAGGAATAATCTCAACTTCGTCTCTCTCTTCTTTTGATAACTGAGTGTTGCAATCAAACACATGTATTCTCTCTATCTCATCACCGAAAAAAGAAAGCCTGAAAGGGTAGTTAAAAGAGAAAGAGAACACATCTATTATTGATCCCCTGATTGAAAACTGCCCTGGAGCCGAGACAAAATCTACTTTCTCAAATCCCTGGGTTATAAGTATTTCCTTTATTTTATCATGAGATATCTCTTGTCCCTTTTTTAGGCTGAGCAGTGATTTTCCTATTTTTTGGGCTGAAGGAGTTTTTTCCTTAAGAGCATCCGGATAAGTCACAATGAACAACCTGCCGGAGTTATCTCCATTTGATAGCAACTTTCCGATAGCGGAGGTTCTCTGAACTCCGACTGACGATTTGAAATTGCTTTTTTCTACTACTTTACCGCTGTCAGGAAGAAAGAAAACTATGTCTCCGTCCACAAGGCCATAAAGGTCTGATGAGCAATACTCAGCACTTTCCTTGTCCGGCATGATGACAACATGGGTACCGTTCCTCGCCACCTGGCTTAGAACAAACCATCTCGCTGAGAGAAAAAGCCCTTTACAGTAGACTTCTTTCCTTGCGGACAAAGCGGAAGAAAGCTCCGAAGCGGATTTTGAACTTATCAACATCTATAGTCAAAAGCATGTTTAAAACCTGTTGAAACCGGTGTTAAAAAACACCTCTCAATTGTTTCTTTTGGTCCAGGCTAAGGTTTTCAACAGGAATCAAATGGTTTTCCGGATAAGCATATTTTATTTTATTATCCTATAAATTATTGATTTATAAATAGTTTAAATAGTTATCAACATTTCAACAACTTAAACAAAACCAACAAATCTTATAAAAAATATCAATATATTTGTATCTGATAATTGAACCTATTGATGACAGATTTCAATCCTCGCGACACAAACGCTGACAAAGATAAGGATTTGGACGGAATAATCCGCCCGCAGGAACTTGAAGATTTCACTGGCCAGAAAGAGATTGTATCCAATCTTAACATTTACATTAAAGCGGCCAAACTCAGAGGGGAAGCTCTTGACCATGTACTTTTCCATGGCCCTCCTGGCCTTGGGAAGACAACTCTCGCGCACATCATCGCTAATGAGATGGGAGTCAACATGAAAGTGACTTCCGGACCGGTTCTTGACAAGCCCGGAGATCTTGCCGGCCTCCTCACCTCGCTTGAGACAGGAGATGTCCTTTTCATCGATGAGATCCACAGGCTCTCTCCTGAGGTTGAGGAGTATTTGTATTCAGCCATGGAGGATTATGTGATAGACATCATGATTGACAAGGGGCCAGGAGCCAGGTCGGTCAGGATTTCTCTTAATCCATTCACTCTTGTAGGGGCCACAACTCGAAGCGGATTGCTTACCGCACCGCTTAGAGCCAGATTCGGAATCACTTGTCCGTTAGAATATTACGATACTTCTGATTTGGTCTGGATAGTGAAGAGAAGTTCAAGGATATTGAATGTAACCATTGATGACGCCGCATCAAGGGAAATAGCTCTCAGAAGTCGCGGAACTCCTCGTATAGCCAATGCTTTGTTGAGGAGAGTCAGGGATTTCGCCCAGGTGATGGGAGACGGTCACATCGACCTTGAGATAGCGAGGTACGCCCTTAACAAGCTTAAGATTGACACAAGAGGACTTGACTCTATTGATAATAAGATACTTAGGACTATTATTACAACATTCAAGGGAGGTCCTGTCGGAGCTAATACCATCGCAACCGCTATCAGCGAGGATCAAGGTACTTTTGAGGAAGTGTATGAGCCTTTCCTTATCAAGGAGGGATTCATAGTCCGTACTCAAAGAGGTAGGATTGCCACCGAGATGGCTTATCGTCACCTTGGAATGGAAAGTGAACTTGAAGCAAACAAAACGGAGAATGGCACGTTGTTTTAGAATACTATTTACTCTGTTATTAGCAACAGCGTCGGTCCAGGCTTATTGCTGCACATCAGTGATTATTTCCGGAAACGCCAGGGCTGATGGCCGACCTGTCATGATGAAACATCGGGACACCGGTGAGCTTAATAACCGGATGCGGTGGTTCAAAGGCACTTTGTATGATTTCATTGGCCTTGTTAACGCTTCTTCAAAGGGAGGCGAGGTGTGGTCAGGACATAACTCGGCCGGTTTCTGTATAATGAACACAGCCACCTATGACCTTAAAGATGATAATGTTCCTGCTTCCCAGATGGACAAGGAAGGGATTATCATGTTCAAGGCTCTAGGTCAGTGCGCTGATCTTAGGGATTTTGAGAAGATGCTTGAGTCGCTTCCGAAACCATGGGGAGTCGAGGCTAATTTCGGAATAATCGACGCTAAAGGAGAAGCCGCTTATTATGAAGTGAATAACCATTCCTACAAGAGATATGACGTGGCTGACGAGCCTGGTGGTTACATGGTTGTGACTAATTTCACAAGAAGCGGACGTCCTTCCCAAAGAAAAGGTGTAGACAGGTTTGAGAAGGCTTCATTGATAATGAGCCAGACAGATGTGACGACTGCCGGACATAAAGAACTTGTAAACGCCATATCCCGCTCGGGAAGTCCGATAACAAGAGACATAAGTTCTTCCGTGATAGTTTTCGAGGGAGTAAAAACTGACGAAGATCCTTCGCTTACGGTCGCTTGGACAGTTCTTGGATGTCCAACCACTTGTATTTACATTCCGTTGAAGGTTTTCGGAAGCGACCATGTCCCTTCTTTTATGAAAGAATACAAAGGTGGAGACAACTCTCAGATTTGCAGTCAGTCATTGGTAATCAAGGGAATATACGGATTTGAAAAAGGCTGCGTTCCTGAGTGTGTTGAAGTTGAAAAATACTCCGACAGCCATTTCTCAAGGAATATGTCGCCTTCAAGATATGACCGTTATGTCAGGCGAGTCTACCGTAAATATAAGTTTATGTATCTACGTAAATTACCGAAAGTGGTCTCTTGAATTGTTTTATACGATAAAATTCATTAAAATTGCAGACTGTTTCTTTCAGAAGCTAATCATTAACTACTAAGATATGGCCGATAAATTAATCTCAAAGATCCCCGACGGACCCTTGGCAGAAAAGTGGACCAAGCGCAAGTCGGAGCTTCGTCTCGTTAACCCCAACAACAGAAGAAAGCTAGAGATCATCGTGGTCGGAACCGGTTTGGGAGGAGCTTCCGCTGCCGCTTCCCTCGGTGAACTTGGCTACAATGTGAAAGTTTTCTGCATCAGTGACTCCCCCAGAAGGGCCCATTCAATTGCCGCTCAAGGAGGTATCAACGCCGCCAAGAACTATCAGAACGACAATGACGCCGTCTATCGTCTGTTCTATGATACGATAAAAGGAGGCGATTACCGCAGCCGTGAGGCTAATGTTTACCGTCTCGCTGAGGTTAGCGCGGCCATCATCGACCAGTGCGTGGCTCAGGGAGTTCCTTTCGCCCGTGAATATGGCGGATACCTCGCCAACCGTTCTTTCGGAGGTGTCCAGGTCAGCCGTACATTCTATGCCAGGGGACAAACCGGACAGCAGCTCCTTCTTGGTGCTTATGCCGCTCTCAACCGTCAGGTCGCGGCTGGGACCGTAACAAGCTATCCTCGTCACGAGATGCTTGACCTTGTCATCATTAACGGTCAGGCAAAGGGTATTATTGCCCGTAATCTCGTTACAGGCAAGCTTGAGAGATTTGGCGC
>ODAJ012114129.1_pt1 | contig 13884 bp, 10 predicted proteins | sample 1539241 | NCBI WGS metagenome assembly ODAJ01 (sample SAMN02144231, study PRJEB22623) | gut metagenome | biome: sheep rumen | host: Ovis aries | place: New Zealand | reverse complement strand
GACTATATCAGGGAGAGCGTTTAGAGCCTCCAAACGGGGTGAATGGAGCCTCCAAACGACCCGAATGGAGCCTCCAAACACCTCTGATGGAACCGCCAAAAATAACAGAAAAGTCAATTTCACTATTTCTTGCAATTTTCCCATATTTATTTTATTTATTCAGATTTTATTTCTATTTTTGCAGTCGGCAACCAAATCAAATGAAAGTATGAGAGGTAATGCGTTGACTACTCCATCAGCTACGAATGTCCGATATTGGCCCGAGTTGAAATAGTACTGGAGCAAACAAGAACAGGACATATATGATAGATTTCATCAACAGAGCGACTCCTTATCAAAAGATTATTCAATAAAACGAAATAGCGATGAACAAACGGATGTATACTCCACAGCCTATTGACACAACTGATGTCAAACTGCCTGAATGCCTCGAACCGTTGGTAGAGCAAATGTCGAAGAACGTACATGAGGTATGGGCAGACGCTCGTTTTAAGCAAGGTTGGACGTATGGAGAACAGCGCAATGATGAACTTAAAACGCATCCTTGCCTTGTGCCGTACGAAGATCTTCCTGAAGAAGAAAAAGAATACGACCGAAACACATCTGTCAGTACGCTGAAGCTGATCATGAAGTTGGGCTTCAAGATTGTATACTAAAAGAGATGTCAAACATTAAAAACGTTCAATCGAGTAAACAAAATGACAAACGATGTTTTTATAAGTTATAGTCGTAAGGATACGAAGATAGCAAATTGTATATGTGACGCATTTGACAAGGCCGGTATCACATATTTTATCGATCGGAAAGGAATCGGAGGTGGAATGGAGTTCCCTACTGTTCTTGCAGATGCTATACTAGGCTGTAAATTAGTACTCTTTCTGGCTAGTAAAAACAGTTATGCTTCAAAATACACCAACAATGAAGTAACTTTTGCATTCAATAAAAAGCCTGCAGGTACCATAATTCCATACATCATTGACGATTCTACATTACCCCCTTCGTTAGAATTTACTTTTAGTAGCATCAACATTCGAACTATAAAAGAGCATCCAATAGAGCCAGTTCTAATATCTGACATCTGCACATTGTTAGGACATGATTATAAATCTTCAGGACAACTTGTAGATGATTCTTTTTCACAAAACGGAATTAACATATATGATAATAGAAAAATAATAAAGATAGCTTGTCTAATTTTTGCTGCATTCTCAATTGTAAGCATCTTGTTTTTTAGTGGTAAGTGTTCAATCGGTAATAACCTTAAACAACCAGAATCAAGTGCTATAATAGACAGTAGCGCGTCAATCAACGATTCTCTGGGCATTAAACTAATTGACAAAAAACTCGAAATCAAGAAATATGAGCGCGAAATTAATAAAACAGAGTTTCTTAAAATAGAATACCCCATAAATGGAAATAGTGAGCTGCTGCTTAGTATTCAAAAATGGATAAAAGAGACTTTTGACAAGATGAACATTGTTTATTCTGGAAGTCTAAGTAATGCAAATTCTGCTGTAGATTTTTATGCAAGTTCTTTGAAGAAGCAGTTTGATCTGCCAGACGCATACACGTACTCGTTAAATATCTATAGAGCTTTCGAAGATGATAAAATTGTAACTTTCCTATTTAACTTTTATCTAGATGAAAGTGACTATTCTGAATATGCCGGAGCTACTTTTAGAAAAACTGATGGTAAGATATTTACCAAGGACATGATAATGCAACAAGCAATTCTTCCAGAGATTAGACGCAGTTTCAGGTTGTTTTATAATGCAAAAAGCGATGAGGAGTTTATCAATATAATGAATTCGGAAAAACAAAATTCCGCTCCTCAATTATATCTGCAAGATATAAGACTGCCTCACACCAATCCATGGATTACAGCTGAAGGTTTCGTTTTTGATTACAGCAGTGGTGAGTATAGAGACTATTATGTGAGTGAAGTTGGTGGAACTATTTCGTTCACAATTCCGTCCGATAGGATGAAAAATTACCTGGATGAAGAAGGTAAAACATTTGTTGAATAGAAAGAACTAATCATTTTAATAATATGAAGTATGGCAACATTCCAGTATTTTGCATTCATCAGTTATCAGAGAAAAGATGAAGATTGGGCTGAATGGTTTCAGCATCAATTGGAGCATTACCATTTACCTGCTAATATTGCAGCAGACCGCCCAGACCTTCCACAAGAGATACGCCCACTTTTCCGTGACAAAACGGAATTGGCAGGAGGTATATTAGCAAACGAAATTCGTTCAGCTTTGGAGAGTTCCCGCTTTCTTATTGTACTTTGTTCTCCTAATTCCGCAAAATCAGAGTGGGTTGCCAAAGAAGTTCAAACGTTCATTAATATGGGCCGTGTAGCCCAAATTATTCCTTTAATTATTGGAGGCATACCGTATGATGATGAACAAGAATGTTTCACGCCGACACTAAAGAAGCTCAGAAAAACAGATAAGGAACTCTTGGGAATCAACGTAGCTGAAATGGGCCGAGAAGTGGCATCAATTAAGCTCGTCGCCCAAATGCTGGGCTTGAAATTCGACTCTCTTTGGCAACGTTATGAAAGAGAAAAGGAGGAAGAGGAGCGTAGGATAAAAGAACAACGCGACAAACTACTTAAAGTTCAAAGTCATTTCCTTGCAGAGAAAGCTCATTCACTTATAACTGAGGGCAACTCTTATACTGCTAGGCTTTTGGCTTTGGAAGCTTTACCAAAAATCATAGAGTCACCAGACCGTCCGTATGTGTTTGATGCTGAAGTTGCATTAAGAAAAGCGTGTGTATCTGATACGGCTGTATTCCCTGATGCTTCTGCTGTGGCAGTTTGCCCTGACGACCTGCATTTTGCTGTAGCAACCAGTGAGGGGATTTCTATAAAAGACATTAAAAGTGGAGGGTTGATTAGAAGTTTGGAAGTATCTGAAACTGTAAATTCTTTATTATTCAGTTCTGATGGGCAACTATTGATTGCCGGCATAGACGAAAAAGCGATTGTCTGGACATGGCCACGTCTCGTGCAAAAGTTTGTGTTTTATGTAGATTACCATAAAGGTATGGTGTATAACAAAGCTCTGGGTTTGAACATAAGTCCTGACAATACTAAATTAGCTGTTATATATGGACCTGACGAAGTGTTGGAAAACCATATTAGGATATATGATTTAAAAACTGGTCAGAGTCTATATGAATATGCCGGACATCATGTGTGTTTCTCAGGTAAAAAATCATGGGTTGCCACTGTGAGAAACGACATATTCTCCAAAGAACAAGAGGCATTTATATATAATTTAGATACTGGAGATACAGTATCTTCTTTTAAAATCAAGTCTGATCGTGTACGCCACATTTCATTCTGTCCTGATGGACAAAAACTAGCAGTGTTATGCGATGGAAAGATTAAAATTTTCGAAAAGGGGATAATTCGGAATACAATTGATGACATTCACGTTTCTTATTTTTCGTACGTGGATAATCCTAAATGTTTGATAACTACCAGTAACGGCAAAATACACCTTAGGGACTTTAATGGAAATATAGCCAAGACTATAACTGTATGCTCTGATTATATTGCCAATTTGTCATACGGGAAATCCTTTGTTTTATGCTTGTCAGATCAAAATCGCCTCTATCTTAGGAGATGGCGTGCCTACAATCCTATTCTTGAAATAAAAAGCTTTAAAAAATTGGTAGCAATTTTAGTTAACGGCAAAGAAAAATGGAATGGTGATAGATTTATAACAGAAGTGCATTTTGATAATGGAGGGAATGAAATATATGCGATACTACAAAAATCGTTATCTAAAGAATTCTTTTCATTTGAAAGCAAAAAAACACTATGCCGATGGGATGCAAATACGGGAGCACTGCTAGAAGAAAAAGAACTACCTAAAGATTATGTTTCGTCTCAAGAAGTCAGCAAACCATCAGGCAGTGTACAAGCATCTGATAAAAACAATCATATTGAAGGCCTTAAAATACCTTCCCTGTTTGAAGATAAAGAGACCATTAGCCCTAATGGAAACATAAAAGCTACTACGGAAATGAACATCGTTAAATTGTGGGACATAAAAACAATGAAACTAATTGTAGCTTTCGCTGCACATGACGATCCCATAAAATTTATAGAGTTCAATCCATCTGGCAATAAAATACTCACTGCGTCTTATGATGGCTATATACGGATTTGGCCGTTCCATCAATTGCAAAACCTTATAGATGAAACACGTGAGGCATTTAGAAATCGGACATTAACGCCGATTGAAAAGAAAACTTATTATCTGGATGAATAACATTTAAGGGTGTGTCTAAATTGACACACCCTCATAGTATTACTTCTTTCTTACTAAAGCTATTGTGATAGATATTAATTGCATAACAGTTGTAAATATTGCACAAATGCACGATATCCACCATAATATATTATAAGCAGTAGTATGGATAGGAGCCTTACATAGTTTGCTTGTGTCAATGAAAGATAAAATCCAATTTGCAGGTATGAGGGGGCCGTGTAGAATAACCCACCACCAGCTGTATTCACAAGTTGGCTTGATGGTGTAGAAATAAGCAACAACGAGTAATAATACCCATGAGGAAAGAATTGTCTTAACGCTTTGATTTTTTAATTGTGCCATAATTGTACTTTTTTTAAATGTTATTTATCAATATCATCTCATATTTCTATTCACACCTAATGTATGTCTTTATCCAACCAAACAGAAACATCAACTACAGCAAAATCAAATGCCTTGTAGTCGCATGTCCAGCCTTCCTGTTCTGTAACAGTCTTACTTTCATTGTCAAGCTCTTCCCAGGGGCGAAGGCAGTTATGCTTTCTTGTCCTTTCGTCACAGCTATGCCTGTCGTTACATTTGGAGTAACCTAACATTTCGTGGGATGCATTCCAGCGAAGATGCTCCAGACGAGCGAGATTCAGGATTGCTTGATTCTCTTTTTCAGTAAGGTTCGGATATACGATCTTGTCATACGAGCCGCTCCGATCGGGCTTTGCATCATCTTTGAAATAGCGGTTCACAAAGTCCTGCCAGTCGGCAACGCTGCCTAAGGCATTTCTAAGCAAATATATCTTTGTTTCCTTATGGAGGGAATTGGAAAGGTCTTGTGACTCTTTGCGCCTAAGGGAACGCATGTCATTAAGCGACACCACTCTCTCACCGATAGGCACGTCATAAATAAGTTTGTCGCCATTTTCATCTCTCCTATTATTGTCCTTCTTCTTGGCACCTGTCAACAGCTCTCGACGGAGATCCCAAAGTTCCTTCTCACCTTTCATCTCACAATACATTTTCTGGTAAATCTTACCTTGCGTTAGAAGTTCCTCGCGAATAATCATATCGTAGGAATAAATCTTCTCGCTTTGGCCAAACGGGATGATAACGGGCAATGCCTTTAATCCCTTGTTCTGGTCTTGGTTATAGCCTTCGTTATAGTAGTTTGCAATTTTCTGCATATATGATTCTCTGTCAGAGCGGTACGATCGAACATATATCCGCAGTTTGCTTAAGTCATCACGATCGCGCCTGATATGATTCATGATTCTGATGGCTAAGAGCATTCCAAAATCATCGTCACCAACAGTAATGACGATATAATTGAGATTCTTGCGCATAGCTTCATTTAAGACATCTTCGTAGAACTCTCCACTCATGCAGTCACATTTCCTTAGCTCAATCAGACTGCTTCCATCGCTATTCTTCTGAGCCATAGCAGCAGGTGCGAATGTAGTGAATACACCTTCTAATTCATCCATCCGTTTATCAATTGCCAAACAGTGGAACGTACTGCGAACTTCCTTGTTTGGCGTGCCGGTATTACTTACAAAAGCACCATATTCATACAGGAACTTCATGGCATCCTGCCCAGCTTCATCAAACCCGATTATTAGGCAATTCAACGGACTTTTTACAGTAGTAGGATTCTCCTCGTCGAGTTCAACTAATCTTACAGGGTGATTTGAGGGGTCTGCCTTCAACAACTCTACCGACAGATGAGAAGAGTCGATGATCCGGACATCCAGTCCTCTCTTTACAGCCATATTCTCAATCACACGATTCAGTCCGTTTTGCCTGGCATGACAATAAAGCTTCTGAGTGATATCGCTATTAGACAAAACAGTTGCGTCTCGTGCCAAAACTGATATTGCCTGAATATTCTCATCTTCATTCTTGGAAAGGAAGAAAATGTGCAACTGGGATTTTTTACCATAAGGCCTTAACTTGAGAATTAAATCTTTCAGCTTGAGAAGATTAACCTCACTGAAAATGTCTATCCTTTCAAAATTAGCATCCGCTTCTTCTATTTCTATATCATTCAGTCTGGTCTCCGTAAAAGTCACCCTGGCATTCAATTCATCTACAGTAGCAAATGTTTCTTTGCGATGGGTAAACATACCGACTATACTGTCCCAGCCTCCATGATCTTCTTTGTCAACAGAGCTATTCTCAACAAACAGGATTTGTGCACTACAGTCCTTGGCCCTTATGTCTTTTGCCAATAAACGTGAAGGCTCATTAATCCCAAAGAAGACATAGAGATGATTATACTGCTCATTAATCAACGTACTCTTGTGAAGTTTAAAATATGCTTTCACTCTAGCGTAAACAAGACTTATCAGTATGGCGATGGTACATGAAAATGACAGGACAGCTTGTATCGAAATAAGTCCTTTTACGTATTCGTGCCCCTTAATATCATCAAAGACGTTGCTATCAATATTTGCTGCAAAAAGCTGGAGAGAGCACAATAGTGATCTTAATAGGAATTCTGCATTAACAAACAAAAATCTATTCCGAGGGACATCATGCACAGACTCCTCATACTCTATCTGAAAGGCACACAGGTGCCATGCTGTTCCCAATGCAAGGAACAATGCCATCAAACTTACCAAGAAAAAGAGGAATCGCTCTCTTTGTGCAACTCTTATCTTTCTTCCCTTCCACCAGTTCGACCCATATTTCAATGTCATGTACAAGCTATAGACAATGGCCGCAGCAACTATTAACCACGACAACAACAAGTTGTCAAAAAAAAGCGATGTGACAACAAAAATAAAAGCTATACTGGCTAACACTGTCAGAAACAAGTTTCTTCTATTGTTCATATTTTACTTATATTTAAGTTCTGATGCAGATTGATTTGATTTACAAATTGTATTTCTCTGGATGCTTGAAAGTATCCATGTAGAAAAAATAAGAGACAAACAGGGCCAACAAGCCTCCGACTAAATGCCCAGCAAACAAAATCCAATAATCGTACATATCTTCAAACCGATAGTCAATCAGGTTTAGTCTGTTTGCAGGTTCCGCCATTGTGGTAACCCAAAGGTAAGATCGCTTTATTGCATAAACATCTAAAACAGAAAGAACCATGAAATACAGGAATCTTCCATATTTAGTCTTGGAATGCATAATGCCCAGCCACATCAGGCCCATGATTGGTACAGCAATAGACGCTCCACACCAAACGGCATTCCATAACATGCCGATAATATGAGAAATAAAACCTACAACGGAGAAACCATTTATGACAATGAACATGTTTCGCCAATCTGGCACCATTTCCTTTAGCATCGCTATACACACGCCTATGTGCATTCCCCAATAAATGACAAAATAGAATATGGGTGTCAATATGGACAGCCAGATTATCGTTATAACGACATCATTCTTTATTACGAAGCACAGGTAGAACAATAATGCCAATAATATGATAGAGCCGATAATATATAGTCCATATTGATTCCAAATATCGGATATTGGTATTTCTTCCAACTTTGACAGCAAGTTTGGTTCTTTGTCAGGATCCTCTTGTGTTGGCATTCGCCATGATCCGTTGGCATGCTCAAGTTCGTGGTTTAAGGATTCAGGACAGAGTTCACCTCCAATAATAAGCACCCAAGCCATTCCGTAGAATTCATAGGCATAGGCTTGCTCGTCAACGAAGTATATGGGCTGCTCATCATGGTCATATGGATTTCTCCGAAACTGTCTGGCCCCCATTCCCGTACCAGTACCATTCCACTTATACCCCAAACTTTCAAGTTGCTTTTCAATCTGCCTTACAGGGTCGCTGTCAAAGAGCTGCAACTGGAATCCGATATCATTGTTTGTAGGAGAATAACGTATGACGCTTGATGTACTGCCTGCCAACCCAGGATGAAAGGTTCCCGTCATATCACAATTCTTGTACCACCAATAGCCACCATCCTTATCTGTACTGTAATATTGATAACCAGAATTCTCCAACCGTTGTTTCACAATTTCAAGATCATGCGTGTTATAAAGTTCAATAGCATCTTCCACACTGATGATGTCCTGCGCACATGCCAGCATGCTGAGGAGGAAGAAGAATGTGGATGAAATAGCTTTCTTCATGCAAAACATTTTTAGTCTTGATTGCAAAATTATCAAAATTTTGCGAAACCACAATAATAACACACATAAAAAGATAACTTTTATGCAAATAATCTATCAGTTCGCATCAATTTTAGGCTAAAAACTGGCAAATTGAGCAATAAAGCAAAGCTATTAGATTCTTTTCCAAAATAAATGCTTAACTTTGCACCTATCTTTAATTGATTATCAATAACACGCTGTATGAGCATTATTTCGAAATTCTTAACTGTTGTGACTGAGCCTGAGTTTAAGTTGGCTCGCGATTTGACGGCAATGGCCATTGCCGACGGACAAATAACTCCTGAAGAAAAAGAAGCAATCAGGACAGTCTGTCATTTGGAAGGCATCGACGAGACGAACCTTTTAGAAGCCCTCCAAGGTGGTTATGATAATGTGAAAGAGGAGATGCAAAAAACTCATAAAGGGAGGGAGTCATACCTTAGGGATATAATAAAATTGATTGGTGCCGACGGATATGCCGCCCCGCAAGAAGTATATCTGTTTCAGATTATCGCTGGCAGGATGGGATTGAACCAAATGGACGTTTTAAGCCTCGTTATTTTGACTACAACTCGTATTTATTTCCAAGGAGATATTGGAAATAGAACCTTTGCATCATTTATAAAAAACTACATCGACCCCAAGGGGAAAGCAGAAAAGGATAATCGTGAAAACTTACGCACGCTCTATGATACCGTAGCCAAGAATACGGAAATGAGACAAGATGCAGAGTTGGATAGCGAAATACTACGGCAGAATCTGTCACGAGCCACAGAAACGTTCTTAGAGAACACGATCCTCGTCAAAGAGTTTGAAGACGCTGGAGTAGACTTCCCCGCAATGTTGAAGCAAGAGGAAATGTTTATCTATAAGCGATATTTCAACTCGTAAATTCTGTCCAATCGGCGTACTAAGTTGCCGAATGCAATACGGTCGTCTGCCAGTTCCTCTGACGAGGCGAGGAAAACTAAGCATTGAAGCCTACCTGACGTATGGGTCGCAATTCTACCATGCGTGGATTGAACTGCCGATAACCTGCCTCTATATCAATAGGGAGCACTTGCTGGTAATCCTGACATGATGTCGAGGATGAGGGTGAGCGAACGATGCGGTCAGCCATTGCCGGAATGATGCCGTTTCTGATGAACTGTTCTACCCAGCGGGCATTGCTGAAGTTTTTAGTTCGATGCGAAAGCGTGTCGCATATCTTCTGGCGAAGAACGGCCTCCGCTTTTGCGCTGAGGATATAATCATCTTTAGCTAACAGATGGAGTGCTATCTCCATCAACTGCTCTGCCGTATAGTCGCTGAAACGATATTTGTAGGGGAAGCGCCCCATCAGTCCTGGATTGGTATTCAGCATAGCGTCCATCTCCTTTTCATAACCTGCAAAGATAATAACCATATCAGGGTTGGGTTGTGCAAGCACTGTCAGCAGACTATCTATAACCTTGTGGCCATAGTCTTTCCTGTCGGCAGTGCCTTCTGACAGGTTGTATGCCTCGTCTATAAACAATACGTTTCCACGGGCTTCCTCCAAAACAGTCTTCATGTTTTCCTCTGTCTCACCAATGAAACGACCCACAAGTCTTGTACGGTCAACACACAGCACTTCGCCCTTTGAAAGCAGTCCGATTGCGTGGTATATCTTACCTAACAGCTTGGCAACGGTGGTTTTGCCAGTCCCCGGATTACCCGTAAAGATGGCATGATGAGTTGAGTTGTTCGACGTATGGAATCCAGCATTACGTCGCTCTATGAAGAAACGCGTTTGGTTAGCCATCGTGATGATACTCTGCTTGATGTTGTCAAGTCCCACCATCTCGTTCAGTTGTCGAACGCTATCTTCAAATGTATTTGACGAATCTTGTAATAGGTCGAGAGGAATGTCTTCAAGAGTTACCAAAGGAAGGCTCACCGTGGACTCGATGATGTTATTGATGACACGATGAGTATAACGCGACCGTATTTCCTCTACCACAAATCTGTGAGTGTCACTGACCGACCAAGAGCAGAAACGACCTTGCTGATAACGTTTGAATACAGCCCTTGAAAGCGCATCTTTTGCTTGTTCTGCCAGCTCAAGATGCTCGGCTTCGAGTTTCTTGAAAAAAGACTGTACTAACTCAAAGCCCGTGTAAGCCTGTTGCTCGATAATGGCATCACGCATGAAGAACTCTTTGAGCGAAGGGTTGACTTCCATCACACTATCTATCTCCTGCCGAGTGCCACATAGCCAAAGCTTGTAATTGTCACCATCCTCATGCATCTTCTCAACTACCCGCTTTACGATGACCTTGCCACCAGTATTCAACAGTGCCACCATGTTGGTTAAGCAATAAACTTGCTTTGCCGTATTATTGAATTTCTCATACAACATTTCGTATGGATTAACTTGACCTGTATTGTACAGGGTTGCACAGTCAATATAAGTGAAGTAATGACCAGGTACAGACAGTTTCTGAAAAGCCTCCAATGTCTTTTCATTCCAGTCTTTATTAGTGGTATATATCAATAGGTTCCTATTGCAATTCAGTTCCTTACCGTTCAGACTCTTGCGAAACTCATTGTAGATATTCAACTGCCTGCTTTCCAATGCGTATTTCCGAAGCTGTGATGCTCCTGGGGTAGTTGCAATGAGATCCCAGTTGGGTTCAATGTTCTCTACACAATTTGTTAAGACATCTTCAATCCCGCAAGTCATACAGGATATAGGCTGTTGCTGTACGATATTCATAGAGTCTTCTATTTCGAAGTTGATGCGTGTCAGGGAACTGTTTGACTTGTCACGCAGGAAGAGCGTATAATTCCCAGGCAGCCAAACGAATCGACACGACATCCCAATGCGGACATCATTGTTGCGATGATAGGTTATCTTACCATTTTCCTCACTATTACACATTGGGAAATAGTCTTCAGAGTAGATATAGAAAATGAATTGCCCATCTTTGATGAGTGCCCCATCCTTTGCTTGAATACGGATCGTTACACTTCCATCAGAGTAAATGGGATAGTCTGCTGCCGGCAGTGTCAGCGTAATGTTTCGAAGGTCTTTCAAATGAGGGAAAAAGAGTCCTTCATCTTCGTAAGTGTTCATGCCATTCTTCATACTCATAGCGATTTTAGTTGATGATTTACAAACAGCAAATAAAAAGAGCCACTACCGCAGCCCTTTCTATCACATCACGAGAAATAAAGCTTATTTTCGTTTTACAATGTCGTACCCCAACTTCTTCACAAGCTTAATCGTATTGAAAGCCATGATACGGTCATATTCCTTTTCGCTCTCAGGTAAGGCTGTATAGGGAATCATGTCGGGATGCTGTTTCTTGGCATCATTCCGCTCTTTACCATAGGTCCATCCTTCCTTAATTCGGGCTTCTGCCCATACATCATGGGCATTCTCAGCAATGGCCTCCTGCAGTTCTTCCAGATCACCATCCAATGGAATGGAGTCCACATCAATAGGGTGTGGTTCGTATTCATCAACAGACTGCAGGACTTGAATCATATAATTATGAGACTCTTTCCATGCACCCAGGAAGTCGGAAAGATGAATATTTGAAATGTATGGTTCCTCATAAGGGTCAAATATAGTAACGGTATCATTTTCGATATGTGTTACGACAACGGCATGGTTTGTCAAATCTTCCAAGTCAACAGCTTCGGAATAGAGTTTTTCACGGTCTACCCCTACCACTATGTCGTTGTCCATTTTAAGAGCTCGTTTTATATCCTCTATTGTCGAATCATATTTTCTGGTAACGAACATGCCAGAATATGCCAGAAGGTTGCCAAGGCAAAAGAGCGAAGTACCTTCTGGCTTCAGCCAATCTTTCCTTCGAGCAGTATTCAGCAGCCACTCTTCATCGTATGGCAGATGACGTCGATAAAGAATGAATATCTCGCACAGAACAGCGCAGATGTTTTCACCACTGATTGCTGCCTTCTGTAGCATGGGCAATACATCATTGGAGAAAGATGACATTTGGTTAATGGAGCTAGAATTATCATCTACATCCATGGCGACATGAAGAACTTCCTGTAGTTGCTTGTCTGTTTTCAATACCTTAAGCACCTGCATGGTTTCTTCTTTACTGGTATTACCATCAAGGTATGCAGCCAGTAATTCATCTGATATGATATCTTTATTTGCCATACGCTTTAATGTCGTTAAGGGCGATTCGAGTCAATTGTGCTATAGAACGCCGTTTGATGTTATACAGGTTTGCTGTGGTGATATTCATTTCCTGAGCCAGCACTTCTGGTTCACAGTCTTCAAGGACGAGCCGACGGATAACTTCCACGTACCGTTTCGATGGCATCGCCTCTAATAGCCTCTCCATATCATACTGAGCATCCTTACGCGATTCATCATCTGCGCTCTTGTCCTGCTCACCATAAGGAGTCTCATTGCTATTATCATCTATCATTCGATAGCGTTTCTTGATAAAGAACCGGATAGCCAGAACCTTTAGCCATTGATAGACAGAACTGCGATATTGGAAGTTTCGAAGCTTAAAGGCATCGTCTTCCAACAAATAGATATAGAGTTCATTAACCATCTCGTCATACTCCACTTCGTAGTCGAACACCTGTTTCATGACGCTATAGAACAATGGCCGACATTTGACGAAGAAGAAGTTCTGCGTCACGTAACTGTCACGAGCTATAAGCCCCTTTATAATTTCCTGGTCATTCATATACCATCAATTTGGGTACAAAATTACGAAAAAAAGAGGAAAACACATTATTTTATTTGTAAAATGCAAGAAAAAAACTTCAACCAGAGCGTCATCCAATACCGTTGAACCTTTTCTGGCATCTTTTCGAGAGATCAAGAAGACAGGTCATTGATCGATTATAAAAAAGATCTACGACCTGTCTGATTTCCCCTTTGCGCCATTGTAGGCTTCAATGCCACTGAAGTAAGCGACATAATGAAATAATGCCAGAATGTTTTGTGGATACCACTCTCATCAGTAAATTGTTGGGTAGTGACGTGAATCACAAGAAAGGCTGTCCAGAAGCACCATTATCTTATTAAAATAGGAGATAAGGCAGAGGTAATAGAATCCTGTATTCTCACCTGTGCAAATGAAGCTGGTATCGACCTTTCTGAATATATCTTGAAGTATCTGGACGAGAAGCAATATAAGATTCGATTGTTGTTCTATTTTTGTTCTATTTTTGTTCGATTTTTATTCGGTTGTTGTTCGATTAAGAAACGGACAACAGACGGACATCAAACGCACTTCAATCGAAGAAGAATAGGCACTAGACCTTGGGAGAATCGAAGGTGGGCAGTACTTCTGTTGAAGTATTATGCGGCAAGAATATGACTTTTTCTGAGGTAAGCATGAGTTTTGATGGATGCTTTTTATAATAAAATAAGGTATATAAGTGACATCTTTAAACTTGAGCTAATCAAGAATTAACGATAATTAATCAGAAATTTAAACAGGTT
>ODAJ012177106.1_pt1 | contig 13888 bp, 19 predicted proteins | sample 1539241 | NCBI WGS metagenome assembly ODAJ01 (sample SAMN02144231, study PRJEB22623) | gut metagenome | biome: sheep rumen | host: Ovis aries | place: New Zealand | reverse complement strand
CTCGCCCGTCTCTGGGTCAACGTTCTCGGGAGCCTTGCCAGCCTGTTTCTTCATGGCGGCAGCGGCCTTGCTCTTGGTCTCTTCGGCCTTCTTCTTGGCTTCCTCGGCAAGCTTGCGCTCTTCCACGGGCTTCACGAAAGCTTCCTGTACGGAGGTATCGCCTTCCTTGATGGCGTTGTAGATGCCTTTCAGCAGGAAGACTCGCTCCTTGTCAAGCTCCTCCCGCTTGCTGATCTGAAGCAAGTCGAAAATCATCTGCTCCGACACGTTGAACTTAGCGAAGTACTGGATGAGCACCTGACGCTGCTGCTCCAGGTCGAGGGCCTGACCCATCGCCACCTTCTTCACCTCTTCGATGACGCGCTTTGTCACGGCCTTCGGGATGACCTTCAGGACGGCGTTGCGGAAGGCGATGGCGGCGGCGGCATTGCCGGTTACTACCTGCATGTCCTGCGAGAAGGTGTAGCCCTGCTTCGTCAGGATGCTGCGCTTCACCTCGGTACTGATGGCCACGTTGGTCTCAAGGTCGTGGCAAACGGCCTGCGCCGTGATGGTCTTGCCGTCGTTGCCGATGATACGCGTCGCCACGCGGAGGTTGCCCCACGCACCGGCAATGATCTCTGCCATGCGAACACTCAGACCCTCAATGGTCTGCGTAGAGCCGCCAGCACCGTTGCGGTGCAGCACGTAGAAACACTCAGATGCCGTGTCCACGTCCATCGTGGCGTAGGTCTGAATCTGGTTCAATACTGTCGGCAGGTGGCGAGGATATTGCTTCGCCGTGGCCACCTGCTGGTCGATCTCTGCACGGTTCAGGGCCTGAAGCATGTCGGCCTGCTGAACCTGAATGACTTGATTCTCCATAATCGTTGATTACTTTAATGGTTGAAAATGTTCTCTGTCTCGCAGCAACGCTGCATTCTCGTGGAGGCGGGCGGATTCGAACCACCACAATCTCAGGCCTCTTATACCATTGCGTTTCGTAACCAGTCTAAACGCTTTCACCTCCGGGCTTGTTCCTTATGATAACCGGCGGGCCTCACGGCAGACCGGGGAATTCCGATTAAAATTGAAATGAAATAAAAAATGAAAAATAAAAGTGAAAACTAATTGCGACACCTCGCAAAAAATAAAACTTAAATAACAATCACACGCGCCGCAGGCGGGAATCGAACCCGCGCTCACCTGCAAAGTTACATGCCCGTTGCTCCCCCTGATCCCTAAAACTTGAAACATTCAGGTTACGGGCTTTCTGCGACATGAAAAAATGGGCTGGCGGCGTTACCCGCCATTTGAAGGCCATGCCTGCCCACAACAAGAATTCCTGAGATGAAGCTAAAAAGCTTCTATATCTCGAAAATTTACGGCCACCCTCACGGGCAGACAACGCACCTCACGGTGCAAGACATAGAAAAGATAAAAAATAAAGAAAACAGTGGTTATGTCTGTTGCAACCCCGTTGCAACACACCAACTTCATCCGTACCTCCAGCGGTAGTAGTCATCCCACGACGCAAAGCCGGGGTCAAGGCCGTCACTCAGACAGCCGATGTTGTCTTCCGCATATTCCTCGTCATCGTCTGGCCAGTCGTCATCGGCTGCCAGGGAATGCGTCTCGTAGTACCTGTCCACCATCGCGTCCAGGCGGCAGTCCTCGCGAACGTTCTGCATTGCTTCTTCTGTCATCGTCTCGCCCTCCTACATCATCTTGTACCATAGCCGCGTGATGTCACTACCGTGGAAAAACGGACGCATGTTCGCCTTGCGGTAGTACGTGCGGATAAGACCCTTCTTGCTATACCTCAGCAGCGTGCTCCGGCTGATGCCAAGCAGCTCGCATGCCTCATTGGTTGTGTAGCGGCCCATCGGGGCCACTTCTGGCTGCAGCGTCGTCATACGCCACCTCCTTCCATCACGCCCGCAAGACAGCAGGCGGCAACAAGGGCTAACAAGTACAAGTGCATCAACACTACCTCACCGTGGGTGAAGGTCTCGCCTTCATCCGTGGCACACAGCGTCGAGAAGGTCTCACTCTTGGCGTGCCACCACTTCCTGATTGATGTTGTTGTCATGGGTATCATAGGTTATGCTTTTTTGGACTGGTACAGGCCAGCGCGTTCGACAATACGCTTCACGCCCATGCTCGTCATTTCGAACTTGTTGGCGATGGCGAGAAAGATTCTGTGAGGGGCAGCGTCCGGCTGCTCGTTGGAGAGGCTGAGGAACATATTAACGATGCGCTCGTGCTTCTCTTCCCTGGCCTTCTCGGATGGTGTTCTCAAATCTACTTCCATTTGTTTACATCTTTTAAGTTTAACTATTTGGTTTATTACCTTTTTTGTCCTAATTTTGTAGCCGAGTTTTTAAACTCGGTTAAAAAACTGCTGCAAAATTACGAAATAATTTCGTATTACGAAATGTTTTACGAAATATTTTCGTGTTATTTTAGTTAAAAATTCTAAAACCATACGGTTATGGCAGAAGATTTGAACATAAAAAATGTGCGTAAAATACTGAAAATGAGCCAAGAAAAGCTGGCTGAGCGTTGCGGTGTCAACATTCGCACCGTTCAGAATTGGGAAAGTGGTTTCTCTAAGCCATCTTCAGCAGTAGTTGAGCTTATCAGGTCTTGGTTGACACCTGATGATTACGAAAAAATTTCGTATTCCGAAACAGTAAAGAATGAAGCCTATTACACCTACCTGCTCCCAATGTCGGCTGCTGGCGGATCGCTTGCCGGGTTCCCTGCTGACGGTGCAAAGCTGGAGGAATGCGAGAAGGTGGTGTCGCCCATCGCGGACGTGGACTTCGCTATAACGGTGTACGGGGACAGTATGTACCCGGACTATCCGTCGGGCGCGCGCATACTTATAAAGAAAATAGACCCTTCGGTTTATATTGCGTGGGGCAACGTGTTCGTTCTCGACACCGCGAATGGGGTGATAGTGAAGGAGCTGCAGCCCTCCGAGCATGAAGGAAAGCTACTCTGCCACTCGCTCAACCCCAACGGGAAATTCAAGGACTTTGAAGTGTCAATGCAGGACATCAACGGAATGTACCGCGTGCTGGCCTGCGTAACGATGAAGTAATGATAACGATCCAGGAACTGCTCTACAACCGTGGCTTAGACCGCACGGCACGCACAAAGCTTGTGCGGCATAAGGACAGAAGGCTTGACCTATATATTATGAGATCGCCGCACAGCGACGGGTCACGGAAAAGGCACAGCAACAGATAGACCGCCTCATCGGACTCATCGAGAAAATGAACACATCGAAATAAAATGAACGTAACGACAATAAAAATGATTAACTTTGCAAAAAAACTATGGCAACGATAACACTTGAATACAATGCACGCAGCAGCAAGGCGCGCACCATGATCGGGAAGCTGCTGGCATCAGGCATCTTCGTCCGGCAGGATGACAAGAAGACAGACAAACCCAATGCCACCACACTTGCCGCCTTCCGGGAGACCGAGGCTGGCATCAAAGGCGGAACCATCGACACGTCTTCCTTCGAGGCTTTCAAAAAGTCAATGGGATTATGACCAAAAGAACGGTCAACTATTCGCGCCAGTTTAAGAAAGACGCAAAACGATACCGCCACAAGGACGAGGTGCTTGCCGAGCTGATGAAGATCGTCGAGAAACTCGAACAGGGAGAAAACGTCCCCAGGGAATATTCACCTCATCCGCTTAAAGGCGACCGAAAGGGGCGCATGGAGTGCCACGTCAAGGCCGACGTACTGATCATCTGGCGCGACGAGCAGACGGGAGACGTCTGGCTGGAACGCCTCGGCACACACCACGAACTCTTCGGATTATGACCCACCCACATTCAGACCCCGTCATGAACGAGCGACTCGCACAATTCATCGAATACAAGACCAGCGGCAACCAGAAGGACTTCGCCCACCTGCTCGGATGGTCGCCTCAGTACCTCCACAAGATGCTGAAAGGCGACTCGATGGGCATCCAGCCCGTCATCAGCCTCTTGCAGACCTTCCCGGAGCTGAATGCCCGGTGGCTGATACTCGGCGAGGGCGTGATGGTTGACAGCGTGAGGAACTACGTGCTTGACATGTTGCGGCTTGAAAGGTATATCCCCGTGATGACCCGTGAAGAGCTACAGGCTCTCGAAGCCGGGAAAACCGACTTTGACAGCTGTACAATAGAGGCATGGAAAAAACGCCTCGAACAAAAGGAAAGTGTAATCCGGCAACGTTTCGACGCTGCCTATAAAAGACAAAGCGAATATGCAGACAATATCAAGTCAGATCATCGTGAGACGGTTCTTTGAGGCCGTCCGCGAGCTAAAGAGCCGTAAGGTCATTCGCGGCATTCAGACGTTCACGACTCGCTACGGCATCAACGACTACAAGGTTCCGGCCATGTGGCTGCTGACTGACGAGGGCGTTTTTACACAGAAAATGCGTAAAATACTCGTGAAAATTAACAGATATATCCCAAATTACCAATAAAATCAGGGAGAGGAAGACATTAGTCGCACGTCTGGAAAGCGTGTATACGTCAAAAGCGTATCCCGGGTTCGAATCCCGGTCTCTCCGCTGAAAAACACCGTATATGGCGGGATTCAGACCCGCCTTTTTTATTTCGTTTTATACCTTTTTTCTTTACTTTAATTCAATTAACTCGTGAAAGACTCGTGATATGACAACTACAAGATATTATCTGGACCGGCGACATAAAGAGGACAACAAACCGCAGCCCCTTAAACTGTGTATCTCAAAAAGGGGTGCCTCTGCTTATATACCCGTGGACGTGTCGTTGCTGCCAACCCAATGGGACAGCACAAGGCAGAGGGTTGTTGAGCACCCAAACCGCCGAGGTATCAACACGTACATCGAAAGCAGGAAGACCACAATAGACAGCCTTATCATGGAGATGACAACTGCTGGGAAACTCTCAGGAAAGACTGCCGTTCAGATAAAGAATATGGTGATGGAGCGGCTGGACCCCGAAGTGGATTCATCGCATTTGTTCGTAACACTGTTCAAGTCGTTCGGCGAGAGCCGGAAGTCGAAGCGGACGCGCGAGCTTTATGCGGCTACGTTGAAAAAGATGCAGGAGTTTGACCAGAAGGTTGGTACGCTCTCGTTTGACATGATTACCAAGACATGGCTTTTGCGCTTCAATGATTTTCTCATGGGTCAAGGCTTGGCCAAGAACTCCAGAAATATCCACTTCCGCAACATTCGCGCTGCATTCAATCACGCTATCGACTGTGAAATTACCCGTCACTACCCTTTACGCAAGTTTGACATGTCCCCGGAGAAAACGGTGAAACGTAGTCTCAGCGTTGAAAGTCTTCGCAAGCTGTTCGGCCATCCTGTCGAAGAATGGCAGCGCAGGTACGTGGACTACTTCAAACTGACATTCTTCCTCATCGGCATCAACACGGTTGACCTGCTCGCCTGCAAGAAGTCAGACCTTGTGGAAGGACGTCTGCGCTATAGGAGAGCCAAAACGGGTCGACTATATAATATTAAAGTAGAAGATGAGGCCGCAGAGCTGATAGAACGGTATCATGGTGGTGAGATGCTCGTCAACTTTGGCGAGAGAATCACTAATTATCATAACTTCACGGGCAAGTGCGACAAGGGGTTGAAAAGCATTGGTGAAACTGTACAGGTTCCCAACCCTCAGTGGAAAGAGGGAAGCCGCAAGCATAGGTTCCATGTCAAATATACTCCTGCCTTCCCTGGCCTGTCAATCTACTGGGCACGGCACTCGTGGGCAACGATAGCAGCCTCACTCGATATTCCGAAGGAAACGATAGCTGCAGCCCTCGGGCATGGCGGGAACACCGTGACGGACATATACATAGACTTCGACCAGAAGAAGGTCGACGAGGCGAACAGGCGTGTCATAGACTGGGTGGTATACGGGAAGAGGTAGTTATTTTTCCTGAAAAACAGCGAGGACGCAATATCGGCGCGTAGGTTAGCAGCTATGTAGGCGGTGACGTTTCGTTGACTCTCGGACAAAGAGAAAGCCCGTCTGGAGTTTCGGCTTCCAGACGGGCTTATTTGGAAGGGTAATTAACCCTTACCCACAACAACGGTGCAAAGGTACTGCTTTTTCCTCAGAATCCATCAGGAATCATGTTTTTTAACTTCTCGCTCTTTCTGAATCCAAGAAACATGACCTCCCCAAGGAACTCGGAAAGGCCACCGACGTTCCGTGCGGTGCAATAGTATCGCGCCGTCAAAAAAAGGAGAGCTGCCCATCTCGGGTGGCTCTCTTCTCAGCTTATGAAAAACTAAATTACAATTCATGCTTGTTACTGAAATCCACGCTTGGAGACAAAAAATCATAATCTAACAATCACACATAAAATCTATCAACTAACTCATAAAAAACTTATAACAACCAACTAAAAACCACTAACGTCATGAAAAAATCTACTAACTGCTAAAACATGAATGGCCTCGCGGCTCCTATCGTCTATGAAAAAGAATCATCGGCGTTGCTTCACGAATGTGTTATATCTCACTGTCGCATGGGGGTTGAAGTTAACGGCTTTCACCTCGTATCCCTTCGTCCCCCATTTCCACCACAGGAACCTGTGCTTGTATTCCCTTTTCAGTGCAATATCCAGCGAGTCCTTAACCTTGTATGCCATCTTCCTTTGTCTCTGGTCATACTCTATCTCCGTCCACGCATCCCTGTACACAAGCAAACTATCCTGTTCCGTTGGTACGCTATCCTGTTCCGTTGGCTGCGGCAGTGCCGCGGTCAGATAAACCGTATCTCTCGTCTCAATCCCAGTCTTCTGCAGGGCTTCCAGTTCCTTCACCTTCATCCCCAAGTCCTTGATCAGCTGCTTATCCTCCTTCGAGAGGACTTCCTTAATCTTTTCCACCTCTCTGACCTTCTGCGTGATTACCTCTACGCTGTCGCGGATGGTGTCCCTCTGCAGGGGAACGTACTGCTGCTGTTTGGCAAGATTCTCACGCAGGCTCTCAATCTCTTTCCTCAATGCCCTGTCGCACGAAGTAAGAAGCATCACCACGGCAATGAACACCAAGAAGGCTACAAAAGCCAGTAGTCCGTCTATGTACTTCTTCATACCTTATATATTTTAGTTAAACTTAGAAACTCAACTTCTCAGGATAACCAACCGTAAAGTCATAATCCTCCACCTCGCTCACGCTTGTCAGTGCATTTATCGCTGCCTTGTGGCCATCAGTCACGTTCTGGCAGTCAAAGGCATAGTCTTCCAGTGCTGCAAGCATCTGCTTCCATGTCGCCAATGGGAAGGGGAACTCCACACCGTTCCACACCTTTGTCATTGAGGTCTTACCCATAGCCTCCTTGGCATCCACAGCCTTCTGCAATCGGTTCCTTTCGTCAAAGGTTAGCCACATGGGGTTCCCTTGGATGGTAAACTCATTCACTGCATCAGAGTCATTGTAGTTCTCCAGCTCTGCTATCTTTGCACTCTTGGCTCTTGCCAATAATTGTTCGGGGGTTGGCTCAGGTTCTACCCATTCCTCAAATCCCCATTGCTCTAATTGTTCAACACTTGGAATGCCACTGAACACTCCGTTAGATATATTCTTGGTAATTGAATTACCTTCTGTGTACCACTCATGGGTGGTTGAATTATAGTATCTTTTCATAATCTTTTAAGTTTTATCTGGACCTAATACAAAGTCACTTGTACCTTCATTACCAAAGAGAGTTTCACTTACTTTGTCGTACATATAGCCTGTAGTTCCTACTCTTACTGGGATTAAATCTAACTTTACTTCTCCAAGTTCTAAAAATTTTATAAAATATATTCTTCCTACCATTTTATATTCAGAGTTGTGACCATTTTGATGATTTAATCCAAAAATATCCTGTGTATATGTGTTATCTGAAACATTATTTGAATCAATAGCATAATCTGTACCATTAACTTTTATATTCGAACTACTCACTTCAATATTATACATAGTGTCATAATTTGCGGAACATACTCTATCATTAGTTTTAACACCTATATTATATCCAAAGTAACTTGGAGAGGATCCCTTGTAGTTAAAAGCAAAAGAATTAGAATTATTCCAAGTTTGTCTTCCTCCAAAAATAAATCGTCTGCGATTATATATATTATATTGGTACTCATTTGGAATATATATTTTAAGTTGTACTACAGTATTAGCATTAGCAAGATAATCAGTTTTTATATAAGGAGCTGCGTCTATATTTGTATTTCTACTCTCTAAATACTCTATCTCTGCGTCATACGGAAGTCCTTTCGCACCTCCCATATACCTTCTTCTATTAAGTAGTGTTCCCATATCAAGTAGGTATTTCAAGTGTTAATAATCCGAGAACCCAACCAATCCCATTCCAAGCGGCTCCTATCTCATAGAGTCCATTGGCCTCTATCGTGTAGTCCTTTGGATAGATGATAGTGTGAGTAGAGGTAAAGGTCACCGCAGGAGTACTACCTGCTGAGATATAAAACACAACCGTCTGTACATGGGTAGTCCCAGCAGCTATCGTTGGCAAGGTTATTGCCAAAGTTCCTACGTTACTAAGAGTGTAGTATTTCCCAACCTGCGCAAAAAGAGTAGCCCCACTTGCCGCTACAATATCAACCTTATCCTCCTTACCACTGATATCCTGATGCGCAGTAAGATACCCTGCATCATTGGTAAAGGCACTGACGTTCGTAGGTACAACAGGAATAGGAGTATCATCAGGCAATGCCCCCACTTCCTGCGCCGTATAAGTAGGCTTGTTAGGACTCTTCGCCCAAGATGGCACCGTCGGGTCCGTCTCCTGCGTAATGGCAGCCCCCACCTTCCGCTTGTCCTCATCGGTGTAGTCATTTGTTGACAATGCCTTGCCTGCCTCCTTCTGCACAAACCGAGCATCACTTTGTTCTCGGTTATAGACATCATCATTTCCTTTCAAGCTTTCCAACCATTCCTCCTCGGTTCCTTCAAAACCGTTTCTTACGGCCACCTCGTATGCACTTAGGCCATTATCGCCTTTGTCTCCCTTGGCAAAATAGAAGACTGCTGCTTCAAGAACCTGCCCGTTGGCATAATCGGGAAAGTCCTCAAACTCATCGAGTACAGCGGTATTATCATTGTATATATGCACCATGTCTGGCCATTGTGAACGAAGTCTGGTGCCGTCACTTTCCGTGATGATAATCTCCACAGCGTAAATACCCGCATTTAGCGTGCCGTTGTCTTCAACCACAAGGATATTGTCATTGACAACAGCCGATAGCTCATGCTTCTTATATGTGCCATTTAGCAACACCGCCACCACGGCATCTTGCGGAACGATATAGTCCTCCGTCACCTTGCCGTCTTGTGAGACCGTAACTTTTTGCAGCGGGATAGAAAGCCTTAGCTTGTTACCGCGAATCCATTTTACCTCTGCCATAGTTATTTATATTAGTTCCTCTTCATTTATCAGCGTATATGTGAAGGAGTTACCCATGCCTGCCTTGACCTGCTTCTCCGCCAAGGCCATCATGTCGTTGAAGTCCCTCACGTCTTGAAACACCTGACACCCTGCCGAGTACTTGTCAACCACATACACCTTCCCCCACTTCGAGGCGCGGTGCATATTGATGCCGAAGATACCCGTCTCGATGGTCACTGGCAGCAGGTCGTACACATCGTTCTTGTTTCCGTCACGGTACACCTTGCACGGCTTCGTCCGCTGGCACAAAGCCTTGTATTTTCCGTTGTGGTAGTCTATCCTCCACATGCCACGGTACTGATTGGGCACGAGTATTGCCGTTCCCTTCCTGTTCGTCGGCTTCTTCATCACCGCAAGGCCAGGCTCGGTGGTACACGGCCACACATGGCGCTTCCACACACCATTCTTGTCCTTGTAGGTCACTACGAACCAGTCGTCAAACTTGTTCGTCACCTTGTTCCCCTGACGCGTCCGCACACCGATGATATTGAGGTTGTACGCACCCGTCGTGAAGTACGCGTACCCCATCTTGGCGAACAGCTTCTGGAAGTCATACGTCAGCAGCTTCGTCTTTTCCATGCTCTTCTTCTTTAAGTGTTTCGTTTACTGTTTCTTCCAACGCCTGCCCGAGGTCTTCGTCCTTGGTCTTGGCAAACCTTGCGGCAAAACGCCCGAGGAACGTCAGCACGATCTTCCACGAGAGCTTCGGGCACTTGATGCCTTTGAGAAAGAGGAAATGGCCGCCGATGCTGACAAGTTCGCATGTACAGGCCACAATGACGGCGATGCCTGCCGTTATCACATGGTCACACAGGCCGAAAGGCTCCGTCAGCGCATACCCTATAACGCAGAATACCAGCAGTAGCGTCATGTAGTCAACGAACTTGTTGCACGTGCGCCGAACGGCACGAGAAAAATGGAACTCCGTCAACTGTGCCACCGCCGTATCTCCACGCTTCAACGCCTCCTTGTGACGCTTCCGTGATTCCGCACGGCCGAACCTGAAATCAACGATGATTAGCAGCAAGCAGCACACAATCATCCAGCGTAAGTCTTGTATTGCTTGGATTGCTTCGCTACCCATCAGTGACCATGTAAAAGCCTTTCCGGCTTGTCCCGTCTCCATACGTCTATTCCGTTAAGGGTATCTCCGTCAATGTGCTGATGTCCTCGTCGCTCTGCTCGCACCTTACAGTACTGTAAATATTGGACCAAGCTGTATGCACGCTAAAAGACAACATACCGTAGGTTGCCGCTATATAGGCATAGTATATTATAGTGCCATTGACGTTTTTATAGTACATTTTAAAGTTATTATTATCTATGTTGGACGCTGACAGGATGTTCACCTTCCTGCCACCGGCACTTAGACGACCCAGTGCAACTTTTACAGTTCCGTAAACATCCGAGTTGGAATATCTGACGGCCGATATATCGAAGATACACGTTCCAAGAGCCGACGTCTCCATTATCTTTACCAACAATCCAGCGCCCTGCTTCGTGATGCCTCGGTTTGTGTTCAGATTCATCGCGGTCTTCACGTTCTCATACGTGTCGCTGCCCACGGCCTCGCCTTTATCGTTCAGCAGGGGAATGCGCGTGCCGACACCCGCCGCCGCCGAACTGCTCGTGTAAAATACTCTCTTCAATGCTGCTATCAAATCCATAGTCTTTCTTTTTTAATGATTTTGTTTATTCTTTTTTTATTGAACATATATGTGCAATAGATTTTCCCATTCGTCGTTAAAGCCCATACCATATATAATCCCAATGGGTTCCCGTCGTGTATTCCCAGAACACAGCTTCTCCGGTCACCGTCTCAGTGTTCGCCGTCACCTGCCGACCTTCCATCTTGCAAGTTAGACAGACAAAAGAGCCAGGGGGGAAGGTCTGACCTATATCGGCAATAGTCCCCATACTGCCGTAACGCAAGCTCGACACTATGCCTATCCTCACATCACTGCTGTTGTAGATTAAAAGCGTATTGCCAACGTAGCTACGTGCCTCGTCAAGCTCCGCCTGAGTATAACTGTTGTTTGCAGGGTTAATCGACGGTAGCCATATATTGATGAGTTCCGTCATGTTCCTGAAGCGGATGCACGACCCTGCCGCCTGAAGGTTAAGGCGCATGTTACCATTACCGTCATCCGTAAAGAATGCCGCCATGTTGGAAGGCGTAATCTCGCGCTCGCGCTTATACATATAGCCCGTCATGATGACATCATTCAGCCAAGCCCTCCCCGTCAGCAAGTCCAGAGCAAGGCTCGGGACAAACGGACTCAATGCCATCACACCGAGGTAGTAGATAGTTCCCGTGCCAGCACTCTTGCCGACAAGAATCGTAAACTCACCGCCGCTTGCCGCCGTCCATGTGGCGTCAACCGTCGTTGCCGAAGTGGCACTCACCGTGGCACGGGCTACCTCGCTTCCCAAGCTGTCCCTGACATACACCGTCACGGCATACGACGTGTTCGTTACCACGGCAGCACGCAGCCGCACCGTGTAGCTCTCACCGCCGATACATGTCACCGTGCCGTAGGTCGTAGCTCTTACCGTCGTTGCCGTAGCCGTGTTCACGAAGCTCTGCCACCCCGTCGTCAGGAACGAGGGCGAGAATTTCTGATACTGGTCCTTAACGACGACACCGCCTTTCATACCCCACTGAGAGTACATCCAGTCCCGATTGAAAATCGCACTCCCGAGCTTAGCAAACTGAGCAAACATCGCCTCCGCAATGTAGTATTTGTGCTCGCTCGTCATCAGCGACCAAGGAGCACCGCCTTGGTACTGACCATACGTTGGGTTCTGCCCCTTGCTCGTCACGTTGTCCCCGCCGTTCGCAGCGTTCGTCAGCATATAAAAACGGTCGTCAGAGCCGAGGACATAAGGTCCCTGGGTGTCGTCGAGCACATATTCCTTACCAGATGCCCACTCATCGGCAAAGTAGTAGGAGCGGCCAATCCTGCCCGTCAAACCCTGCACGCCCATCATCCTTCCCTCAACGGTCACTCCGGCAGACGCCGACACGTCCTGCCCGTCATACGTCGCCGTGATGCTCACCGTGACAACGCCAGAGACCGTCTGGCCATTGTTCACCCTCAACGTGCACTCCGTAGACCCCTTGCTGACGACGGTCATTCCAGAAGGGATGCTCAGCGTGACAGCCGTGGCACTGACCGACACTGTTGTACCGCCTACTTTCAGCGCATAGCCCACGACGAACGTCTGGGCACCCGTCGCTGCCACCGCCGTGTCGCCGTTGTAGAGGATCGAAGAGCGCGACAGCTCCACAACACCGGTATATGTCTTCTCTCCCGTCATGCGGATATACTGCGCCGTTCCCGACACATACTGTCCCGTGTCAGCGTTCCACGTCTTCCGTATCATGCGCATCCAAAGGTACGGCTTCGACGTCGACACTGCCACGGGGGCGTCAGCCCACGACGAAACGTCCGACGGGGGGGTGGTGACGTTCGTGCTCGTCTTCTGCGCACTGACGGCGAAGGCATAGTCCGTCTCATCGCCGCTCTCGCCGACAATGCGCTGCCATGACGACCATGTGCCGCCCGTCGGACGCGTCCGCATATACAGGTCGCCCGTCTGCCATTCCGTGTGTATGTCCGACGATGCCGACGGATTCTTGTACTTGCTGTACTGAGCCTCTATCGAACGGCCGAGCACGCTGTTCCACGTGTACAGAAGAGCGTTCGTCTCGTCGGCAACAGTACCGTTCACCAAGACACCCATATAAGCCTTGCTGTCGCCGGGGGAAACGGAGAAACCCGTCACCGCCGTGGCGTTAGGGGTCGTCGTCTGCCCGTCGGGAGCCTCGGGGGGCGTTCCCGTGAACGTCACCGTCTCCGCCCACGCCAGATGGGTGTAGAACGTCGCGCCAGCCTCACCCTTGAACTCGCCGAGGTCGAGCCACTGACCGCTCTCCTCACTCCACAGGTAAAGGTGACGGTCAGCGTCGACGACGTAGGCATCACCGTCGGCATGCGTCGACGGCAAATCACTCACCGTCGCCACATGACCCTTCACCGAGATGCTCGTGCCGTTCGTTCCCGACAGACGCTGGTACGACCAGCTACCTGCCGTATATGTCCGCGTCGTCTCGTTGAACGTCATCTTCCGCGAACGACGCCATAGGTACGCCCTGTTGCTAGTGTTAGCAGGGGTGTAGTCCTTCCATACGCTGTTAGCGCAGTCAGATGGGCGCGTCGTTGCCGATGCAGTGCTCTCAACGTTGCTCCACGCCTCCTGGGTCTGTATGTACGACGGCTGCGAAACACCATCCTCAACGGTGCTCACCGTAACCGTCCGTGATATTGTCTTCTGTGTAGCCATAACTTACATCTTACCTCTTACTTCGTCGCCATGATGTACCCCGTCAGGTACTTGTCGAAATTGTTCTTCACCACATTGTACGT
>ODAJ011651177.1_pt1 | contig 13892 bp, 18 predicted proteins | sample 1539241 | NCBI WGS metagenome assembly ODAJ01 (sample SAMN02144231, study PRJEB22623) | gut metagenome | biome: sheep rumen | host: Ovis aries | place: New Zealand | reverse complement strand
TTATATAGGGACACAAACAAATATAAATATATCACTTTGTTTTGTGCGAATTTTTCCTTCGAGTTTTTTCGTGTATTGCATCCATCCTTCAACGTTCCCATCCTGTTACTACGGCAAAATGTATTATTTTAATATTCGTATGATAATAAAACGAACGTTCCAAAATCATAACGCATTGATTTTCAACGATTTACGCGGTTTTATAGGTGGGGAGGGGAGGTAAAAACGGCCAAAGTATTATGTGGTGCAAACGCCTTATTCCTGAAAAAAAATTTGAAAAAGAAAAAAAGAAAAAATCGAAAATTTTTGAAAAACGATTTTAAGGCCGTTTTAACGCATTATTTTTGTGTTGGTTGGTAATTAGTCCACTTAGTGTGTAAAGGTCGTTCTACGGGCTTAAAAAGTGGCTTAAACGCGATTTTATGTTATTAGTTTATAAAATATTGTTTAGATATTTGTGTATTTGGATATGATGTTATTTAATATAAGTTTAGTGTTTACTATATTATAGTTTTACTTATTACGCATACGCGCGTGTAATAAGTTTACTTTAATATATGGTTTACATTATATAATAGTGTTTACTTGGTATAAAGGTTACTTATATAATAGGTATACTATATATATGGTGTATATATTATATATAGTATTTACTTTTTTTAATAAGTTATCCTTATTATGTTAAAGTTGTGTTAAATATGGTTTTGTTTTGCAATTATTCAAAATATAATATTTATCTTTGCACCGTGTTTCGTGTTATTATGGTTATCTATATACATGGAATACCTATTAAATTAGTTACTTATATAAATAAAAGAAAGTTATTTATGGCAAATGTGGTTTCTAAGTTAGTGGATGAAATCAAGTGGGGTGCTATGTTGGGTGTTATGCAAGGTGATTTGGATAAGACTCGTAGCATGTTGAATCTTGTTATCAATCAAGTTGACGATGCTATGCAACGTCGTGTTAAGGAACTTGCTGACATGGGTATTACTGAACCCTCTGGCGATTGTATTTACAATCGTTGTTTTCAACTTTACAACATGTTAGGTGGCATATATGCGGTTATGCGTGGTGCTGACGGTATTATGTCGGGTGTGATAGTTGAAATGCTTCGCGATTTGGACGAAAAATAGATTTCTTTATGAAAAATCCAGTTATTTTCCTTGGTGCGTCGCTTTTGCGCGAAAAGATAGCCATCTCGACCGACCACGTGCCTGATTTGCAGTTCGATGTTGCGGATTTCAAGAATTTACGGCCACAAAACGAATTGCCAAGTTTCACGCGCCCTTGTGACATGAATATTTCCATTGATATTGACATCGAAAAGACGAAAGATGACGGTTTCTTGACTAATATGTTTGGTGCGAGCCCCGTTTTCGACGTTAAGGTGCAAGATAGACGCGGAAATGAACTTATAATCCCAAATGCAAAAATTTCGGAACGCTTGCGCGTTACTCATCGCATACCGCGAAAACTCAAAAAAACGTTGAAAAAGAAGCACGGTGTCTATTGGTTGCAACACCATCCGAACACCGAAACCGTAGTTACTATAAATTCACAAAACTAATATTTTTATTTTATGATTACAAAGGAACAAACAAAGGATTTCATCGCCCGTGCATACGATAATGCCGTTAAGCACGGATTTCACGACCAATCATTAAGTGTTGGTCATTGCATGATGTTGGTTTTGTCCGAGGTTGGTGAGATGGTTGAGGCTCATCGAAAAGGTTACTATCATTTTAAAGAAACGCCCCATCCTAAAATGGCAACTGTTGAAGAATGGCGTTTGACTACTTGTTCCGACGAATATGAGGTTTCCAATTTTGGTCGTGTGCGTAGTAAGGATATGCAAGTGTGGAATGGTAATTGCTATTACACAAAAAAGGGACGCATATTACGCGCAGGGTTAACTAAAAGTGGTTATCTTACCGTATGCTTGCGCGGCATTGGAACAAAGAAAGTGTCTGTTTTGGTTGCAAATGCTTTTCTTAAAAAAGAAGATGCGAATTTTGTTGTTAATCACATTGACGGAAACAAGTTAAACAACAATGTCGGCAATCTTGAATTTGTATCCCCTTCTGACAACAATAGCCATGCAATAAAAACTGGCTTACGTTCTACTGCTTGTGGTAAATTATCTTACGAAGATAGGTTATATATTGCATTTGAACACAAAAAGGGGCGTGCATACACTTCTATACTAAAAGACAAGGATTTTGGTGTAACACGTAGCGCAATACAAAGAATTTGCCACGAGTACAAGAAATATACCGATAGTGTAGAATTTGAGATGTCAGACGTTTGCATACGTCTTTTTGATATATGTGGTGTTTTTAATGTTGTGCCAGATTATCTTTCGGCGGGCGATATGCGTGATACGTTTGACGCGTTATGTAAGGATATGTCGTTTTGCGAGCGTTGTTTTATGCTTAGTTGCCTTTTGTGCCGATGTGAAGATTTAGACACCAATAGTCTTTCGTCTATCATTGGCGGTGCGTTGACGTTTATTTCATGTATGGCCGAGGACATGAACGTGGACTTGATACGCCATATCGAACTAAAAATGGAATACAACGAAACAAGACCGAAGAAACATGGTAAAAAGTATTAAGCCCTATGACATGTTCTGATTGTAGATTTTGGCGTTACAAGCCAGAAGCAAACGGATATTGCACATGTCTTTGGCCTACCAAACCATGTGAACAAACACGGCGTTACAAGGTAAAGCAAAAGCGTAACAAGAAAAAACTTGAAATGTATGGCAAAGGTGCTAAGAAAATGCGGTTTTAGCGGATTTAACGGCCAATCGTGGTACACATATCTACTTTTCGGGTGTCTATGGGTACACGTAAACAAACATTTCCGTTGGCCGTTGATAAGTTTTAAGAAATTACTGTTTTGATTATGATTGAACTTGACAACATCTACAACATGGACTGCGCGGAGGGGATGAAAGCCATTCCCGACGGAACGATTGACGCGGTGATTACAGACCCACCATATTGGCACAAGAAATCGCCAGGCAAGCCGTACTCACAACGTAGGCAATGCAACACCGAGAGCAAGTTCAGCAATTCGGATTTGTATAACTACGAGGGCGACATGATACGAGGCATGAGCGACTTCGACGGTACCCACATCGACGAACTGATGAAAGCAATCGAGCCAAAGATGAAGATAATGAACGCTTACATCTTTTGTAGCGAAACGCAGGTACCGTACTACGCAATGTGGGCAGAGAATAACGGCTACATGTTCAGCATTCTTGTATGGGAAAAGCCGTTGAGCATCATCAACAAGAACCGTTTTAGTCAGAATTTGGAATATATAGTACGTATTTACGACTATGGTACGGCTTTAAGGCGGTTGTCAAACAATGAATTATATAACAGGGTGAAGAAAACCTCGCCCGTAAACGGCAGCGATAAAATACACCCGACAGAAAAGCCAACATCTTTGATACGCGAGTTTGTTCTTTTGAATACAGACGAGGGCGACTTGGTTTTAGACCCTTTCATGGGCAGCGGCACAACGGCCATCGCTTGCATCAAGGAGCATCGCCACTTCATCGGCTTTGAACTCTCAAAGGAATACTTCGACAAGGCAAACAAAAGGATAAAGTTAGAACAACAACAATTAAGTTTATTTTAAAATATTATAATTATGGAAATTCAAGGTAAAGTAATTGCAATTTTAGAGCCACAGCGTTTCGTGTCATCAAAGAACGGAAACGAATATGTGACTACAGTGTTTGTCATCGAGACCCAAGGTCTGTATCCTAAGAAAGTGGCCATGAAAGTAATGGGCGAGGATAAGTTCAAGCAGATGGGCATCGTCATGGGCGGTACTTACAATGTGTCGTTTGACGTGGAAAGCCGCGAATGGCAAGGCAAATGGTTCACTGAATGTCAAGCGTGGAGAACGCAACGTGTGGACGGTGTGCAACAAGCCGCTACGCAGACACAGCAGCAACCAACACCAGCACCTGCGCAAGGTGATGGGTCTGATAATGTACCATTCTAACGTTACTATGGCTAAAGACGTATTACAATCCCTTTGCCGTGAATATCTTTCACGCTTGCGCTACATGGCAGAAAAGCACGGCCTTTTGCCTTGGGTTGACGAGACGATACGCGCAAACCGTAGGCGTGAATGTGAGGCAACAAAGAAAGAGGTTGAAATGTTGTCAAGGCTTTGCAATGATGAACGTGTCACGAGAACCGATGTACCGAAGATGTTAGGCAAGTCGTATCGGCAAAGTGTTGATGACGATGACTTTTCCCGAATACGCCACTTGCCCAGTCTTGGTACGTATCTCAAACTTGATGCGTTGCTTTTGAAAAATGAACAAAGAAAAAAGAAGTAGTTTATGACAGTAAATAGATATTCCATGTTTCCGCAAGTGCCAAAGCGCACGCATATATCGGCTTTGGACGGTTTGGATTTCCGTTGGTTCGCTACGCATACCAATATGCTTACCGATGACTATGCCGACGTGTTGCAACCGTACTACGACGAATATGTGCGCAGTGGCCGCAAGCCGTTCTATAATCTGTCGTTGGCATACAATACGATGACCAATAATAGGAAATTCCGCTTTTTGTTGGTCACGACGGATGCAGGCGATGAGGTGTTTGTGCCTTATAAGGTCATACAAATATTGAAAACGCGGCAAATCCGTTTCTTCGGCTTTCCGATGTCAAAGAACAAAATAACATACAACGAAAAGAACGTCTTTGAAAAGTTGAGAAATCTCGATTTTACTCGATTTGTGTTTACGTCCGAGAAAATCACGGGCAAGGTAAACCGCATCGTTGAGTATGATGACTATTTCTATACTCTTGATGATAAGACGGCCACCTATGGCACAAGCCGCTACCGTTCAAAGAACTATATCAACAAACTTTTGAACGATTCCGACGTGCGTATTACGTTTGGCGTAACGCCCGATAACGCGGCCTTTGATGAATTACGCAATGCATGGAAAACTGGCATGACTGAGCGCGGAAGTTTTGTTTCTACGGTAGAAGACAGACATTTTGCACATGTCACATCGTCACGTAATATAGATTTGCGCTACCTTTGCGTATATCATCGTGACGTGCTTGTTAGTTTGCAAGTGTTTCTTTGCAATGCCACTTTCCAATATGCCGATTGCCTTTATATTCACCATCTATGGCAAAGTGATGATGGAACGCGGAGGAAAATCCTTGGAAATATCGTGGAAATACAAAAGTATCTTTCATGGGAACATCTATACAATCATAACGGTATTACACACGTCTATATGGCAGGTTGTAGGCCGTCCGAGCATCGTTTGTTGGCACACAAGGAACGTATTAGCGACGGCAAGGTAGAATATTTCATTTTATAACATTATAGTTTATGGCACAACAAAGTTTGGATTTATTCGGAAACCCTATCGAAACAAAGGGTGACTTGAAAAAGGAATTTGGCGCAAATCCATTCACCATCCTCGACACGAAGGACGGCCTATGGCAAGCGCGTAAAAAGAAGTGGATTAACATGGGAATAAAGTCGGAGGTAGGAAGGGACGCTACGGCCTATAACACTAAGGAATGGGTGGATAAGTTAAGGGCGAACGGGGCGATGGACGGTAATCTGTTGCCGTCAAACACGTCGATATTCGACCCCGTGCTTTGCGAGTTGATGTACCGTTGGTTTTGCCCAGATGGTGGCTCTATCCTCGACCCCTTTGCAGGTGGTTCGGTTCGCGGTATCGTTGCTAATTATCTTGGCTACCATTATTCGGGTATCGACATACGGCAAGAACAAGTCGATTCTAACCGCGAGCAAGCCTTGGATATTTTGGGCGTGGAAAACCTACCCCAATGGTATGTTGGTGATTCCAATATTGTACTCGAACAGAACTGGCAAAAACAATTCGACCTTGTTTTCACCTGTCCACCGTATGCCGACTTAGAGGTATATTCGGATATGCAAGGCGATATATCGAATATGGAATATGACGATTTCATCTTCACCTTTGAAAGCATCATGCGCAAGGCTTGCAAGTTGTTGAAAGTTGGTGGCATGGCAATCGTCGTGGTTGGTGAGGTGCGAAACAAGAAAGGCGAATACTACGGCTTTGTAGCGGACACCGTGAAACTTATGCAACGTTGTAGCGGTATGACGTTCTATAATGATGCTATCTTGGCCACATCGTTAGCAAGCGCGGCCTTACGTGCTGGTGGCAATATGAAAAGCGGCAAGTTAGTAAAGGTTCATCAAAATGTCTTAATGTTTAAAAAGGTTTGACTATGCAATTGAAAGTTATTGAACAAAGGGAACAAATCGAAAAATTGCTCGAAAAGCATGATATTCGTTTTGTTGAGGTTGGTGAAAAAGATATTTGTTTCACAGACCCAGTGCCGTATGATGTCATGGTAGAAATAGTGGATTTCCTGCGTACCGACGCTCCGCGAAAGGAATTGTTCGAGGAATGTTGGGTAGCATACAATCGCAAGGGTAGCAAGAAGAAATCCTTGGAATATTGGAAGAAACTTACCGATGTCGAGAAACAAAATGTGATGCCGCATATCAAGGCGTATGTATCTACCCGTGAATTGCAATACCAAAAGGACTTTGAACGTTATTTGCGCGATAAGATATTTATGACCGTCGTATTCGGAAACAACAAGGTCGTTTATGACCCGTCGAAACTTGGGCGCGGTGAGGTACAAAGTAATGTTTACATGCCTACGTGTGACGGTGCGCTTTCTTGGAACGATTACTATTCTTCTTTTATCTTTGTTGGTTATTGGGATGGTGTTCATATTCCCGACGGATATACAGACGAAACGCGACCCAATGGTGCAACAATAATGTTAAATAATGGGCGTGGAAATATAACTTGGAATAAAAATACCAAACAATGGGAAAAGGTTTAACGTAATATAACATAACATTTTTGTTAGTATGATATATTATTCGTAACTTTGCAAAGTGGATAGGGCGGTTTGGCCACCGCTTGATAAGGGGTAATCCTATCGCCCCTTCCACTTTTAAATGATAGGATTGATTAAAGAATAGGAAATTATGGAAAGCGAAATTTGGAAGGACGTTATAGGCTACGAGGGTTTGTATCAAGTATCGAATCTTGGTAGAGTTAAATCTTTATCGCGTCATCGTATTGTCGGTTGGGCTGATTATGTATCAAAAGAAAAGGTATTGAAGCAATCAACCAACAATGGAGGGTATAATTATGTTTGGTTACACAAAGAAGGCAAAAAGAAGATTTACAAGATTCATAGGTTGGTGGCAACTTCTTTCATAGAAAATGCGAATAACTACCGTTGTATAAACCATAAAGACGAAAACAAGCAAAACAATTGCGTTGATAATCTTGAATGGTGCAATCATTCCTATAACAACAATTATGGAAAGAGAAACGAAAAAGTAAGAAAAGCGAACGGCAAGCCAGTGTTGCAATATACCAAAGAAGGCGAATTTGTAAAGGAATGGCAATGCACACGAGAAGTAAAACGTGTCTTGGGTATAAGGAATGTCCATTCTGTATGTAATGGTTTAAGAAAATCAGCAGGTGGTTTTATTTGGAAATACAAAAAGCAATGATAAACGAACAAACAATACGCAAATGGTGGGATATTTTTGTAAAGGAAAACTCTTTTACGGAAGTACGCATACTTGGCCGTTTTCAATATAGCGGTTACTTTAATAACGTAGAAAGCGTAATCAATGCCATTAAGCCATATTCCGAAATGGATGACGAGCAAATATATTTTGTCTTAAACAAGATAGATAATGCTTGTTATGGCCGTCAACAAAGCGAAAAACTTGTAAAAAGCCCAAAGATAACAACCAATGATAATGATATTGTAAAAAGAAGTTTTGTGTTTGTAGATTTCGACCCAGTAAGAAAATCTGGAACAAATGCAAGTAACGATGAGTTTGAATTGGCACACAAAAAGGCACAAGATGTTTTTCGTTTTTTGCGTGAAAAAGGTTTTAGTGACCCAATTATCAGTAAGAGCGGCAATGGATTTCATCTCACTTTTAAGGTTGATATGCCAAATGACGAAAAAACAACGGAAATAATAAAACGTTTCTATGAATATCTTGCAAGTGTTTTTTCTGATGATAAGGTGGATATTGATACCAAGGTGTTCAATTTGGCGCGTCTTTGCAAGCTCTATGGTACAACGGCAAAGAAAGGTGCGAACCTGCAAGATAGACCTTGGCGAATGTCGGAAATTATATACGTTCCAAAGGAATTGAATCTTACACCGATAGAGAAATTCAAGGAACTTGCGGATTTGTTGCCAAAGAAAGAAGAGCCTAAACAGATGGCAAAAATGTTGCGTGTAGGCGAACGTTTTGATTTGGAAAGTTGGTTGGTGTCACATGGTATAGAATATCGCAAAAAACAAGAAGGAACATCGACAAAATACGAAATAAAGACGTGTCCTTGGCACGAAACTCATTCATCAAACAACCCATTTTCATCTGCATTATTCCAAGATGCCGAGGGGAAAATAACATATACGTGCGCCCATTCGCATTGTAAGGATAAACAATGGAAAGATTTTCGTTTGTTCTACGAGCCTAATGCTTATGACAGGCCTGTGTATCAATCGCAATTTGCACAGCGTCAATATGCACCGCAAAAGCCAAAGTACGAAATAAAGGACGTATTGCCCGAACTTGGCGAAAAGTGGCTTTCCATGTCGGCAATCCAAAAGATTGACCTTACACAATTGGAAGGTGTAAAGACTGGCTTTCACGAGTTAGACCGCTCGATTGTGCAGTTGAATATGTCCGAGGTATCGTTGCTTTCGGGTAGCAATTCATCTGGTAAGTCATCTTGGCTTAATACGCTTATCTTGAATATTATTCAGCAAGGCGTACCAACGGCATTATGGTCAGGCGAGTTACGACCCGACATCTTGAAAACGTGGGTGCAAATGGTGGCCGCAGGAAAGAACCACCTAAAGCAATCAACGTATGGTGACGGAAAGTATTATGTGCCGAACAATGTAGCGGAACGCATAGACCGTTGGCTCGACGGAAAGTTTTTCTTGTATAACAACGAGTACGGCAATACGTGGGAGCAAATTTTCCATGATATGCAGGAATTGTTGAAAGCAGGTGTCAAGGTGTTTGTGCTTGATAATTTGTTTTCATTGAACATCGACCTTTTGGAGGGTGACAAGAATAATAAGCAAAAGGAACTTATCTTGCAAATCAAGGAATTTGCCAAAAAGAACCAAGTACATATTATCCTTGTAGCGCATCCTCGTAAGGTAATGTCTTTCTTGCGTAAGAATGATATTAGCGGCACGTCCGACCTTACAAACGCAGTAGATAACGTCTTTATCATCCACCGTGTCAATAATGACTTCTTTAGGGCTGGTGCGGAATTTTTCGGTCAAGGCGAAATACAACGTTTTCAAGGTTTCGGCAATGTCATCGAGGTGGCAAAGAACCGTATGTATGGTATCGTCGATTTGATGGTAGGTATGCAATATGAAATCGAAAGCCGCCGTTTCAAGAATGATGTAAACGAAAACGTGCAATACGGATGGGAAATAGAACCTACGCAAAGCACTATGGCCTTTGATAATGGTTACGGTGGCCAACAATATCAATCACAACCGCAAATGCCGCCACAAGCACCGCAAATGACCAATACGGGCGCGTATGATAATAATAATGATTTGCCGTTTGGTGCGCCTACAGACGATGCAGCACCATTTTAGGATTGTAGTTTTTTAATAATATATAATTATGAAAACATTTAAGGATTTGCAAGAAATGCAAGGTTGGTCACTTGACCAAAAGGTGTTTCATACAATAGAAGTTGTTGAAACATTTATGTCACAAACGGGGGGGGGTAAAATAGACCCTCTTAAATTCTATGTATCATTTAGCGGCGGTGTGGATAGTCTTGTACTATTACACATTTGCCGCCGTTTTATTGATAAGGATTTACTTGCGGTGTATTGCCAAACTGGACAAGAATGGAGCGAAATATCAAAGTTTGTAAAGACATTTGATAATATTGAAATAATACGCCCTAAGTACACAGCAAAGCAAATTGTAGAAAAATACGGTTTTCCTCTTGTGTCAAAAGAAGTGTCTCAATATGTTTACGAAACAAGAACGGCAAAAGAAGGCTCAAAATTAAAAGAAAAAAGATTGGGATTGCTTGGTAACGAATTTGCTATACCTGAAAAATGGCGTTATTTGGTAAATACCGATTTTCAAATATCTCACCTTTGTTGTCACTATCTAAAGAAAGAGCCGTTTCATCGTTATGAAAAAGAAACTGGCAGAAAACCAATAATAGGCATAACGGCAGAGGAAAGCCTTTTGCGTACAACGGAATGGATAAAACGTGGTGGTTGCAATTCTTTTAGCGGACGTGTAGCAAGTTATCCGATGTCTATATGGAAATCAAAAGATGTTTGGGATTACATTAAGCGCGAAAACATAGAATATTGTAGTATTTATGAAAAGTTATTACGCAAACAAACTGGGTGTATTATGTGCGGTTTTGGTGCGCATTTAAGTAACGATAAGTTGAAAGCATTATTGCAAATACATCCTAAAATGTATAATTGGATGATGAAACTTGAAAACAACGGTGTTACATATAGAAAAGCACTAAAACGTGTTGGTGTTGAATTACCCGATGAATATCCTGACTTGTTTAACGATTGATAACATAATAAAACTTAAAAGATAGTGTAAAATTTGGAATATTCAAAAATTAGCACTATCTTTGCACCGAATTTCAAATAATAATTAGTTTATTCACTTATTAAAATCAAACATTTATGGAAACGACAAAGATGAAAAATTACAAGGAACTTGAAAACGTGTTCAATCATTGTGCGGAGAAGCACGACACCCTGCTCGCTATCTTTGCACCTAAGAACGTCAGCACTGGCGGCGTGATGTTTACGGGCAACGAGAAATCGGTGGCCAACGGGCTTGCAACCATTATCACCAACTCGCTTGCCGACGATGCTGACGCTGGCGCAAAGAAACTTGGTAACGCCGTTCTTAACGCTATCACGATGGTACTTGCAAAGCACGATGCAACGGCAAACCGTTTCGCAACGCTTCTCGGTGAGGCCGTTGACCTTGCAAGCAAGAAAAACGACGAGCACGAGCACGAGTTTGACCCAGACGATAAGGAGTGCATGGATTGTGCGGACTTCGCAAAGTTCTTCATCAAGGGCATCATGGATATTGCTAAGCGTCACGGCATCAAGGCCGAAGCATTCGAGGTTGGTGTTAAGCGCAACAAGAAGCGCAACGGCAAGAAAGAGGATAAGAAGTAAGCGTGTCCTATGGAAAAGCCGATATTATACGTAAAGAACGCAAAAGGCCGTTACGAAAGGTGGCGCGAACCAGAGCCGCCTTTCGCTAACGCTTTATACCGTAAATATGTATATGGCAAAAAGGTGTATTATAAGCCAGTTTCCATGTCAATTGAAAAGGACTTGGATGAGGGTGTTTGGGTCATCACAAAGCATATGTACGGCAAGAACTATTCTACTGGCCGCTATCTCCGCGACTGTTTCATGTGCCAAAAAGCCAGTGACATTCAAGAAACGCCACTTTCTCAATTAGGCGGTATGGATAAGTTGGCCGATTGGCTTTCACACAATTGGGATAAACTGCCAAAGAACACGTCGCAATACGACCTTTGCCGTGCCATTGTAGGATTGTTATTCCAATACGAAAAGAAAGACGATGGAAACAAATAGCGTTTCGATATGCTGTAACGTTCAAGCCTTATTTCCCGAAAAAGCGAAAGAAAGCCACGAGAACGGCTTAATCCGTTAGCGGTGGATAAGTTGTCCACAACGGATATAAAAACGCAACAGAAACGACGAGAATAGCGAAATTTGAAAGATTATGGCAAGTTTTGAATGTATTGGATTTATATCACAGATAGTTTATCGCCCAGATTCGGTGTTTTTGATACTTGATGAATACCACAAGGGTTATAAAAAAAAAGATGGAACTATTGTTGATGATAAGTATGTAACCTTTAAAGTTATATACAAACCATATTTTAAAAAATTTATTTCAGAGCATTTTTCCAAAGGTATGCTTGTCAAAGTCAAGGGTGAAGTTTTCCCTTACGCAATTGAACACGGAGAAATAAAAGAAGGCATATCATGTATAGGAGAAACATGTAACCTGTATAGTTATCCACGTGCAAGCGTGAAACAAGAAAACAAGATGATTAAGGAAAGCCAAATGCACGACACTGCGATACCCAATCTTGATGACTACAACAAACCAGACTTTTAATTTCTACTATTGTAGATGTGTTATATAACCCAAATATTTAACTTAAAAAAATTACGTAATTATGAGTTCAAAAACAAACATGGAGCAAACCATTCAAACCCTCAAAGGCGACGACCAAGAGTTGATGAAGGAAAACGCCTCGTTGAAACGTCAAATCGGTGGCTTTAAGACATCGAATGAACGTTACAAGAAACAAGCCAAGAACGATGCCCTTTACGTCAAGTCTTTGCAGAACGACCTCGAAAAGTGCAAGAAAGAGGCGCAGGATGAGGTCGGCCGCATCAAGGCTTATGCAAAGGAGGCCGACGAAATGAACGAAAAGAAAGCCGAACAAATCTTGAGCCTTAACGCTACCGTTGAGGAAAAAGACCGCGTGATTGCTGACCTTCAATCGCAAATCGCCGAACTTAACAAGCGCATCGCAAACAACGAAAAGAACATTCAAGACCTAACTGGCGAACGTGACGTTGCCATCGCAAACTATGACTATGTTTGTGGGTTGCCTTGGTATCAAAGAATGTTCTTCAAAGGCAAGTAAAATCTTTGTTGTTAAAATTGCCATAAATGTTAAGTGGTCACTATCCTCGCGGACGGTGGCCACTTTTCTTTTTGCTTTTGTTTGTTTGGAATCTGAATTTTACGCAAAAAGAAATTTAGAAAGATGTTAAACCGAGAAATCTTATGTTGTGGGTGCGTCAAGACAATGCAAGGTAATAGTACCCATCATGTATGAATCGCTACCCCTACCAAGTTTTTGCGTCGTGGGCTTGTATTCTTTCAAGCAAACACAATGCACATACTTGTTACCCATGTAAGCTGATTTTATCCACACGTCCGAATTGGTCATGTAGTTTACAAATCCGTCATGTTGTGTCAATACGTTAATCGTTGATGAAGCGTATTTTTGCTTTACGATAAACGTTATTTCAATATCGGTGTTCTCGCGGATAACAACAGGATTGTTGCTACCGTCCAATGTCGTAATCAAGAAATCCTCCGCTTGGTTGTTCACCCATTGCGCCGTATAGACGTTCACTGGCTTTCCCTTTGCATTGAAACCATCGACTTTCAAAACAGCCACGCCGTCAAACAACGTGGTAATATCCGCGAAAGTACCGCTTTCCGTATTTTTAGCGTAATAACGCCCGCTTGATTTATTTGCCATAGCCTTTATAATTTAAGAGTTTTATTGAATATCTTTACGTCGCAAAGGCAATATTTACCAAGTTCAACTTGTGCCTTGTCCGAATATTTGTAAATCACTACCTTGCTATCCTCGTCGGCATCATCAATTGTAACCTTGCTATCATCAAACAAGTAGATGTGCGGACAACTGAAACCGTCAAGCGATAAATGAACGTCCGAGCCTGCACCGACGTAAATAATAGGTGATTTTGTCACGTTTACGGTGCAAGAAATGTTACTACACCACATTAACGCCAAAACGTCCGTAGCGGCCTTAAAAATGCCCTTATAGCCAACGTATAGTGAATAAGTGTAGCCATCTACGCCGTCGGCATCGTTTATGACCTTGTTTCCGTTGATATAATCGCCAAATGTTTCTTGTATGTATT
>ODAJ012120494.1_pt1 | contig 13905 bp, 14 predicted proteins | sample 1539241 | NCBI WGS metagenome assembly ODAJ01 (sample SAMN02144231, study PRJEB22623) | gut metagenome | biome: sheep rumen | host: Ovis aries | place: New Zealand | reverse complement strand
TTCAAGTCTTCGAATACGTCCTTTATAGGTGAAAACTCGTTTAAACATCCCATCAGAATTGTTGATGGGACCTTCATAGTCCTCACATACCGTATTGTCATATTTATTTCCCATTCGTGACTGATTACTGCAGTTTAAATCATACTGACATGAATTACATTGTTCCCGTATCATAATCTACTTTTGTTTATTTAAGTGCAACAAAAGTAATCAGAAGATACATTATGCACAAATTATTTTTGTCCACAAGCCTTGTGGAAATAGAAAATTATTCCCAGACCACCAAGTCACGCGGCAAAGAAATCTTTTTCGCCTCGCCGCGTTTGCCTGAAATTGAATAAAAGCGAGCAATTGTCTCTGGCAAAATATCGCAAAACAATTTCCGTATTCGTGCACACTTCTCGTTAATTGAATTGTGAGTAGGAGTTGTGATGTCCGCTATACTTTGTTCTATACGTTTAGTTATTCCTACTGGACGTAGAAGCAGATACAACCGCATCAACTCTTCCCGGTAGTCTGGTAAAGTCTTCAACACGATACCCTCTGGATGTGAGAGAAAAAGCAAGTAAACAGCTTTGACAATAGGCTCCATTTTAACCTCAACCAGTTTTTCACCTTTCAGGAATACCGCATAATCCGCTGTTATTATCAGCTGAGGAAACAACTCCTCGTCATTCATGACTGACATAATCTCAGCATCATCCACACCATACGCTTTGAGTTTCCGTACCTTCTCTTTCACTTCTTCTAAGAGAATGGAGCAATAGAACTGCTCCATCTCTTTGGAAATCATTTGTCGAACTTGCTTTTCCATAAAGCCTACGGTTTAGAACCCCATAGCATCCCACATCGCATCATATTGGAGTGGGTCGCCAGGCATATCGCCATACATACCATCAGTCAGAGCATCCCATGCGTCTTCTTCAGTCCACTCGTAGCCGTCATACTCATAACCACCACCTTCACAGTAATCATCGTACTCTTCTAACTCTTCATAAGAGTTGTCATAAAAATCTCTTTCCATAATCTTTTAAATTTTATAATTTATTATTTTATCAAAATACCTTGTGTTGTTTGTTCCATTAGTTTCTTCTTCATGTAAAGTTGATTTTCAACTATCAATTCATAATCACATTTGTTTTCTCCCATTTTGATTGTTAATACAAATAACTCAAGAAATGTCAGGAAACAGAAAAGGATGATATAAAATGCAAGAGATATATTACTTTGAGAAACGACCTGCAGTGTAGCTTCAAGTTCTTCAATAAACCCAGGAGCACGTAGTGAAACTTCATTTCTAACCTTTTCTGCGACTTCTTTCTTATCATGACGCAGGTGTTCCAATTGATTGGAATAGATTTGAATCTGGTCGTTATTTGCTTTTAATTGTTCGGCTAAAGGATTGGCTAATGTCACGGTGTTGACTGTCTGTGTCTTAACTTTCTTGGGATGCCCATTCTTGTCCACTCCTACTATTTGTTCCTGTGTAGATACATTTGTTCCTTTAATGACAGGTCTTTTTTGCAATTCTTCGTTCAATGATATGGTTGCTTTGCTTAACGTATCCATTTCATGCGTGATTCGTTGAATGTCATTGTCATAAATAGATAGTCTTTTCTTGATGGTCTCGCTTATCACTTCCTCGCGGTGCTCTTGAATGGCTTGCTGAATGTCATTACGGAAGATTATTTGATCGAAGATGCAGGAGCCAAGCACAGCCATGCACAATGCAAGTAGTACTCTCATGAAACTCATTAGATGAGCTTTGCCTACAGTTAAGATAATGACTCTTTCCACACAAAGTACAATAAACATGAATACAAGTGCAACGCAGATTTTCAAGACACACGATTCAATATTGATGTATCTGTCAGCAAAACAGTAGCCGATAGTCCCCCAAAGTACCATCATGATACAAATGGCAGATAAGAGTTTTCGATACTGGCGGAAACTTGCTTCACCGCATTCTTTTAGAATATTTTTGTCCCATCCAATTAAGAGACATCCGATATTTTTTAAAGTTTTCATAATAGCTATATTTAATGTTTGTCAATAAAGTTTATTGCAACAGCAGCCATTCCCTTCTGAAATCCTCTGCGATAAGATTCAATCATGGTCAGCATCTTAGGATCATCGTTATTGAGAAGTGTCTGCATTTCATTAATCTCCAGAAGATGTTCCTCAAAAGTTTCTCGACGAGCTTGTAGCCTACATGCGGCAGTAATTGCATATGCCTTACTGGCATTATCTATGTTTACGTTTACTTCTCTAATATCATTCTTGTAACGGAGGATTATGCGTTTGAAAAGCATCTCCAAGTCATTTCGAATAATCTTCTCCTTTGCATCCCGATAAGTTATATCACTGTTGACGAGTGCATCTTGGAATCCTTCTTCCTCAAAATCCTTGTGAATGAAATTGAAGATGATGTCAATTGGCATCCCTGTTCCCCAAGAGATGGAAATCATACGCTTCTCATCATCTTTTTGGGACTCTTCGTGAGCATCTTCTGCTGAAGTTGTATGTGGTTCATTAATAACCATAGGAATTACATCACTGTTTACAACTCTCTTACTTCCTAATAAATTTGCTAATTTCATAATTGTTGCTTTATATTTGTTATTACTATTTGTTTTCATTATAAGTATAGTCTATAAGAGGCTGTTACCGCATTATAGCCAAAACCATTTACGTACTCAACACCTGGGAGTAATCTTACATGCTCCCCATTAATTTTGTAGAAGTGCTCACCATTGATAAGCTTTACATACAATGTAAGATTAATGATGGAGTTGTCACATATTCGCTGTACTGCTACATCAGCAATATTATGCCACTCAGGATTCATAAATTCTTCTTTCTGATTCATAACTTCTTTTTGTAAATTTTACACAATGAATAATGGGGTAAAAAAATTAGATATAATTCTGTCCTTGAGAGACTTTTAATGCGTATGAAATACGCAATGAAAGAAAGGCTCTTATAAACCTCCCACGTAGGGGAGGTTTATAGCAAATCAATATTTAGAATTCCAGTCTCATACCAATCTTTTTAGCGTTTACATAAGCTTCTTCATCAAAAGTGTACAACTTAGGAGAACGGTATGGATTACCGGTCATTTTCTTACCAGTTTCTTTAATATACCCCAATTTTAGCATTTTCTTGGGGAAATTGCGTCTGTCACGCAGCTTGATATCATCTTCAGGTGGATTCAAAATCGCAATATAGATATTCTGTAACTGAGGCATCGTGAACTCCTTGTCCAACAGGTGGAATCCTATCGGTTCGAAATGAATTCTTTGTCTAATCCTTTCAAGCGCAGTCTCAATAATCTGCTGATGATCAAAGGCCAGCTCTGGCAAGTTCTTAACAGGGAACCACTTGGCCATTCTTGCATCATCACCACCTTTGATAACGTATTTGTCTTTAACGACCAATGCAAAGAAGGCAATGGTGATAACACGTTCACGACTGTCTCGGTTAATATCTGAGAATGTTCCCAGCTCTTCCATGTAGATTCCTTCAACGTCAGTCTCCTCGTGAAGTTCACGATAAGCAGCTTCTTCTGCATTCTTGTCTGTCGGAAGAAGAAAGCCACCTGGTAATGCCCACATACCAGCGTATGGTTCTCCTCCTCTCTGTATAAGAAGAAGATTGAGTTCTTCACCATCAAATCCAAAAACTACAGAGTCTGTAGTTACTGCTGGATGCCAATAGGGAGATTCCCATTTTTTAGTTTCATTATTATACTTCATATATCTTTGCGTATTTTTTACGCTGCAAAAATAGATATAATAATTGAAACTTCCAAATTTATTGCGTATTTTTTACGCTTTGACTATAATTTTTCTGGATTATTTACATTTTGTATGTATTTTAAGGGTATAATGCCCTTAACTAACACCTCAGCCTGTTTCTGTTTATATTCAATATCAGATAGTAAATAAGAAGGCGTCTGAGTTGCTTGCAAATTCACTTTTTTGAGGTCTTCAAAGCTGTTACCATGTCTCATTTGTTTTAAAGTTGCCTCCATATCCGTAAATTCGGTATCTTCAAAAGTTGCCACCTCTAATGAAATCTTAAGAAGGATAAGTTCAGCTCCAGCTTTTTTGCGTTCCTCTCCCTTTGGCAAGTCCCTGCAAAAGCTTAGACGTGCATAATCCTCTAACCCGAATTCTGCATCGATGTCTCTGGAGGCAGCCATATCAGTTCTGATAGGCATCACAACTGCATCGTCCAGACATCTTTTATATGAAAGCAAACCGCCATGTCTTATAATGGAGCTCAATCTGTCTTTGTCAGTAAAGTGATAAAGGCACTTAATGCCGTTGTCTATCAGATACTGTATAATCTCATTTCTACATGATTTATAAGACGGCGAGTAATGGTCTTTAATTAAATATGGTATAGGAAGATTATCCTTTTCTGCATTGATTTGCAGACTCTTGAAGAGTGAATTGAGACAAACGATGAATTCTGATATTTCATTTTGAGACAATGCGAAATCTCCCCTTCGATACTCTTCATGAATGCCCATCGATAAAGAATCATTTTGGAAATATCCCATTTCGGATACTTTATCTAAGTTTCCATATTTAAATAAGTTGCATGTGTGAAACACCTTAATGGCATCTTGATAGAAAACGGAACGTTCACCAACTATTTTATTGGAAAATGCCATAGATTGAGCAGAATTAAGGTCAGCCAGTTCCATCATATCATGGTTAACGTTGCCAATCCCGACCAAAAGAATATCGGGATAATACTTAATGAGCTGAGACCTCATTCTGTATGCTCTTATTTTATGTTGGATATTGATGGGGAGAAGGTCATCGTCATATTTGTCATTCACGACAGTTTCTCTGTCCGACCAGTAAATTATTCTCGATAGCAGAAGATAAAGAGACTTAATAGCAATTCTCGTAACTTTATCATTAGAATTCAGCATCTCCTCTACTCCTTTAACTCCAATCGCTTCTATAATCATATAGAGAAGATTGGCACAGCCATAAACAGCTTCCTTGTTATTCCAATAAATATTAGGAGAAGAAAAGATGTGCTGGAAAGTACAATCCGCAAATCTTAACGACTCTTCGATTCTGTTTGCTTTGAATAATTTGCAGAAAATCTCATTTGCTATATAAGGATTTGAAGAAGACTGATATTTCCTTAAGAACTCTTCACATGTTTCATTTTCCAGATTTGTTTTATAGAAGGACTCTTTGGCTTCAGTTACAAACTGATCAATGACAACATGGTCATCAATCTGATGGCTATGGTTGACATAATGTATCGCATCCTCATGGTCATTCATAAGCAGATAGAACCTTTCCTTGATGGTTTCAAGCGTGAAGTTCTTCTCTGGATCATTCTTACCAGTGGCGTTTAGGACCATTTGGTATTGGCTGACTTTATCATATAGGTTTTCAGCCATAATGTCATCATGAAGAAATTCTGGTAGCCCATCCACCTGCCATATGAAATGGTCGAGATAGTCTATTTCTTCAACAGTCATTGGAACTGCCCAATGGGGACGAGGATTCCATGTCAACACCTTATTAATATCATAGGGCGTATTGTCCTGTGGTGGATGAGCATCAACGTATTCTTTTTGAAACAGGTCATATCTGTGCATTATCAGATCCATATTTGTGCGAATACCAGGAGAGGCAATGCCAGTTTTCTCCAGTATAATCTTATATGTCAGAGCTAACTGTACAAAGTCCTCATTGTCATTTTGGTTAAGATACTCCAAGAAGCCCGGAACTTTTTTGATATTCCGAAGCAACTTGGAGTATTGCTCCTCACTCAGACAATATGCCCACTTATGGTCCATCAGCTACTAATATGGAATGGGACGATAATTCCGATTCATGTATGGTGCAACAAGTAATTGTTGGAACACCTGCTTAGTGATGGTATAGTCCATATGGTCAAGAGGTTCGATAATAGCGCCACTCATTTTTGAGATAGCATCAACTTCTGACTCTCCACATAGCCTGAACGCGATAAAATACAGAACGCTCATATCATTGAGAAGTTCAAAGATATAAGAAAATTCTAGTTCTTCCAAAGCCTTTGGGTCTGTTTCAGCTTGTGTAGCCAGGTTCTCCATTCTGGCTGTAATTAGGGTTCCTACTTGTTCGTTAGGCCTTGTCTGCATCCATCTAATCAGATTTGCATGAACTTCAGTTACCGCCATCTGGCCATAGAACTTGTGCACTTCCCTTGCAGCTTCAGTGAAATCATCATAGTCAGGCAATTCATCTCTGGTGAAAGCATCATATACAAATCTTGTAGCGTATGCTCTATACATCATATTCAGGACTATCTTATGCGGATATTCCATACGACTGTATCTGTTTCTCCAATTGGATATATTTCCAATTGCCTCATTCAGCGGTGGTCTTAAATCTATCATATGTTTCTTTCTATATTAGTAGTGGATGTCAAATATCTAATTGATCATCTATATCCTCAAACATATCATTGAAGTATCCTTCTCCGATAGATATAGATTCTTTATCGTTGGCATATTGGCTCTGACTATATTCATTTATGAATTTAGCCACATCGTCATCTGATGGTATATGATAAGGAAGTGTTGTGTCTATTGTAAACTTATTACCACCTTCATCATAAAAACTCTGTAACAGGAACTTCATAATGGGTAATCTGTTAGTCATAGCCCTGTCATTTCGTCTGTAAGGAGCAGAAGGTGTCATTCCTCCAAAACCGACTAATTCTGGGTCGGGATTGGATCTGTACAATTCATCCTCTAGCACTCTAGGTTTCTTGAGCAAAAGTGTAAAAAGTGCCGGTAAAGCATATGTATTTCCTGTTTCTTTGTAGTTTTTGTAAATACAGTAGAAAGCATTTTGAGCAGCGATTTCATTAACTTGAAAATCGCCATTGTCAAAATACAGAGCCATCTTAACAAATGCTAACCCAATGCACTGGCCATCTTTTGCTGCAATTGTCTTCAATTTGTGGCTATTATGGCCATGTACTTTATTGTATAGTTCAATAATGCTGTTTTGAAATCCTCTATTATTCCTACACAAGAATGACATGTTCGCATTTCCTGCAATAGCAGTCATCTGATCTGAGAAACTATCATCTTCATCAACAATCATTTGAAGATTTGAGAATGGTATTCTGTGAATCGTTGCATTTTCTAATGCTTCTTCAATACGGCGCTCCTCTTCAGCAGCTTTGCGTTTCCTTTCTGCAGCTTCTTTTTCTTCTCTTTCTTTTTGAGCCTTCAACTGCTGCTCTTTCCTTTCTTTTTCTATTCTCTGTTCTTTAACTAATTCATAAGAATCAATCTTAGATTCGACCAAGTATGTTGTCCCATTTAGAATGGATGATTTGAACATGTGTTCATCTATATCAAGAAGGTTGCCAGCATTGGTTCTGTTTTGAATCTGTTTTGCTAATGGACTTTCTTTAGATATGATAAATTTTGTATCACCAGAAGAGAATATAGATGCCCAAAAGCCATTTTCTCTTTTGGCCATCACACGTAAAACGTCATCATACTTACCGAATTTGACCGTAGTGGTGCTTATTATTCTAAATGTGCTCATAATATACGCAATTTAATAAAATTCTATAAGCCTATCAGGATTACCAAAAGAGAAGGATACCTTTGCCACATTGTGGTTAATTGTAAATACGCTAGCAAATATCGGTTCATTTGAATCGTAGTATTTGTAATCTCTTGTATAGCCTAACATTGAAGAAAGCATGAGTAACGCAGTATTTTGAACGTTGGTTTGTTTAGCTGCGATATAGAACATAATTCTTTCCCCGTTTGTTGTAGCCCTATCAAATTTGACACTTGATATAATCTTTTGGGGCATGGGATTATTATCTAACTGAACATCTATACTTGTTTTTCTACTGAAAAATCCACCTGTGTTATACTTAAAGCGGATATTGAAGTGAACTTCACCTGAAGCGACGATTCTTCCTGCTTCCCATTCCTCATATCTGTCAACGGGAAAGTGGAATTCTTGAAATGAAAAGTCCTGGAACATGGGCCAGTTGTCAAATTGTGCCATATTTATGATTATTTAGAGTGACAATTAATAATATATTTAAACTCGTATCTCGTATCAATCCTTTCTTTTATTTAGTCGTTTCAGATACAATAAAGCCATATCAAGTTTTATATTGTCAAGATTCTCTGGATCATTTTCAAAATAATCTTTTGCAATATCCGTCAACATATCCCATTGGACCCATGTTTGGTATGTTCTGCATAATGTTTCAGCATCATACCATGTAAATCTCTGAAGTACTCTGTCTATGAAGAAATCAGCACAATCTTTCCCATATTTAGGCTCGATATGCTCTATGAATGATTTCATATCTAAAGTTCCCTCAATGACACATTCTCCAGATCCAACCATTCCATATTCTTTCTTAATAATATTGTTGTTCCGGCGAACATACACGTAATACTCTGTATATTCGTCATCACTAATATTCTGAGCCCTTTGGTTCAGAATAAAACAATTGTAGGTTTGCTTAAGTAACCGTGTTGAAAACGTATCATTGGTTTTCGTAAGTTCTTCTTTAGTGATACCTGTGATTTTTCGAGGAAGTTTTTCCTTGTCAAAGAGGATGTCATCCATAATTTCACAATATTTAGGAGTATTATATAGCTTCTCCAAATAACTGATCTGATCACTAGAAAGATACGGGAACATTGCCCCTATTTCCACAAGATTCTGAGCTACCTCTCTTGAGTCTTGCGACAATTCCCAAATGCAATATGAGTATTTATTCAAAAGGTCATTGAGTGTATCAACATCTTTTGCTTTTCCATATAGATATGCTATTGCAGGAACGTTATATTCATTCGTTGCTTGACTTCCATTAACAAAGAAGTATGTATAGAAATCAATTAAACCTCCAAGGTTTTTCGCCTTGGAGCACTTTGAACACTCTTCATGACGTTCTTGAACGGTCATCTTTTTTATCTCGGTTTCACTGTATCTCTTTCGAGAAATAGCATAATCAGAGAGAGCGTCATCACTATAGAAATCCTTAAAAATGTCCTCGGGATCTTCTTCTTCATCAATGATAGAAGGATTATATATCTCTACCTCTTCTGAATCATCAATGTCAAAAAGATCTTCTTTATACATGAAATCCTCTTCGTCATCTTCACCAATATGAGCCAGATAATCCTCAAGAGGAATGAAATCATCCATGTCATATTCTGGAATCAAATCAAAAGATTTGTTCACCCATATTTTTTCTCCAGAGCTATCGGTAATAGCGTCATCTACAAACTCATCATTTGGCTCCCAGAATGATTCCTGATTCTGAGAAGCTTTTGCTATGGTAGAAAACATCTTGACATTTTCGTCAGTATAAGGAAAAGCGAAGGTCTCCGTCTCATCGGATTCCGTTTGGGAAAAGTGAACATATCTGGTTCCATACAGGTCAGTCAACTCCTGCATGGTATCCTTAACTGGATTAGCCTTTACCAAAAGGATGTCACCGTCTGAGGTGTTTTCCTTTATGATGATATCTATTATTACATATTTCATATTATGATGACAATTTGTTTTGTTCAGTTAATCTATATTCAATCCTTACGTTTCTGTCTAGCATGTGCAAATCACAATGTGTCACGACACCATTCGCAAAATGTATGGAAAAACCATATGAACTGTAATCAACAGGTTGCCATCCAAATGGGGAGAAAGCAAACAAAGGGTAACCTTGGAGTAAAATGGAACTATCTGTAACCTGGACAAGTCTCATCGGTTTTGCTGACATTTGAGCATTGATAGTGTCATTATTCATGATGCTCACTATATAACCATCTCCTGGCTCTATATTGTAACCTGCACATCCATTTTTGTTAACTTCAACTTTTATAGTCCTTAAACACTTTTGAATGCCCATGACAGGCTCTCCATACTCATATCTTTGGTGCTCATTGGATTTGAAAATGAACATATCAGGAAGTTCAACAAGAGAAGAAATGTTGTTTCCAGAATGATGAGTTACAGCTGATTTCTTTATAAAAATAGCTGGGATATTGTCATAGGCCAATATGCTTTCCTGAGAAACTAAAGAGGAAGTTGTACTATTATTAATCAAATCATGGTCGTGTGACTCAATCTCCTGTAGTATGTATTTGTAAATACTAATAAGCCTATCTGTCACATTATCATTTTTTAGAATCTTTTGGAATAGGGAATCTTTCTCCAATTCCAAAATCAGTTCAAGTATGCCTGACTTTGTGTCATTTTTGAAATTTTGATAGTTCTGGCTGTCTATATCCTGTTGATTGACTTTAAGATAGAAATTTGAATCGAACAACTCCCATGCGACATAAAGAGGATATTTGAAAATGTCGATATTATTTTTAGCATCTATGACTTTTTTGTTATTTGTTTTTTCGAACAATTTTAGTAGAGAAGTTTGCAGGAAACATAGTCTGTCATGCACTTTCTCAATATCTTCTATAGTTAACTTCCAAAATTTATCCGGATTGTTTTTCTCGACATATTCAACAATACTTGTATCAATGATGCAAGGATTTACGCTGTTTGAATTGTAATTAGTCTTTACTCCAGGATAAGCTTTCTCTATGTTACTCACTAACTCCTTCAGATCTTCACCTCCTATTAAATCCGGAGAAAGATTCGCAAACAAGGATTCTCGTATAACCTCATCAACTTTGATTAGGCCTTCTTGAGCCACGGCATATGCTTGGTTAATATTGCACAATTTAAAATTGCATAAAGCAATAAAGAAATAAACCTTAGGAAGTAACATGTGAGTTCTACCTTCATCGTAAGTTTGCTCAATAAGCATCTGATAAACCCCAACAAACAATTTTAATGATTCACCAACACCTTTTATCTTTTTTGGTGTTGTAGCGTCGCTATAAAGTTCGAAATGTTTTACAGCGGCTTTCATCAATTCGTCAGCATCATATCTATTTGTTGCTTTAAGATGAGAAAGAACAGATTCTGCTGTTTTTAACTCAGTCGATTCTTTGTATATATGCCTCTTCGGTTGGCCTATTTCTGTAACAGTACCATAGAATTCAACGACCCTTAGTGGATTAATCATAATAAATCGGATACATGAAATCGATGCTCCATCTCTGAAGAGTTGACATTCTACGGGCTCATTTGGCTCTGGAAATTCTGCTTCATGATAATATATGATACGATTCAAAGCCAGTTCATTCGTTTCATCAGTAAACTCGAATACGGAAGAGTCGTTGATTTCCAAGTGTCCTATCTCAGATATGTAAAAACGGATGTCCGTGGTGGTTGATTCAGCCACAATCTCAGTCTCAAAGAATCCATTTCTAAGACATTGATCATTCATCCACTCTTCATATCGAGTCGCTTGAAATGAGAAATTATTTTTATATATTTCCATTCGTATTCCTGCTGAGTTCAATTTTCTCGCCACAAATTTACTAATAATTATTAAAGATATGCATATGTTGCAGATAAATTATTTTTCCACAAGCCTTGTGAAACTTTTTTCTTTGGCGGCAACCCGATTGTCGCCCTTGTTATCCGTCAAACACTATTTTTCGCTATGCTTTATACGGTTATACGTTATACATTTTATACGTTTTTCTCAAAAATCCACTGAAATTCCCCCCTTGAAGGGGGAGCCTTTGACGTGTATTCACACGCTATCGGCAGCCAGTAACTTTCCGCCATCGCAAAATTCACGGCTGTATAAGCCCGTTTCCTGGCATTGGCAAGGAGCTCAATGGCAGGGGTTACAAATTCGTGCGACGATGTCACACAAATTTGAAATTTCCTCCAGAAATATCCGACGCTGTCGGACATTTTCCTTGACGCTCTGATTCCGTTTTCAAAAAGTCCGACGACATCGGACTTTTTACAAAGGACTCGCCTTATACATTCTTCTATATAAAAGATACGAAAAAGAAAGGCAACTACCAAAAGTAGTCGCCTTTTTTCATATATAAGGAGTTGTTTCTTAATCTTATCACCTTCTTATCACCTTCTTGCCACCCACTATCACGATGCCGCGATAGCCACCAGATACTGGTTGGCCAGCGAGGTTAACGGGGGCAGAATTAACGGGAACGGGAACGGGAACGGTAACGGGAACATTTGTAATACCTGTAATCACTTTACTCTGATAATTCTCTATGGCGTTTTTGAGATTTACGTCGATGGCAGAAGAGGAGTCGTCAGCAGGGTTATTAAAAGTCCACTTCAGGTCGCCGCCCTCTGTGCGTCCAGCATAAGCCATCACTATGGCAGGAACGTCTTCTGGCGCATCAGGACTATAGACGTACATATCGCTTGCAGTATCAAAGTTGCTATATTTATTGCCACCATAGACGGTACTTTCCGTTTCAGGTACTTTTTCTTCTCTTGCACTGACAACATAAGCATCATAGTCATTAGGACGATCAACCTGAGTATAGAGAGTATGGTTGCCGACAAACTTGTTGTTATAAGCCTTGATTATGCCACCCGTCTGCTCTCCTTTAGGCCATCGCTCCTTGTTGCTTCCCTGCATGTTGATTTCCAACGGCCATGGGCAGTTGCGGTAGTAGTTAGCTTCTGCAAAGGTGGATGCTCCCTCTACGCCGAGTATGCACATGATGGGGTTGCCATCGTTGTAGTTGTTATATACATGTACTGTGGCACGGCAAATACGTGGCAGACGAGAGTCGCAGTGGTCGAACCAGTTGTGATGGTAGGTAAAATATATGGGGCCTGTGGACTCGTCTCCACCTGTACCTCCAGCAAATGTGCATTTTCCGTTATCCCAGAAGTGGTTGAAGGAAATTGTGATGAAGGTGGTGTAGTATTTCATGTCTATTGCGCCATCGCCTTTTTTCTGGTCAGCATCAGAACCTGGTGCACCATAGAAGAAGTCGCAGTTGTGCACCCAGTTATATGCATTGTCTGCCTCCATAGATATGCCATCATCTCCATATAGCATTATGCCGAGATTGCGCACCTCAAGGCAAAGGCTTCTTTTCATGTGGATACCTATGCCATGTAGGGTTGCATCATTGCCTACGCCCTCTATCGTGATATTGCGGATGCGTTTATTATCAGCCCTGTCTCCTCCTGTGAAGGCTATATACTTACCACTGGTGAGGCTACTTACATCAGCTTTTTTCAGACAGCCTATAATGCGGATTATCATCGGGGTATCCTCATACCCTTTGCCGCGAGCCTTCAGTATCTCCGTAAGTCCGGTGTAGGTCTTAGGTCCTTTTTTGTCGATGGCAACGTCACAAGTCAATGAGTTTACGTTATCACTCGTAACATAAAGAATCTTGGCTCCAGCCTTTGGTGTACCATCCATGTTATAGGCTCCTGGTATGTGTCCGTCGGTGAAGGCAAAACCCTCACGTATGTGTTTTCTGACAGTGAGGGTATTGGTGACAGCCTGGTCTATCTCGTCGCCGTTGTTATCCAGGGCTTTAACCGTTATGGTATATTCCCCCGCCTTCAGTCCAAGCACATCGGCACGCATATAGTCCGCATACTCCCTGATGAGGGCTTTGTCAATGGAGGCATCGGTTACGCCCTCACCACTGTATGTTACCTGATAGCTGGCAGCGCCATAGACTGGAGCCCACTCTACGTAAGCGGATTCCAGCCAACCTTGTTGCTTATTAAATGTCATGGCTTGCGTGGATAGGGCACCTGTCAACCATAGCATTGTCAAGTAGATTCTTTTCATTTCCTTTTATTATTTAGATTGTAATTTTGGGTTTCTGCCTGCAAAATTGCTTTCTTTATCTTTATATAGGGTGGACTTATAAACAAAAAATGTTGGATTAATTGCTAAATAGCGATGAAATCGCAGTTTTTTAAATGACAATTCTCCTTAATCCTTTGTCCCTTGTCC
>ODAJ012188502.1_pt1 | contig 13907 bp, 10 predicted proteins | sample 1539241 | NCBI WGS metagenome assembly ODAJ01 (sample SAMN02144231, study PRJEB22623) | gut metagenome | biome: sheep rumen | host: Ovis aries | place: New Zealand | reverse complement strand
CTATGCGGATGCTAAGACCATGAACTACAACAGCAAAGGGGTGAGTGAGTATGGCTTCCACAAGAACTCCGGGTTCTCTGTCCGCTGCGTGAAAGACTAGCAATGAGGCGAGAGCAGCGCAGAAATGCTTGCGTTTTTGCATTGCCGAGCCGATTAGCGAGGGACTCCGTAGAAGTCCCCTGGCAAGCCGTTTGTTAGAAAGAAATGACCTCGCTAGCGCGCTAGCGGGGTTTTTGAGTTTTTTTTTAAATTTGCGGTGACACTTTTTACCTCCATAGGTGTTATACTAGCATGAAGGGCAATAATCAGGCAAATCGCGAGAAAATGTCCGGGCTGTACGAGACCTACGCCCCGATGGTTTTCAGGCGCTGCCTCTATATGCTCAGGGACGAATCCGAGGCCCAGGACATGATGCAGAACGTGTTTTTACGCGTTTTTGAGCATTGGGACCGCCTCGACGCGACGCAGCCGAGCAGCCTCTTGTGGAATACGGCGACCAGGCTCTGCCTGAACCGCATCCGAGACAAGCACCGCCGAGGCCTCGATGTGGATTCGAACGAACTGTTGTTGACTATTGCCTGCGCGGACGAAGACCATGAAGAACAGGAGGCGAAGGGAATCCTCGCGAAACTGTTCTCGCACGAGCCGGAGTCTAGCCGCACGATGGCCGTGCTGCATTTTGTGGACGGCATGACGCTCGAGGAGACTGCCCGCGAGGTTGGGCTCTCGGTGAGTGGTGTGCGCAAGCGTTTGCGTGGCCTGCAGGCCAAGGTAAAGAATCTGGAGGTAAAGTGATGATCCCCGATTGGAAACTGGAACGATACCTTACGGGCGACCTGCCCGAAGGCGAGATGCGCGAGATTCGCGAACTCGAGAAGACGGACGAGATGCTCGCCCATCGTGTGAAGCTGCTGCGCGAGGACAACGCGGCAATTCTCCGCAAGATGCCTTTCGAGAGGCTCGCGGAGAAGATGGATGCCCGCGACAATGGTGCGGAACGCAAGGACAACGTGGCGCGTTTCGGTTTCGTGAAGTTCGCGGCCGCCGCGGCCCTGGTGCTTGCGGTGGTGTCGGTGGCGCTCTTTAGCCAGCGCGAGATCGGCCCGGCTACGGACGGTGGTGCGCGGGCGATGGATGTTGCCTTGGCCGATGTCCCGGATGACGGCACGCGCATCAAGGGTCTGGATGCCCGCATGGAAGTCTGGAAGAAGACTGGCGACAGCGCGGTACAGATGTCGAACCTGGGCGAGGCACGCGAGGGTGACGAAATCCAGTTGCGCTACGCGGTGCCCGAAAAGTGCTACGGAATGCTCTTCAGCATGGATGGAAACGGGACCGTCACGATGCACATGGCCGATGGCTCGCAGGCGATTGCTCTCGAACCCGGCAAGATGACGACGCTCCCGTTCGCCTACAAGCTCGACAACGCGCCGAAATTCGAGAAGTTCTTCTTGCTCACGTCGCGTGCGGCGTTCGAGCTGGACGCGAACAACATTGATGCGCTGCTCAAGAGCAAGGGCGTGCGCTCCGTATCTATCACATTACGCAAGGTTGGGGAATAGTAGGATGAAGAACATTATCGAAAAGTTGGACGCGTCGATTACGCTCCATATAATTTCACTGATTGCAATTCTTTTTTTCGCTGCGGCTTCTAATGCGAATGCGGCCCAGCAGGGCGATAACGCGCGCATCAACCGCTACGTGGTGGCGGTGAGCGCGAACTATGGCGGGCAGGGCCGGCCGGTGCTTCGCTATGCGGAAAGTGACGCGAAGTCGTTCGCGAAGGTGCTCGGTGAGATGGGCGGCGTGCAGGCGGGTAACGTGGTGCTCGTGAAGGAGCCGGGCGTGGCCGCCCTCCAGAAGCAACTCGACGGTCTTGACGCGAAAATCGCGCAGGGCAAGAACGCTGCGGGCCGCAACGAGGTGCTGTTTTACTACAGTGGGCACGCCGACGAGAAGGGCCTGCGCCTGGGTAATGAGGTTTATGCCTGGAAGGAACTGCGCAAGCGCATCGACGCGATGAAGGCCGACGTGAAGATTGCAGTTATCGATGCCTGCGGCTCGGGTGCTATCACACGCCTGAAGGGCGGTGTGGCGGTGCCTGCGTTCATGGTGGACCAGAGCAGCGACATGAAGGGCTACGCGTTCATTACCAGCAGCACGCAGGATGAATCTAGCCAGGAAAGCGACAAGCTCAGGGGCTCGTTCTTCACGCACTCGCTGGTGAGCGGGCTCCGCGGCGCCGGCGACCTGAGCGGTGACGGCAAGGTCACTTTGTCCGAAGCCTACCAGTTCGCCTTTAACGAGACCCTGCAGCGCACCGAGAAGACGATGGGCGGCGCCCAGCACCCGAGCCGCGACATGAACCTCGCGGGAACGGGCGATGTGGTGATGACTGATTTGCGCAGCACAAGCGCTGGCCTCGAACTCGACGAGGACGTGGATGGCCGCCTGTTTATTCGCGATGAAAAAGGCGAACTCGTCGCGGAACTCTACAAGAAGGCGGGACGCGCGATGAGCCTCGGGTTCCCTGCCGGCAAGTACACCGTGCGCCTGGAACGCCCTGCGGAATTCAGCGAGGCGGCGGTGACGCTCCAGAACAACCGCCGCGAAAAGCTTTCGCACAGGCAGTTTGCCGCCGTGAGTGCCGAACAGACGACGCTCCGTGGCGAAATCGGCGGATTGCGTGACTGCACTGCGGGTGATTCTATCGCGTGCTCGCTCGACTCTCTCGATCGCAATGGCAAATACCGCGTGACCTTCCACGCGGTGGATAGCGACAAGGATCCGCGCAAGGGAATCCAGATTGGCGTCTTTGTCGCAGAGGCCGATGACTACATGCTCGGAACGCAGCTGAGCTTTATCGCGAACGTCGCGAAAAAGGAGATGCACGGCCTGCAGGTGACCGACATCTACAACGGCGCGAATGCGCATTTCGAAGGCGCGCAGATTAGCGGCATGATCAACTACGCGCAGTCCTTTGACGGTGCGCAGATTGCGTCGACGCTCAATATCGCGGGCAAGAATTCTTCGGGTGCGCAGGTTTCGGGTACGGCGAACTTCATTGCCGACTCGCTCAACGGCGCCCAGGTTTCTCCGGCTTTAAACTATGCGGGCCAGGCCGACGTGCAGGTGACTGCCGCCTTGAACATTGCGGGCGAGGCGGGTGTACAGGTTGATGCCGCCATGAATATCGCAGGAAAGTCGGACGTGCAGGTGACGGCCGCCATGAACATCGCAGGCACTGTCGAAGGCGCGCAGGTGAGTACCATGAACATCGCGGGCCGTGCGAACGGAAGGCAGGTCGGTATAATCAACATCTGCGGTACTTGCGAATCCACCCCGATAGGGCTCATCAACATCGTGGGTAATGGCGTTTGGAGCGTGACCTCTTCCGTAAACGAGATGGGTGCGCTCGGGCTTTCACTCCACTTGGGCACGGCCTACCTGTTTACCGCCATCGAAGGCACCCGCGAATTCGAGAAGGGCGAAAAGTTCAAGCACTTCTCCGACATGTACGAAACGGGTCTCGGTATCGGTACGCAATTCGGCAAGTACGGCAACCACTTCGAACTGGAATACATGTTCCTCAACGCACGTGAAGGATTCGGGACGGATATGGACGAGGACGACATCAACTTCCATCACCGCCTGCGCCTGGGCTTCGTGCACAAGCTGTTCCCGGGCTTCGGCATGACTGTCGGCGGCACGCTCAATATAGTGAGCGAAGGGAATGCAGATAAAGTAATTGTCAAGCCCCGCAGTGAATACCACGACGATTTCAGCGCCAATGGGCATAATGCGCGCTGGTGGCCCGGCTTCTACGCTGGCCTCACCGTGGGAAGGTTCTAAAAATAAAGTCTAATCCGCGCAAAGCCTGCCGAGTTCGTCCTTCTTTTCGAGGATGGTATCGAGCAGGCTTTTGTAATCCATGTCGGTATTGCTGCGGAGCAATTCGGTAATTTCTACAATCGGCGTGTAGAGCGGCGTGAGCGAGAGGTTGCCGAGGACACCCTTCAGCGCATGGGCCGCCTCGAAGGCGGCTTTCAGGTCTTTCGCGGCAATGGAATCCTTGAGCTTGTCGAAGTTGCCCTCGCCGGGAATGGTCGCCACGAGTTTCAGGTACAGCGCCTCGTTCCCGAAGCAGCGTGCAAGCCCCTCGGCGGTATTTGCCCCAAAAGCGTTCAGTTTTTCGATGGTAATCATGCGCCCCTCCGGCGTTCAAGTTCCTTTTCGATGAAGGGTACAAAGTCCTTCGGCGGAACCGGCTTCGAGAAGAAGTATCCCTGGATAATCTGGCAACCCATTCCCTTGAGGGTATCGAGCTGCGACTGCGTTTCTACGCCTTCCGCTACGGCAGGAATCTTGAGGAATTTCGCGATGCCCGCCACAAGTTCCACGAGCTTCAGGTTGCGTTCGTCCTTTTCCATGTTGCGCACGAACGACATGTCGATTTTCAGGATGTCGATGGGCAGCGTGGTAATCATGTTCAGCGAGGAGTATCCGGAACCGAAATCGTCCATCTCGATGCGGAATCCCTTCTTGCGCAGGTTCTCGATGACCTCGATAAGGCGCTCCATGTTCTCGCAGTAGGCGCTCTCGGTCACTTCGAGCATGTATTCTTCCGGAGAAAGGCCGTTTTCTTCGAGGAGCCGCATGAGTTTCGTTTCCAGTTCCGGGTCCATGATGTCGATGCGGGACACGTTCACGGAAACGGGCACCGTCACGCCGAATTCGTCCTTCCATTTGCGGATCTGTTTTGCGACTTCGTTCCAGACAAAGTTGTCTACTTTTTGTATAAGGCCGTTCCCTTCGAACAGCGGAATAAAGTCGCCCGGGCTGATGAATCCGAGTGTCGGGTGTATCCAGCGGATGAGGGCTTCTGCACTGGTGAGCCGCGGGGTGTCGCCTTCGATGTTGTATTTCGGCTGGTAATAGACAATCAGGTTCTTGTTGTCCATGGCGCTCTGCAAGTCGCGGATGAGAGTTTCCTCGAACATGTAGCGGGAATGCATCTCGTTGTTATAGCGGGTAAACGCCTGCGTCAGGTCGCCGCGGTTCTTGTCGCAGGCGGCCTTCGCGCGGTCAAACCATGCCTCGATTTCTACGTTGCGGTCCACGTTTTCCCACAGGCCAAAGCGCACGCGGATGTGGTTCACCTCGAAGAATTCGGTAAGGATTCCCTGGACGATGTTGCGGATGTTGTCGTAGCTTTCCTGGTGCGTCGCGAAGATATAGAACGTGTCTGCGTCTGCACGGCAGGCGATGGCGTTCATGGGGGCGAGTTCATTCTTGAGCGCGCTACCGATTTCTGCAAGCAGGCGGTCGCCAAAGTCCCTTCCGCAGAACTCGTTCACCAGGTGGAACTGTTCGATGTCAAATACTATTGCGTCGCGCGGGATGTCCCTGCTCCACAGTTCTATCTGGCGGATGTATTCAAAGAAGTAATCCTTGGTGTAAAGACCCGAAACATGGTCGCGCTCCGTTTGGCGGATAATGTCCTGGTCTTCGAAGAGTTCGATGATTCTTTCGCAGCGGGCGAGCACCACTTCGGGCATGTCGAAGGGCTTCGCGATAAAGTCGGCGGCGCCCAGTTTGAGACTGCGGACTTCGGATTCCTTTTCGGAGGTCATCACGATGACCGGAATGCGCTTGAGTGTTTCGGTGGTTTCTCTTTTTTTCAGGAATTCAAACCCGTCCATCACGGGCATGAGCAGGTCCAGCAGGATAAGCGAGAACCGCTTATCTTGCCTGGAGAGTGCTGCGAGGGCTTCCTTGGCGTTGTCGGCATATTCGACGTCGTAGTTCACGGAAAGGATATTACCCAGGATTTCTCGGTTTACCACCTCGTCGTCTACGATAAGGACGTGTCTCTTGACGGTAGTGATCTGGCGTAGTTTTTTCATTGGAGAAAACTCCTTTTATCCGTGAATAAATATATGTAAAAAGAAATAAAAAGGTATCGGATTGTGTGACAAAGCATTTTTTTTAGATATCTTTAAAACAGAATTACTAGAATACGAGGTCCCCATGTTCGGTCGACACCTTCCCCTGAGCGAACAGGCTTTGCAAGTTATCGAGCAGATCGGCGAAGACATGCCGGGTGGCTTTTTCATTTACAAGGCGATTGCGGCCATCAGGGCCATGACGACCTACGCAAGGAGAATCCCCATCGTGGCGATGACCGCGAACGCCTTTGCCGACGATATCCGCAAGGCGAAGGAAGTCGGCATGAACGACCATATCTCCAAGCCGATAGATTTCAAGGAACTTGCGAAAATTTTGCAGAAGTGGATAAGGGTGTAGCGTTATGTTGTCTGAAAAACACAAAAAATTGTCCGTTTTGAGTGCGTGGGCGCTCTCCTTCGGTTGTGCCGTAGGCTGGGGTGCATTCGTGATGCCCGCGACAACGCTCCTGCCGATTGCGGGCCCCCTGGGAACAGTTATCGCCCTTGTGCTTGGCGCCGTGCTGATGGGTGTTGTCGCCTACAATTTCCACATCATGATGAACCGCATTCCCGGCACGGGGAGCGTATTCTCCTTTACCAAGCAGCTTTTCGGCTACGACCATTCCTTCCTTTGCACCTGGGCCACGGCCCTTGCGTACCTGGCGGTATTGTGGGCCAATATGTCGGCCTTTGTGCTGTTTATCCGTTTCTTGTTCGGACCCGTATTGCAAAGGGGCTTCAGTTATACCATCATGGGCTACGAGGTCTGGGCAGGCGAGCTGTTTACCACGCTTGCAATTATACTTCTGTTCGGGTTCATCAGTTGCAGGAACACCAACGTGCTGCGCCTGGTGAATACGGTGCTTGCCCTCATATTCTTTGGCGGTGTGGTCGGCCTGTTTGCAATTATTGCCTGCAAGGGCGGGATTGATTTCTCGGATATGGGCCCGGCCTTTGCGACGGCGGGAGTCGCGAAGGACCATTCCCCCCTGATGCAGATCGTGAACGTGCTGGTGCTTGCCCCCTGGGCATTTGTAGGTTTTGGCGTGGTGAGCTTTGCCTCTTCCACCTATGACTTCAAGCCGAAATACAGTTTTGCGATTATGATGGCCGCCCTTGTTGCCGGTGCCATCGTCTATTCCCTCACCGCGCTGCTTTCGGTCTCGGTGACCCCCGCGAATTTTGGCGACTGGGAAGCTTATTTTACCAACCTGAAGAACCTCAAGGGCATTGAATCAGTCCCGGTATTCCACGCCGTTTTCAAGACCCTCGGTAACGGCGGCATTGTGCTGCTCGCCATAACCATCACGGCGGCCATTTCCACGAGCCTTCTTGGGCTTTACCGAACAATCGGGCGCATGTTCATGAGCCTTGCCAACGATTCCGTGATGCCGTCCTGGTTCGGGCATATCAACCGTCACGGCGCCACCAACTACGGCATTATCTACGTGATGCTCCTTTCCTGCATTATTCCGTTCTTCGGGAGAACGGCCATCGGCTGGATTGTGGACATCACCTCCATCAGTGCATCTATCATTTATCTGTATGTTTCTGCGGGAATAGTGAAAATTGCCCGCAGTGAAACCGGCAGGCGAAAGACAGTGCTGAACTTTACCGGAATCCTGGGTGTCGTAATATCCGCCTTCTTCTTTTTCTTCCCGCTTACGCCGACGCTTTGGAACATGAACACAATTGCCACGGAATCCTTCATGATTCTGATGGCGTGGAGCATTGTGGGGTTCGTCGTTTACAGGGCCGTGTTCATGCGCGACCAGGAGAACCGTTTCGGCAAGTCGGCCATCATGTGGGTGACCATGCTGTTCATATTGCTGTTCTCGGCGGTGATGTGGGAACGCCAGGTCACCAACGACGAGGCCGAGAAAGTCATTGTGCATATCAGCGAGTTCCATACGGATTTGCATAAAAAGATGCATATTCCCATGACCGAAGCCCAGGTGGTACAGGAAAAGGACTTCATGGAAGAGCAGATGGACCTTGTCCGTGATTCCCAGCTGAAGAACAATCTGGTAGAAACGCTCTTCATTATCCTGTGCATTTTCATCGTGGTGAACATCTACCGCACGCAGCAGCAGCGCGAACAGAAACTGGACCACGAAAAGCATATCGCCGAGGAATCCAACAGGGCAAAGACCATTTTCCTTTCGAACATGAGCCACGACCTGCGTACGCCCATGAATGCCATTATCGGCTACACCAACCTAGCGCGCAAACCGGAGGCGACTCCCGAGCAAATCCAGAAATACCTGACCAAGATCGATTCTTCGAACATGTACCTGATGGCCCTTATCAACGACATGCTCGAAATGAGCCGCATCGAAATCGGGAAGATGGAACTGGAAGAGCGGCCCACCGACCTGCGCAAAATGATGGATGAAATCCGCGACATGTTCGAGGCGCAGATGGTGGGCAAGAACATCGCCTTTGCCGTGAAATACGACGGCCTCAGGAACCCGGTGGTGCTCTGCGACAGGAACCGCATGAACCGCGTGATTCTGAACCTGGTCAGCAACGCATTCAAGTTTACTTCGGAAGGCGGGCACGTTTCCGTGACTCTCGCCGAAAAGGAATGCATCGAAGAGGGCAAGGCCGCGTTCGAAATCCGCGTGAAGGATGACGGTATCGGCATTTCGCCCGAGTTTGCAGACCGCGTGTTCGATGCCTTCGAGCGGGAGCGCGTCTCTACCATCAGCGGAGTGCAGGGTACGGGCCTCGGGCTTGCCATTGCAAAGAACGTGGTGTCGCTGATGGGCGGGACAATCAAGTTTGAATCGACAGTCGGCGAAGGAACGGAATTCTTCGTGAATGTGGTACTGAAGACAGCCGCTGGCACGGAGGTTCCCGAAAGTGGCAAGCGCAATATCTCCATCGCGGCCAAGGCGGATTTCACGAACATGCGGCTATTGCTGGTAGAAGACATGGAAGTGAACCGTGAGTTGGCAAAGATCATTCTGGAAAGTCTCGGGTTCAAGGTCGAGATGGCGGTAAACGGCAAACAGGCGGTCGAGATGGTGGAGAATAACCCTGCCGGTTACTACAACGGGATTATCATGGATATCCAGATGCCCGTGATGGACGGCTGCGAAGCGAGTCGCCAGATTCGAGCGCTCTCCGACAAGAAGAAGGCGGAAGTTCCCATTATCGCCATGACTGCGAACGCCTTTGGCGATGACCTCAAGAAGTCGAAAGACGCCGGCATGAACGCTCACCTGGCAAAGCCCATCGATGTCGGCATGCTCACGGAAACACTTGCGCAGTGGGTGCGGTAAAGTTTTAACAGGACAATGTTATGGAAACGAAAAAAAGAATCGGGATTGTAAGTATCGCCACTATCGTGGCCCCCATCATCGTTATCATCCTTGTGCTGGGGACAATCTTCACGGGTCGCCATGCGAGCGGGGATACGGAAAAGGCCGTGCGCAACGTGACGCTCCTCTTTATGAACGAACTCGCGAACCGCCGCGAACAGGTGGTGGCGTCGAAATTGAACGGCTACATCAACGACCTAGATGTGGCGGTGGGCCTGCTTTCAAAAGAAGACCTCGCAAGTACCGCAAGCTTGCAGAGCTACCAGCTCCGCATGAAGCAACTGTACGGTCTAGAAAAGTTCGCCTTCGTGGACACTACGGGTCTCATCTACACATCCCGCGGTACGCGCACCGACATTGATCTCTATAATTTCGATTACAGGACCCTGGCAAAATCCGAAATTTCATTAAAGAAAAACAGTGAAGAAAAGAAGACTGTTGTCATTGCCGTGCCTGTGGACCGTCTTGCCTTTAATGGTCGGGTTTTGGTCGTGAGCTTCATGGAAATCGACATGAACCGCATGCTGGAAGGTATTTCGCTGGAATCCGACCGGCAGGGAATTACATTTTGCAACATCTACTCGAAGGCAGGCAATTCGCTTACGAACCTGGTGCTAGGTGGGCTTGCGAGCGGCGACAATCTGCTTGCCGCCATGGAAAAAGCCGGATTCGAAAAAGGCTTCTCCATGGAAAAGATGCGCTCCGACTTCGCGAACCACGAGGCGGGCGTCGTTTCCTTCGAGTATAACGGCATCCGTGAAACTATGTACTATGTTCCCATCCATTCTACGGACTGGATGCTGACCTACCTTATCCGCGAAAGCGTCATCTCCGAGCAAATCGGTTCCATTTCGGAAGACATTTTGGAACGCAGCCTTCTGCTATCCGGAATTATCGCGCTAGTGCTCTTGACCGTGTTCCTGTTCCTCTTCATGCAAATCAGGCGTACCTCTCAACTCAAGTTAGAAAAAGAGGTGGCCGATGCCGAAAGCCGCATCAAGCAGGAAAAACTGGAAGAACAGCTTGCGCTCCAGCAGAAGTTGGTGGAAGAAGAACGCAAGAGGAACGAACAGCGTAACATGATTACCGCGCTTGCGTCAGATTACCGCAGCGTCTACTACCTGAACCTGGATACCGGAATGGCGATATGCTACCGCAAGGACGGCTCCGTTCCGGTACCTTTCAAGGAAGGGGACGAAATCGGCTACCTAGAAAGTTTCAAAACCTATGCCGAAAAGTTTGTCGCACCGGAATCTCGCGAAAAGTTCCTCGCCTTTATACAGCCCGAAAACGTGCGCGCGGGTGTCGCGAAGAACAAGATCTATACCTTGCGCTACCTAGCAAACCATGGCGGCAAGGAAAGTTACGAAATGCTGCGCATGGCGGGCGTGCACAATGCCGGCGACGCCCCGGATGCACCGCTCCGCATTGTAGGTTTCGGATTTTCCGATATCGACGAGGAAATGCGCGATTCCCTTGCCAAGAACCAGGCGCTTTCCGATGCGCTCAAGACGGCAGAAGAGGCGAGCAGGGCGAAGACCATATTCCTCTCCAACATGAGCCACGAAATCCGCACGCCCATGAACGCGATTATCGGCCTCGACAGCCTTGCGCTGCACGAACCCGAGATTTCGTCGAAGACGCGCGGCTACCTGGAAAAGATCGGCTCCTCCGCAGAACACCTGCTGAGCCTCATCAACGAGATTCTGGACATGAGCCGTATCGAGAGCGGCCGCACGAAGATCAATAGCGAAGAATTCTCGTTCCCCAAGCTTTTGGAGCAGGTGAACACCATCATCGACGACCAGAGCCGCACCAAGGGCCTGAACTATTCGTGCCATGTGGCGGGCAGCCTGGACGACTACTACGTCGGCGACGTCACCAAGATTCGCCAGATTCTCATCAACATCCTGGGCAATGCGGTCAAGTTCACCCCGAAGGGCGGAAACATCGACCTCAACGTGGAAAAGATTGCTGCGTTCGACAACAAGTCCACGCTCGTCTTCAAGATTAGCGATACCGGTATCGGCATCAGCAAGGAATTCCTGCCCAAGATTTTCGACACGTTCACCCAGGAAAACGCCACCACGGATTTCAAGTACGGCAGCAGTGGCCTCGGCATGGCGATTACCAAGGGTATCGTCGACATGATGAACGGTAAGATCGATGTAGAAAGCGAAAAGGGCAAGGGGACCACGTTCTGCGTGACGCTCACCCTCAACGATAGCATGCGCAAGCAGGCGACCGACGACGAAATCGAAATCCACCCGAGCGAAATGAGCGTGCTGGTGGTGGACGACGACGAGATTGCCCTGGGGCACGCGAAACTCGTGCTCGGCAAGGCGGGAATCCTCACCGACACGGTGCTTACGGGCAAGGAAGCGGTGGAGATGGCGAAACTCCGCCACGCGAGACGCGAGCCCTACAACCTGATTGTGGTTGACTGGCAGATGCCCGAGATGAACGGCATCGAGACGGCGCGCGAAATCCGCAAGGTGACCGGCGACGAGTCCGCCATTATCATATTGACGGCCTACAACTGGGACGACATCCTGGACGAGGCCCTGGCAGCCGGCGTGGACTGCTTCATTTCTAAGCCCTTGTTCTCGGGAATCCTGCTGGACGAATTCAAGAACGCCCTCCGGCGCAAGAAGGAACACACCTCGCTTGCGAAGAACAAGGTGGAACTTGCCGGAAAGCGGGTTCTCCTTGCCGAAGACATGGATGTCAACGCGCAGATCATGATGGAAGTGCTGAAGATGCGGGGCTTGCAGGTGGAACTGGCCGTAAACGGTCGCAAGGCCCTGGAAATGTTCCGCGACCATCCCGAAAGTTATTACGATGCCATCCTTATGGATGTGCGCATGCCCGAAATGGACGGCCTGGAGGCGACAGCAGCCATCCGCAAGCTGGAACGCGATGACGCCAAGAAGGTTCCCATTATTGCGCTCACGGCAAACGCCTTCGATGAGGATGTGCAGCGGAGCCTGCAGGTGGGCATGAATGCGCACCTTTCCAAACCCATCAATCCGGACCACCTTTACCAAACTCTTGAAGAAATGATCTGGACGGCAGAAAATAGGAAGTAATGGGTCATGACTTACTCGATTATAGGCTTTTTTGGCGACAATACTCCTGCTTATCGGTAACCGGGATGTGTTGCGGAAGCAGGACGGGTCGGAGTATTCGCGTACCCGCCTGTATTACCGGCGCTTCTTGCTCGGCGTACTTGTGTACTACATCACCGACATGCTGTGGGGTATCCTGGATATCAGCCGCATCGAATCGGGCAGCATGTCGCTCAAGAATGCAGAATTCTCGTTCGCGCATGAGCTCGAACAGGTGAACGCCATCGTGACGGCGCAGTGCCACGACAAGAAAATCCGTTACAGCAGCAACGTGAAGGACGGGGTGTCCAACTGCTATATCGGCGACGAGATGAAGCTCAGGCAGGTGCTCATCAACATTCTCGGGAATGCCCCCTGCGCTTTACCATAGAGGACACGGGAATCGGAATCGGCAAGGACTTTTTACCGCGCATGTTCGAGGCCTTTGCGCTGGAAGACGAATCCTACACCAGCAAGCACGGCAGCACGGGGCTTGGGCTCTCTATCACCAAGAGCATCGTGGAACTGATGGACGGGCACATCGACGTGGAAAGCGAGAAGGGTGTCGGTTCGAAGTTCACTGTTACCGTGATACTGCAGAAGTCCCCGCACAATGGCAGCGAACGTTGCTTGTCGGGCGGACAGCACGAAAAACCGCGCGCGACACTTTCCGGACGGACGATACTGCTCGCCGAAGACCTCCCCGTAAACGCGGAAATCATGGCGATGATACTTTCGATGCGCGAGATGAAGGCAGAGCGTGCGGAGAACGGGCGCATTGCCGTAGAGATGTTCAAGTCGCACGAACCGGGCTACTATTCCGCCATCCTCATGGACGTGCGCATGCCCGAGATGGATGGCCTCGAGGCGACCCGCGTCATCCGTTCCATGGACCGCGAAGATGCGAAGAGCATTCCCATTATCGCGCTTACCGCGAACGCCTTCGATGAAGATGTGCAGAACAGCCTGCAGGCCGGCCTGAACGCGCACTTGAGCAAGCCCGTGGAGCCCGAAACGGTGTTCCGGACTCTAGAAGAACTGCTGTAAACCTGCTTCTACTTTTTCAAGTCGAGAATCCGTTTGACGCTTTCGTCAATGCGGGTTTCCTTTATTTCGCCGTCTTCGACCGCCTTCACGACTGCATCGAACACCTGCGTGAATTCGCGGGAGCAAAGCACCACGTCGACGCCCGCCTGTATGGACTTGATGGCGGCTTCGGCGTTCCCGAACTGCGTGGTGATGGCGCCCATGTCCATCGCATCGGTCACGATGACTCCCTTGAATCCGAGTTCACCGCGGAGCTTGTCTTGCAGAATGACGGGCGAAAGCGTTGCGGGCAGATCGTCGCCGGTGACTTTGGGGGCGGCGATGTGCGCGGTCATGACCATCTTTGCGCCCGCCTTGATGCCGGCCTTGAACGGGACCATTTCACATTCGAGCATCTCTTCCCAGGTCTTGTTCGTCTCGGCGTAGCCGGAATGCGTGTCGGTCTTTACGTCGCCGTGGCCGGGGAAGTGCTTGAGCGT
>ODAJ012166166.1_pt1 | contig 13913 bp, 10 predicted proteins | sample 1539241 | NCBI WGS metagenome assembly ODAJ01 (sample SAMN02144231, study PRJEB22623) | gut metagenome | biome: sheep rumen | host: Ovis aries | place: New Zealand | reverse complement strand
ATCGTCTCCATGGGAACTCCAATCCCCTTCAGAGCCTCTTCGATGCATTTCCCGGATTTCCCCGCATCCACCAGCAGCCGCGTCCCTCCGTACTGGCAGAACAGCACATTGCCGCTCGATCCGGAATACAGGGGACAAAAATACATTTCCATGCGAGCCTTTCCTTCCTCACAGATCCAGATGTTTGGCAACCCTTTCCTCTTCGGGAGGCGGCGTCATATAATCCGGTCCGAAAAGAATCGTCAGCACCTCATCATATCTGGCGGGAATCAGGCACTGCAGGTGTTCGAATGGCGCGGTGATTTTGGCTTCAAACTGTTCAGGATGCCAGACATGCGTCATCAGTTCAAAGGCTCCGTTGCTCATGTGCAGATCATTTCCTGATTTCACCCGGGTCGATACACGCTCATAGCGCCGTGCCTTCCAGGCATAGGAAAAGGGCAGCCCCAGGAGATGCGTTCCCCAGAGCAGGACCTTCTCCTTCAGCTTGAATCGGCTGTAATCCACATTTTTCTTCATCATTCCCTGCAGCAGATGCAGATGCAGCAGATGCAGCTTTCTGCGCCAGCCCTCCGGCGGCAGCGGATCGAGAATAAACAGGTCCGTAAAGGCGGCCGCCTTCGAAGGATCCCGATTCATGACCCGGGGGGTCCAGGTATCCAGATAGGTCAGTTCAAACCTTTCGTCGCATTCCTGCGGATAGATCCTGCGAAACTGGGTAAATGCTTCCCGCGTCATCAGAAGATCGACGTCATCATCCCAGGGAATGAAGCCATGATGGCGAACGCTGCCCAGCAGCGTTCCGCACATCAGGTTATAGGAGATGCCATGCCGGGTGCATACGTTCGTGATATCCTCCAGCTGCTCAAGCAGCTCCGCGTGTATTTCCTCCAGGGTCAGTTCCTTATGCATGCAGCCATTCCTCCGCCGTTTTTGCGATACTTTCCGCGTCCATCTGATAGACCTCCCGCAGATACTGCTGCGTTCCCACCACGGAGGTAAAGCAATCCTGAAGTCCGATTCTCTTCACACGGCACGCCGTGGGCTCCCCGGCCAGCACTTCACAGACCGCGCCGCCGAAGCCGCCCAGGATCGTGTGCTCCTCCACGGTCAGCATTCTGTCAAACCTGCCTGCCAGATGCCGGAGCGCCTCTTCATCCAGCGGCTTCAGGCACGGAAAGCTGACCACTTCAGCCTCGATGCCCCTCCCGGCCAGGAGCTCCGCGGCGCGGAGCACCTCCGTCAGGATACCTCCCGCGCTGAGCAGAGCCAGATCCCTGCCCTTTCTCAGTCTCAATGCCTCCGGAATGCGCCAGCTTTCCACGGGGCCCTCGTGCGCATGCGGTTCATTTCCCCGGCCCAGCCTCAGATAGCACGGACCCGGGCGGTGCAGCATGGCGACCGTGGCCGCCTCCGCCTCCGCTGGATCTCCGGGAGTCAGACAGGTCATTCCGGGCATCGCCCGCATCACAGCCATGTCCTCCGTCGCATGATGACTCATGCCCAGGCTGCCATAGACAAATCCGCCGCCCACGCAGACAATCTTGACGTCCAGCCCCGGATATGCGCAGTCGTTCCGAATCTGCTCCAGAGGACGTAACGTCGGAAAATTGCCGATGGAATAAACCAGCACGGTTCTGCCGGTCGCCGACAGGCCGGCAGCCATGCTGACCATGCTCTGCTCCGCGATGCCCGCATTCAGAATCCGCGACGGAAACCGATCCCAGATGGGGCGAAGCACGCCGAAGCCGAGATCCCCTGTTATCAGCACAATCCGGTCATTTTCCGCCATTTCCCGTTCGAGTGCCCGAACAAATGCGTCTCTCATGGTCTCTGTGCCTCCAGTTCCCGAAGGGCCGCCTCATATTCTTCTCCCTGCGGCGTCCGATAGTGCCAGAGAATGTTATTTTCCATGAAGGAGACGCCCTTTCCCTTGACCGTATGCGCCAGAATGACATGCGGACGTCCGTTCCGCGCACCGGCCGCGTCAAAAGCGTCCCTGAGCGCCCGGACATCATGGCCGTCCACGCTGGCTGTATCCCAGCCGAAATCCTTCCATTTCTGTTCAAACGGCTCCAGCCGCAGCGTCTTGTCCACCGTCGTCAGGCTTTGCATATGATTGTAATCCACCACCGCAATCAGCCCGTCCAGCCCGTACTGGGCCGCCTGGAGCGCTGCCTCCCAGACGGAGCCTTCATCACATTCTCCGTCTCCCAGCACCACATAGGTACGCCAGTCCTCCCCGTTCATCCGGGCGCCCAGCGCCATCCCGACTCCGATGCCCAGACCGTGTCCCAGGGCGCCTGTGGAAACCTCCACCCCCGGAACGCCTTTATGGCTGACATGACCGGAAAGAATAGAGCCGTTTGCATAGTGGGTCTTCAACTGTTCCACCGGAAAAAAGCCGGTCTCGGCCAGCGCCGCGTAAACCGCGCTGCCCGCATGGCCCTTGCTGAGAATCAGCCGATCCCGCTCCGGCCATTCGGGCTCTTCCGGCCGGACCCGAAGCACGGAAGCATACAGCACCGCGATGATCTCCGCTACGCTCATCACGCTTCCGATATGGCTGCCCCGGCTCAGATGTGCCATTTCCAGCCCGTTTCTCCGGATCAGCCAGGCCAGGACCTTCGGATCGCCTGTATCCGGCTTGCCCCCGGGAAATCCGCTGTGCACCAGCGCCGTATACTGCTCCATCGCTTCCCGTTCCTTCTCCCTTCTTATTTCGCGCCCTGCCTTTTCTCCCGGGCCATATCCTCCGCCTTGCCGAAAACCCCCCGGAGCGTTTCCCAGATCAGCCTGCAGTCCAGGCCAAAGCTCTGGGAGCGGGCGTATTCCACCCGCAGCCTGTTTTTCTCAGGAAGAATCAGCTTTTCAAAATTCGCGACCGGATCCTCCTCGCCCACGATTTCATCCTGGGCAATATAAACGATGCTGCTCCGGTCCGTCACGCCCGGACGCACCCACATGATGCACTGCTGCTCCTCCGTATACCGGGTCGTATACAGCAGAAGCTCCGGTCTCGGTCCCACAAAGCTCATATCCCCTCTGAGGATATTGAACAGCTGCGGCAGCTCGTCGAGCTTCAGTCTGCGCATGACGCGTCCCGCACGGGTGACCCGGCTGTCGTTCTTGGCCGTACATCCGCCGGTCTTATCCGCGTCCACCACCATACTCCTGAATTTCAGGATCCGGAAGGGCTGATTGTGATATCCGCCGCGAACGGCCCGGTAGAAAACCGGACCCGGTGAATCAAGCCGAACCCAGATCGCCAGAGGAATCATCAGCAGCAGGCCCGGAATCAGAAGCAGCAGGGCCAGCAGCAGATCCAGCAGGCGCTTGATGTAATGACTGTAAAATGGATGAGAAAGCGGCCCGTCCCAGTATGGCTGCTTCGGCAAAGGCTCCCTGTGCATGTGATTTCATTCTCCCTTATGCTTCCGCCAGCAGATCCAGCAGCTCGTTCAGATGCTCCAGCTCGTCCCGGGAGCTGTACTGCAGGACAATCTTGCCCGCATTTTCATTTCCCGTCAGCCGACTCCTCAGGCCGGTCCGGAGACGAAGCTTGTCCTGCAGCTCGCTGAGCTCCGGCGAAAGCTCGGCGTTCGGCTTCTTTGCGCCGTTCCGGGCCTTCATCGCGGCAATGATCTGCTCCGTCTGCCGCACGGAGAGCTTCTCCTCCACGGCGCGCTGCGCCACCGCCAGCTGCTGCCTGGGATCCTTCAGCCCTGCCAGGGCTTTTCCGTGTCCTCCCGTCAGCCTTCCGTCCCGCAGCATCTGCCGGACAGCCTCCGGCAGCTCAAAAAGGCGCAGCATATTGGCAATCGCTTCCCGGCTCATGCCCAGACGCTCTCCGAGTTTCTCCTGGGTATATCCCTGATCCATCAGCGCCTTGAGGCCCCGGGCCTTTTCGATCGGATTCAGATCCTCCCGCTGCAGGTTTTCGATCAGGGAAACCTCCATCTGCTGCAGCACGCTCAGATCCCGTACGATGCACGGAAGCTTGTCCAGCCCGGCCATCCTTGCCGCGCGGAAGCGCCGCTCCCCCGCGATGATCTGATACCTGCCTCCTCCGGTGGGCTGCACCAGCAGCGGCTGAATAACCCCCTGAACCCGGATGCTGTCCGCAAGGCTGCTCAGGTTTTCCTCTTCGAAGGTTTTTCTGGCCTGATCCGGGTTGGGATCCAGCTCCCCGACCGAAATATCCTGAATGATCGTTCCCCATTCTTCTGTATTCTGAAACAGAGAATCCAGGCCCCGGCCCAGCCCGTGCGTCTTTTTCGCCATATCCGTCTCTCCCGTTCTTCCTATTTCCTGCTCCGGTTCCGGGCAAGCACTTCCTTCGCCAGCGCCTCGTAGGCCAGCGCGCCCGTGCTTTTCGGATCATACAGATTGATGGGTTCTCCGTGGCTCGGTGCTTCTCCCAGCCGCACGTTCCGCGGAATCGTGGTCGCAAACACCTGCTTCTTAAAATGCTTTTTGACCTGATCCACCACCTGCAGTCCAAGATTGGTCCTGCCGTCCAGCATGGTCAGCAGAATCCCTTCAATCTCCAGGCGCGGATTAAAGGTGCGCTTCACCCGGTTGATGGTATTCATCAGGCTCGTAACGCCCTCCAGCGCATAATACTCACACTGAATCGGAACCAGCACCGAATCCGCCGCGGCCAATGCGTTGAGCGTCAGCAGGCTGAGGCTCGGCGGGCAGTCAATCAGAATAAAATCATAATCGTCCCGCACGGCGCTGAGCAGCTTTTTGAGGTAAAACTCCCGTTCCTCCAGGCCGACCAGCTCCACCTCAGCCCCGGCCAGCCGGATATCCGATCCGATCAGCTTCAGCTTTTTGATCTCGGTCTTCTGGATGCATGCATTCAGACGTTCCCGCCCCATCATGGCATCGTAAATCGTATCATGCTCTCCGACGGTGCATCCGAGTCCGCTGGTCGTATTGCCCTGCGGATCCAGATCCACCATGAGAACCTTTTTCCCTTTTTCAGCGATCATCGCGGACAGATTGACAGCCGTGGTTGTCTTTCCGACGCCGCCCTTCTGATTCGCAATCGCAATCATCTTTCCCATAAAGCGCTCCTCGCCCGCACCTTCATTGCGGGCATAAAAATACCCGCCTATTATACCGTTTTTGGCGGGTATTGTAAAGCGACCGGCTCGATAGCGCAATCAGCGGTGCGGACCGTACAGGAAGGTGACCTGCAGCGTCTCGATGCGATCCATGCCTTCCGCCTCGCGGTCCAGCAGCGTGGCGGAAATTCCCGTCAGGTCCCCGTACATGACCCTCACCGCCTGCCTGTCTACGGTCTTCATATCCACCCATTCATTGAACAGATTGGTCCGCGTGCACCTTCCGTCATCCGAGCAGGTGTAGTTTCTGCCCTTCAGCTTCACCTTCACCCCGTTGACCAGAACCTCGCTCACCTGAATGGCATAATCCGGAAACAGCTGTTCTCCGTTGGAAATGCCGATCGCGGCAAAGGCCACGTTTTCCGCATAGCCCCTGTCCGTTCCGGTAAAATCCAGCGCGACTGTATAGCTTCCTTCGCCCGTGACAGCCGCATCCGTGGGCGTGAGGCCCGGAGTCAGGCTGTCCGGTGTGTAGCTGTCTCCCACGCTGTAACTGACTGACCAGCTCCCGTCATTGAACATCAGCCAGGCCATGCAGGTCTCCTCCGTCACCGGGCCGATGCCCTCCCGCAGGCTTTCCGGCGCCTCGTCCATCAGCCGCTCCAGATCCGCCCTGCCTGCTTCTGCAATCTCTTCATAGGCTCTTCCCGCTTCGGATGCCGCGTTTCGCTCCGCGTAAACGGCCGCCATGTCCGCCTCTCCCATCTGCAGGCTTCGCCGGATGAAAAAGCCGCTTGTATCCCAGAGGCAGCTGGTCAGATCCAGCGCGTCACAGCAGTCCAGAAACGCCCGGTGATACAGCGGCGCATTGGGCTTCATGCTGCCGTCTTCTCCGGGGAGAGCTCCGTATTCTCCGATCACCACGCCATATCCCTGCGCGGTGAATCTGGACATCTGGCTCAGGGTCGCATACATGGCCTGAAGGTCCGCCGTCTTCCCCCAGAGGGTTGCTCCGGCGGCGGAGCTGGCTCCGCAGTAGCTCCAGGGATCGTAGTAGTGCACCGAGACCATCAGCCTGTTCTTCGCGGTGTCCACCGGCATTCTGAACCGCTGATCGAAGGTCTGCGCGATGTTCGTGCCATATCCGGCAATCAGCAGAAACCGGCTTGCATTATTGCCGCCGGTCGCCCGGACCGTGTCCACAAAGGCCTGATTGATCCGGTTCGTCAGCTCGTACCGCTCCTTTTCCTCCAGATAGGAAACGACGGAGTCGCGGCAGAAGCAGGGGGCGTTTTCGTCGAAGCGTGCGCCCAGCTCCTCGTTTGCGCTTTCAAAGATCACATAATCGGAATAATCCCGGAAATATTCGGCAATCTGCCGCCACATGCTCTGATAGGCCTCCATGGCAAAGGCCGCCGTCTCCGCCGACTCGGATCCGAACATGCCCCACCAGCCACCGTCCCAGTGATCGTTGATGATCACATACATGCCGACGCTCCGGGCATCGTCAACGATCTCCCGGACCCGCTCGAGATAGGCCCCGCTCAGCGTGGGATCCTTCATCTCAAACGGCATCCGGCTGGCATTGGTCATCCAGGCCACCGGAATGCGCAGCGTATCAAAACCGGCGGATTTCATGCCAGCCAGCATCTCCCGCGTGGTCACAGGCTGTCCCCAGGAAACCTCATAGACCTTCGGATCCTCCGCGTAGTTTCCCCGGGTGTTGTCGCAGGCCTCCATGGTATTGCCCAGATTAATGCCATTTCCCATCAGTCTTGTTGCCTCAACGGCCGTCAGCTCCGGGCGAATGCTCCCGTCATCCGCCGTTTCCTCTGCGCTGGCGCAGGAGCCCGCCAGCAGAACCGTGAGCATCAGAATCACAAGGATCATTCGCATCATGCTGCCTGCCTCCTTCATCTCCATCCGCTTCTCACCGACAGCAGGCTCCCCGGATAAGGGGAGCCTGCCAGGGGTATCCGTCATTCAGCCGCGGCCAGCTGTGCCTGCTGAGCCTCCCAGCACTTGGCGGCTTCCGCTTCGCACCAGGCGACGCATTCGTCGTAGCCGTATCCCTTGCACTGGCGGATCATCATCTGCACCAGGCCCTCAAACTCCGTATCGGATTTTGCGTAAATGGCCTGCCAGCTGAACTTCTTGACCGCCTCCTTGATCTGATCGCGCTTGGTGGAAAGGGTGCCCTCCATCTTGGAGGGAGCATAGGTGCCCTTATCCAGCATCACCTTGTAGGCCCTGTTGTTCAGATACTGCTGCGTTGAAGGCGCACCGGCCCACTCGGCCCATTCCTGCTGAATGGGCTTCTGATCCGCCTGCAGCACGCTGACCCAGCCTTCCTTATCCAGGGTTTCCTCCACGGCGCTGTCCGGATTCTGCTGGCTCGCAGTCAGCGTCGTGTTGTTGATCTGAAGCGCGCCGTCGTTATACGTTCCGCCGTTCTGAACGTACTCCTGGCCCGTCCTGGGTCCGATCACCACCGCGCCTGTCATGTCAAAAGAAGGATCCTGGCTGGTCTTCTGCCCCAGCTCCGTGAAATACAGACCGCCCGCTTCGTTGTAATCCCAGGTTGTCCCCTTTGGGCCGTACCACATGGTCAGGGATCCCTCCGGCGTCGCCAGATAATCGATCACTGCCAGGCACAGCTCGGGATATTCCGCATCCGCTCCGATACTCCAGATTCGGTTTCCGCCGGTACGGCTCAGCCCGTAAGCAATGGGAGTCGCCTCCTCAGGGAGCACGGTGTACATGTACTTCCCCTGATCCAGATGCTCCGCCGTGTTAAAGATGGACGAGCCCGCGTAGTTGAAAATGCTCCAGAAGGTTCCTCCCGCCTTGACCTTTTCTCCCATCAGATCATAAGTCTGGGTCATGGAGTTGGGATCCAGAAGGCCAGCCTGATACAGCTTGTTAAAGAACTTCAGGCAGGTCAGATACAGGCCGCCCTCCTCCAGCGATCCCTGGAATTCACCGGTTTCGGTGCTGATCAGGCCCATTTCAAACTCATCCCAGCCAAAGTAGGCCGTCGCAAGCGCCTTGACATACATGACCATGTCGCCGTCCCAGTCAGGCCACAGCGATGCAGCGTAGGTCTCGTTCCCCTTTTCATCCGTAGGGCAGAGCTCCTTCATGGCCTTGAACAGGTCCACCAGATCGTCCAGCGTCTTCACCTCCGGGAAGCCCAGATCCCTGTACAGATCCCAGCGTAAATCCCAGGTGTAGAAGAAGTTCTCATGACTTCCGCTCTTCAGTGCCACATTGTGGCCAAAGCCGTGGATTTTTCCGTCATGGTTCTTGGCCCGGTTGGATTCCAGCGCTGTCTGATAGTTGGCCCAGACATAGGGCGCGTATTCCGCTCCCAGGTCATCCTCCTCCCAGTCAAAGAGCAGTCCCTGCTCCACCGCTGCCTGGTACTTATCCCCGTCGGAACCCCAGACGACGATGTCCCCCAGGTTGCCGCTTTCCATGCGCGTGGCATAGGTTCCGTCGGATTCCGGAATGATGTTGATCCGCACGTTGAACATATCCAGCAGCAGATCCGCGCTCCAGTGGCCCTGAATGCCGCTGTAGTTGGCAAGCTGGCTGTACACATTGAGCGTGATGGGTTCCCCGTCATAGATGCCAAGCTCCGCCAGCTTGTCATAGACTTCCTTTTCTTCTCCTGCCGCAACGGTCTTGCCGGAAAAAAGGCCCGACAGCATGCATACCGCCAGCAGCACAGCCCACAGTTTCCTCATGATGATCATCCTCCTCTATTGTTTTTTTTGTTCATCCGTTTCAGGATCCCCGCAGCGGCCGCCCGGTGCAGCCCCGGCCGGTCCGTCCAGCGCTCCATGGCTCCCGCGCGGGGGTCATCCCTTCACGGCGCCGAGCATGATGCCCTTGACAAAGTAACGCTGCATGAAGGGGTAGACCAGCAGAATGGGAATAATGCTGACCATGGAAACCGTATAGCGGATGACCCGCTGGTTCAGCAGGCTCTGCGCCGCCTGCTCGCTGACCTGTCCGCCCTGGCTCATCATGGCTCCCAGGTTGCTGGAGGAGTTCAGATAGATATACAGCCGATGCTGCAGCGTATACAGATCCGGGCGGTTGTTCATCAGCAGCAGCGAATCCTGGAAGGAATTCCAGTTTCCCACCGCGCCGAAGATGGCGATCGTCGCCAGAATCGGTACGCTCAGGGGCAGGATAATCCGCAGCCAGACCCGGCTGGTGGTGGCGCCGTCGATCACCGCGCTCTCCTCCAGCGAAGCGGGAATCGACTCAATGTAGGTCTTCACGAGAATGATATTGTATGGAGCCACCATGCCCGGAATGATGTAGGCAAGAAAGTTGTCTGTCAGCCCCATCATCAGCATGTTCATATACCAGGGCACAAGTCCCGCGTTGAAATACATCGTGATCACCAGGAACCGATACCAGAAGGACCGTTTCCACATTTTCTGCTTCGTCACCAGGTAACCGGCCCAGGCGCTGGTGATAACCATGAGCGCTGTTCCCAGAATCGTCCTTGCCACGGTCACCAGGATGCTGGAGCCCAGATCCTGAACGTTCTGCAGCGCGATGTAGTTGTTCAGCTGAATGCCGAAGACGCCCTGCCCTGCGGCATTTTTCAGCATCGGGTAAAAATTCACGTATCCGCTGGTCACCAGATCGTTATCCGAAATGGTGTTGATCAGCAGGTAGTAGAAGGGGAAAACGCAGATCAGCGTAAACAGGGTGAAAAAGAGGATAATGGCGACATCAAAGACCCAGTCCCCCGCCGTGCGTCGAATATGGACACCCTGCATCTGTTCTTTTTTGCTCATCTCGTTCACCTCCCCCTATATGATGCTTTCGCCGCGAATCGTCCTGGAAATGCCGTTTGCCAGGAAAAGCAGCGTAATGCCCACCAGGGATTTGGAAACGCCAACCACGGTGGAGAGGCTGATCTGCTGACTCTTGCCGATACCGATGTTATACACATACAGATCGAGCACCTCAATCACATCCTTGTTCACCGCGTTGGAGAAAACCAGATACTGCTCCATGCCGTTGGAAAGGATGCCCGCGATGCTCATCAGCAGCATCACCATATAGGTGGGAATCAGCCCGGGAATGGTAATGTGCCAGATGCAGCGGAACCGGTTCGCGCCGTCCACCCGGGCCGCCTCATACAGCTGCTGGTCGATCCCGGCAATGCCGGCAATGTAGATGATGGCGCTCCATCCGACGCCCTTCCAGGTTCCCCAGAGCAGCATCTTCAGCCAGGTGTGATCCGCGGACTGAAGATAGTTTGTATTCGCCCCCGTCTGGTGGAGCACATTGGTCAGAAAGCTGTTAATGAAGCCGTCTGTTGAAAAAATGCTCAGCGCAATCGCGTATACCAGCACCCAGCTGATAAAGTTCGGAATGGTCGTAAAGGTCTGCACAAAGCGCTGGAACTTCGTGCTTCTGACCTCCGCCAGCAGCACCGCGAAGGCAATGGGAAGCCAGCTGGTCGCAATGCCCAGCCCGCTCATGGCCAGCGTGTTGCGCAGCACCCGAATCAGGTCCGCCGAGGTCGCCGGATCGGAAAAGAGGAAGCTGAACCATTTGAAGCCCACATAGTTATCCGGTCCGATGCCGCCGCCCGGCGTATAGTCGAAGAACGCATACCGCCATCCCCAGATGGGCAGATAGCTGAATATAAATGAAAGGAGAATCACCGGCAGCATCATCAGGAACAGGCGGTATTTTTCGTCCATCTCCATCGCCGATGCAGGATCCTTCACTTTGCCGCAGGTCAGCCAGGCGACCAGCGACGTCACAAACAGGATTCCCGTCAGGACGCAGAAAACCGTAAATCCGCCCGGAATGGCCAGCTCGATCTTGTCCAGCTTGTCCATCTCCGTGCCGTTGGCCAGCATGTTGTCATAGGCCCTGCGGATCAGCATCAGCCCGGCCGCCATCACCGGCGCACCCAGCAGCGGAAAAAGAAGGCCCCTTCTGCGCATTTTCCGGTTGCCAAGGCTCATGCAGCCGCCCACGGCACAGGCGGCAACGCCAAGAATCACCACGATGCAGGCGATCATCAGCAGCGTAATATCCGTCTCCTGAATCCATTTGGAGCGCAGAATCCGGCCCATGCTGTTGGTCACCGTTTCCCGGCTGATCCCGGTCGTGAAAAGGCTGGTCGCCTGATTCATTTTTCCGCTGATCCTTCCGGGATTGGCCGGAGGGAAAAACAGCGCCATGCCCGTCACCAGCGCCGTCATCCGGAAGATCCACAGAGCAAGCCTTTCTCCCGGAGCATAGCGTTCTGTCAGTTGCGTTCTGTTTTTGCCTTTTCCCACCTTTTGCGCACACTCCTCGTTGTTCTTTCAGGAATGAAACCGGGGGAAGCGCCTCGCACAGGCGCTTCCCCCGGACGCATGTCGAGTTACCAGCCGCTCACCGTGAAGGTGATGCTGATGGTTTCACCGGCGCCGGGCACAGTGTATCCAAACGGTTCAGCCGTCTGATTGTACACATCCAGGGCGGTAATCCGGACATAATCCCCTTCCGTGTTCAGCTCCGTATATTCCTGCGTCGCGCCGCTGCCGACCTTGATCTTCACGTCGCTGATGGTCAGATATCCCTCCGTCACCAGCCGGCTGGGAATGTCGGTGGAGGCAAACAGCAGGTTAAAGGCACTCGTTGTGCCAAAGCCCATCTCTCCGGTCGTCAGGGATACGGTATATTCCCCGTCTCCCTTGATTTCCACATCTTCAAAGGTTCCGCCATAGTCCACGGCATTGTTGGCCTCATCCCAGCCGGTCAGACGGTTAAAGAAGGGATTGGTCTCGTCGTTCAGACCGTAGGAATCGTTCCAGGCGTTCCGGAATACATAGGTATCCTTGCCCTGAACCCCGATGTAGGCATGGAATCCGGCTTCCTTCAGGGCGTCCGCCTCTTCCTTGCTCATCGAATCGTCCGCCGCGGGTGCTGCAGGCGCCTCCGCCCCCTTCAGAACCCGGAATTCCACCAGAATCTGATGAACACCGCTGAAGGCCGCCGGATCCACGATGATCGGTCCACAGGCGGTCAGTCCGCCGTCGGCACGGGCATCTGTAGGCAGATCCGTGACCCACTCGTTGTAGATGTTCGCCCGGGTCTCCAGCCCGTCGTCCGAGGAGGTGTAGCTCTTGGCCGTCAGAGGCACATCCTGCTCATTGATGCTGATTCTGTCGATCTGCAGAATCGCGTTGGGCAGCATCTTCTCCCCGTTCTTGACGCCCAGCGCCATGAAAGCGATGCCGTCCACGGGCGTGGCAAACTCGAGGGAGGTCTGATAGGTGCCTTCTCCGGTGATGGGGGCGGTCTGTACCTTCACGGCCTCCGTGCTCGCATAACCCCAGTTCTGGATGGTCCAGTCCGGATTGGCGAACATCAGATAGGCGCTCACGGGCTCAAAGGTGAAATCAATTTCGATTTTGCTGACGGAGGCAAAGTTTTCCACATTGACAAAGATCGGAGCGGCATTGCTCAGGTCTCCGTCCAGGCTGCGGGCATCCTCCGGCAGCTCCGTCACCCATTCGTTATAGATGTTCATCCGGGTTTCAATGCCGTTGTCGGAGGAGGTATATCCCTTCTTTCCCTCCAGGGCTTCGATCTTTTCGCCGTTCACGCGGATTTCATTGATGGTAATGAAATAGTTGGGATAGGTCTTTTCACCATGCTGAATTCCCAGCGCAGCGAACGCAAGTCCCTCCGCGGGAGTCGCAAAATCCAGCGCAACGGAATAGGCGCCCGCACCCTTGATCTCCGCGGAGGTCACTTTCACGTTGCCATCCTCGCTGTCCACAATTCCCCAGTTCTGCATGGTCCACGCGGAATCCGCATACATGATGTAGGCATGGTCGATCGGAGCGGTCAGCAGGCTGAAGTCGACCTCAAACTTGGACACGGAGGCAAATGCTTCCTTGTCCACGATGATGGCTCCGGCTTCTTCCAGATTGCCGTCAAAGGCATGCGCATCCTCCGGCAGCTCGGTCACCCACTCGTTGTAGATGTTCATCCGGGTGACCTTTCCATCATCGGAGGAGGTGTATCCCTGCTTAAATTCAATCGCTTCTCCGTTCACCCGGATTTCGTTGATCCGGATGAAGGCGCCGGGGAAATCGGCTTCGCCCCTGTTGATGCCCACCGCCGTAAAGGCGAGTCCCTGAGCAGGCGTCGCGAATTCGAGGCTCACGGTATAATCCCCCTCGCCCACGACGTTGGCAGGATTCACCAGCACGGTTCCGTCTTCGCTGTCCTCGGTGCCCCAGTTCTGAATGGACCAGTCGGCATTGGCATACATGATATAGGCATTGCTCTTGGCAGCCGTTACCGCGCGGCGGGTCTTGACCAGCTCCGCCTCCAGCCCGGCAACCTTTTCCTCCAGCTCAGCCTGGACAGATGCAGCCTTTTCCGTCGTTTCCTTCAGGCTGTTTTCCAGCTCGGCCTTTGCGGCCTCCAGCTCACTGACCTTGTTTTCCAGCTCGGCCTTTGCGGCCTCCAGCTCGCTGACCTTGCTTTCCAGCTCCGTCCGCACGCCGGCCAGCGTCTCTTCCGCCTCAGCCGCGGAGTCCGCCATCTGCTTCTCCAGGTCAGCCTTCACACCCTCCAGCTCGCTGACCTTCCCTTCCAGCTCCGTCCGCACGCCGGCCAGCGTCCCTTCGGCCTCAGCCGCGGCGTCCGCCATCTGCTTCTCCAGGTCAGCCTTCGCGCTCTCCAGCTCGCTGACCTTCCCGTCCAGCTCGCTGACTTTCGTGTTCAGAGCCGCCTGCGCTTCATCGGCGGCCTTTTGAATGTTGCCCTTCTGCACGCCAAAGACGCAGGAGA
>ODAJ011629162.1_pt1 | contig 13914 bp, 28 predicted proteins | sample 1539241 | NCBI WGS metagenome assembly ODAJ01 (sample SAMN02144231, study PRJEB22623) | gut metagenome | biome: sheep rumen | host: Ovis aries | place: New Zealand | reverse complement strand
CATATCTATCAATGCATAGACATTGTCATATAGAATGAAAAGGCTATAAGAATTACTGAATATTATCTGCGCAGAATTTCAATATGGTAAAGAGACAGTCCAGACCACAACTATTAATTTCTTGGGAGAAATGGACTTGAGTGATTAGGCGCAGTAAGCGACCTAATATTTAATAGGCTATGGTAACATAGAGTGGTAAGAAAATCCAATGTCCAGTAATGGACGTCCGGGTTCGAGTCCCGGTGGAGCTACAAATTCCCTTATAGTATCAATGGCTAGTACACCTGATTTGTACTCAGGAAGCATCTGTTCGAATCAGATTAGGGGATCTAACTAATTAAAATTTAAAAGATATGAAATATTTAAAACCAAAAACAGAGATTATTAAAATTGATAATTATTCTCTTCTTTCTTCTAGTACTGCAATTAATACAGAAGAATAGTTGGAATGTATTTGTAATCACCATTGTAATTGTGATAATAACAATCAACATCGGGGACATTGTGGATGTGATAAATGAAACGCTATCAATATTACTCTAAAGATGGAATTGTATGGACTGATTGGTTTGAATACGATTCTGATTATAAACCTAAGTGGCAGATTAAAAACAAATTATTAAACGAATATAAATGAAAGTATATATTCAAATAGTAGATAGTCAGTCTGGTATTTATCAGACTGGAATGATTGATGAACCTGTATCTAAAGGGCACGAAGTATCTAATGCTTTAGCTCATTTTGGAGTTAGATATGGTGATATAGAATGGAACTCTGATAGGCATTATGGAACAGTAAATGGAACAACTAAAATGATATCTGTGATATGTGTTGGATAGGATTAAAAGAACAAAAACATATTGCTACAGAACCTGTAATAATGTATAAATTATTATATTCTAGCTTATATTCTCCTTGGTATCCACATAAATATAGATTAGGATATGAAGAGTGTGCTACAATACGTAGAGATTTTTATTCAGAAATTCCTAAAACTTGTGATGTAGTAGAATTGGGAGAAGGTATTCACGGACTTTCTAAAGATTGTAACATTGAGTTTAATTCTGGAGTTTATACTTTTGCAAAAGTTATAAACTATTTTAAACATTTAACTATATTGATAGAAGGAGTTATTCCAAAAGGTGCTACTTATTATGTAAATGAAGATGGAGCTATGGTAGCAGAAAGATGGATTCCGCTTAAAAAAGTTGAATTTTCTGAATTGAGTAATCTTTAATAAAATTTTGATTTTTTAACTTTGATAATATTATTTTTATAAGGTTCGCAGCTACCTTTAAATGACTGCTGACTGGTGACTGGCCTCAACAAGATTGGTCGTAGAGAAAGGCATCTCTGGGAATAATGCACAAATATTAGGGTAAAGACTACCTTTACCCTTATCTAACTAATTAAAAAATAATATTATGAAAAAACTTATTGCAAATAATCCAGTTTAGAGGTTTAAAATTTCAAAAAAACAAAGTGGAGGAATAATGTATACTCCAGGAATTTATAACAAATCGACAGGAAGATTTACTCCTAACGGACTTACATATTCAGATGCTAGAGAAGCGTTAAAATCTACAATAAATGTTCCAAAAAAGAACAATTTTGATTTATTTCCTGTTTATAACAGATAGTATATAAGGAGTCAAAGAGATAATTACTCTGATGTAAATAGTTATTATGACTATATAACTAATAATTAGGATTCCAATGAAGCAAAACTTTGGAATAGAGTATTAGGTACATTGGATACCCCAGAAGCTAAAAGATAGGCTTTTGATTAGATTATGAGTGCTTATGGCATAAAGGGTAATTTAGGTAGAAGAGATTCCGAAAGACTTTCTAATGTATTAAATACAATTAAAGGAATTGCTGCTGATAATGACACATAGAATGCATATCTTAAGTCTTATGAAAATGCTATGGCAAATGAACTTATCAAAAAACAACCAGTTCAAGCTAATATAGCTTAGAATGAGGCTATGAAAATTACTCCTTTAAGAACATCATTTAAACCAATTTATAATCCTGATTTTAAAATAAATACAAATTTATCTGGAAGTAATTTATTTGCTAAAAGAGGAGGAGTTTTAAAAGCATAGAAAGGTATGACTTTTAAACAAGCTTTCGATAAAGCTCGAGCAAAAGGAAATAGATTTTTCTTTTATGATGATGGAACAGGTATTAAAACCTATAATACTCTGAAAAAAGGGGAAGATAAAACCGTTTGGGCTAAAAATTTTAAGGATAATCTAACTTCTGGAGGTGCTGATAATGTACAAACTTCTATAAATGTAGGTTGGTCAGGAAAAGGAGCTTCTCATGGAAGATATAATAGTAAAGGGGAATATGTAAAATTTAATAAGCCATCTAATGCAGGATCTTTAGCAGCTAAAGGAGATCATATTAATGATAATGGTGATAGAGGTTGGGGATTAGCTGACTTACCTGAAGAAGCTGTTGATTTAGGAAGAGGTACCAATCGGGGAAAACATACTGCTAATGTAAATACAGGAGTTGATATTGGAGATTATGTTCCTACAGTATAGTCTGGAATAATGGAACTTATGCCCTGGCAAAAAGTTGGAAACTCAAGATCTCCAAAAAATGAAATTAAAATTGGAAATACAACTTATAAAAGAGGAATGATTCGGAGTTATCCTGGATATTATAATAATTAGACTGGATATTTTACAAAAGGAAATGATATTTATTTAAGATCTTTAAAAGGTGGAAAATACTAGGATTAGAAAGTAGGAGTAATTAGAAACGGAGAACAATATTACAGTTCTGATTCTGATAATGTTGTAACGTATGATGAATATAGAAAATTCCTTGGAGCAGATAAAAATAAATTTATGGGACAGGATATTTTAAAGAGTAATATAGTAATTCCTCAAGAAATGCCCTCGTTTAATGATATGAGAAACAAGTATAATGTAACTTGGCATAAAAATACACATTTTAAAAACTTTAAGTAATTAATTATGAAATACATATCTTGTATAAATAAATATAAAACTTGTATTGAACCAGGTTTATAGCCTGATGATCCTCCATTCTTCTGTAAGTTAGTACTTAATGATGGGTCAACAGTTGAGCTTGAAGGTAGTGGAAAATTAACATCTGCAATGGTAAGCGACCAATATAAAGGTACTTTAGTGAGCGCAGAGATTGGTACGTTATGTACAAATATTGGCAATAATACTTTTACTAAATGTGCTAAGTTAACAAGTGTTGTAATACCCGATAGTGTTACAAGTATTGGAAGTATGGCTTTCATTAGTTGTAGTGGTTTAACAGAAATAACAATACCAAGTAACGTTACAAGTATTGGTCAAAATGCTTTCGCCAATTGTAGCAGTCTATCTAAGATAACATCTCATATAATGGTAGCACCAAATGTTCAGTCTGCTACGTTTGGTAGTGTTAAAAGTGGTGGAACATTGTATGTTCCAAAAGGCAGTAGTGGTTATGAAACATGGATGACTGACCTAGGTAATTTAGGTGCATATAATTGGACAAAGGTTGAACAATAATAATAATCCTTTTCGGGTAAGATTAAGCAGAACCTACGAGTTGAATTTTATTCAGAAGCAACCTATTTGCTTTAGTATAGGTAAACCTTTTTATCAGCGAAGATGCTCATGCAATCTCAATGATTTATAAATCTGCAAAGCTAGGTAGAGGAAGTCCTAGCAAAAGTGAAAAAGGGTTTATAGTAACTTATATCTCTCTTCAGAAACCCTGAACCTTATTTGAGCCTTGGATTTTACCAAGAGGAAGCTCGAAGGTGACAGACCATTGGGTAATTCCATAGGAGCGCTGTAAGAGAGTTTTATTTTTTAAAATTATGAGAAAACTTATTTATTTTTTATTTGCAATCTTACTATTAAATTCTTGTAGCGGTTGCAATGACATTAAACGAGAAGTAATAGTTGAAAATACTGTTCAAGCTGATATTACAGATATGAAATCTATGTATAAAGATTCTCAATTTATATGGCTTGAAACTTTAGTATTGTTAAACCATTACTTAGATGAAGAGAACGATGGAACTTTTAAAGAAGTTACAAACGTTTTTCAAGCAACTGAAAAAGGAGGAAAAGACTCTAAAGTTTATAAATATCAACACTACAGTGATGGAATAAACTTTAAAGGATATGTTGAAGGATTTTGGATTGAAGATTTTCCATTGGTTGATTCCTTAGTTAAGGTTTCTTATGATAGTGCTTATAGCATTGTAATGAAAGTGAATCTTCCAAAACCTCATTCTAAACAAGTTTGCTTGAGAAAACCTATTGGACCAAATCCTTGTAATCCACAGTGGATATTTGGAAACATTCATTCACAAATCTGGATAGATGCAATTACTGGAGAAGTAAAAGAATCTAATCCTGCATTTCCTGATGGATTCAAGTATATTTGGTAATTAATTTATGATACTGAAGGAAACATCTGGAATGACAGCCAGAAGAAGTTACTGTAGGCAACCACAAGTCGATAATTAAAGAGTGGGAGGTAAAGACGCTCCTTGTAGAGTTGTACAGGATAGTGGAATGTAAGTATTGTATATTAATAATGTAAAAATTAACTCTAAATGCCTATGTTTAACTTTTAATCTTAACATCCTTGATTTAGATCATTGATCTATGTCAAGAAATTAAGCAGTCTATTTGATTATTTAAATTTGTTGATAAGTTTAAAATAATTAGATAATTGATTAATTTAAAATTAGAATGTTATGAAAAAAGTTAAAAATTTATTTGTAAAATTCGGAAAAGCATATTTAAATGGCTGGGTTGAAATGTACAGACCTGCTATAGATAATGGTATTAATCCTTTTATATAATGATTACAAAAACAGAAGCATTATCTATACTTAATTTAAAAAGAGAAGATGATTTGAGTTCTTTTGAACTTCAAAATAATCATCTTTTTTTAGTTATAGATAATAGAATAAAAGAATCTGCTAAAAACGGTAATGCCAGATTGTCAATACATATAGATAAGGATAAAAATATAGATATGATTGTAAAAGTATTAAGAAAATACGGATATAATCCTAATTATATTATTGGTCCAGAAACATATACATTATATATAGACTTGATATGAAGGTGTTATTAAAAAGAATTGCTAAACTTCCAACTTATACTATTGGTAAAATATATATAGATGGTAAGTATTAGTGTGATTGCATTGAAGATACTGATAGAGGTTTGTCTCAAACAATGTCATTAGAAGAAATAAAGAAAAAGAAAGTTTATGGAAAAACTGCTATTCCTACTGGAACTTATGATATTACACTAAATGTAACTAGTCCAAAATATAGTAAATCTATATTTATGTAGAGATATGCTAATGGTTCCAGAGTCCCTAGAATTCTTAATGTTAAAGGATTTGATGGAGTACTAATACATACAGGAAATACAGAATAGGATTCTTATGGATGTATTATAGTAGGAATAAATAGTAAAAAAGGAATGGTTACTCAATCCAGAGATACTTTTATTAAACTTTATAAAATACTTTAGTCTTCTAAAAATAAAATAACTTTAACAATACAATGACTTATAAAGAAATAGAAGATTTGTGTAAACATGGAAAAGTCGGGATTATTCCTGGCTGGAAAGGATTTTTAAAATGGAATTATGCTAAAGACGAAATTTAGTTTGTCAATGGAGATTATTCTATGACAAGTCCTGCTTTAAGAGAGTTAATTCAAGATAGAACTGATTTATATTATATTATTTGAGGTGGCTTTATGCCACCTTTTTTTGTTATGGATAAATGGGTAATTTATACAGACGGAAGTTATCGTTCGTCTAAAAAGAAAATGGGCATTAGTATTGTATGGTTAAAGAATGACAAAAAGGTATTTGAATATTCAAAAGGAATTCCTGGAGGAACAAATAATATTGCAGAATTAACTGCAATAGGAATAGCTTTAAAATCTATTAAAAAACCTCTTGACTCTTTAACGTTAGTTTCTGATTCAGAATATGCAATAGGATGTATATTTAATGAAAAATGGAATCCTATAAAAAATGTAGAACTTATTAATGCTATTAAAAAAGAAGCAAAAAGAGTTGAAAAATTAGTTCATATTGATGTAATGCATACTTATGGTCATGCTAATGATAAATGGAATAATTATGTAGACTCTTTAGCTCAAAAGGAATCATCGTATGACTAGTAAAACACAATGTATTAAGATATTTAACTGTTCCATTACTGGAACTCCTATTTCTTATGCAGATGATATAATTCCGCTTATATCTGATTATTTAACAGAAATTAACTGTGAAAAATCTGATAAGATAATATCTTTAATAGTAAGCAATCCGTCATTATGTGATATTGTTTTTCCTAAAGTGATGAAATACTTTATATTAAAGTATTGTATTTTAAGTATAATGTTTAACAATAAAACTATTATGTATTATGAATGAAGTAAGACTTCCAATTGAAACTAAAAGAGAAGGTGATGAGATCACCAAAGTATGTGTAGAAGATAGTTATAAGTTCTTAAACAGAATTATCGAACCCTTTAACAGAATGTCTGATAAAGTAATTGATATTACAGATTCATTACATCAAGAGTACGGCGATTATGAAGGGGAATTTATTATAGGAGTAGGAACTTCTAAACCTTGTGAAGGAGATGTTTTTAATGAAGAAATCGGAAACGAAATTGCTTTTAGAAAGGCTAAACTGAAAGCTAATCTCAAAAAACATCACATTATCAGCAGAATAGTAAATCACGTAGCTGATTTTTGTGAAATATTACTAAAAGAAGATTATATACTTAGTAAGTATATAAGAGATGATACAGATGCTATTAGAGAATATAACAAAGATTTTTATATAAGATGAAACAACGAAATAAAAATCTTAAGTTGTTAGCTAGACAAAGACAATGGGATGCATTTCCTAGAAATGTTCAAGCAGCAACTACTAGACCTGGGAGTCAAAAGAAATAATGGAAATACATGAAAAAGATTTTGTTCTAAAACCAGTATCAAATGAATCCTGTACTTTCGATTTAGCTTTTTATAAGAAAGTTAAAAAACGTGATACAGGTAAATTTGAAACTGAATTAGGAGATACTTTATATGGATTAACATTATCTTCTGCATTAAGAAGAATTGCATATCATCGCACAGCCAAGAAATTCGCAGAAGATAATGTTACACTTTTTCAATATCTTAAAGAGTTACAGAACTCTTATAAAGAGGTTGTAAAATTGTGTAGAGATTCATTACCTGAAGTGTTTGATACTGGAGATTAACTATGAAAAAAGATTATATCATAATAGTACTTCTGATTATAATAGGTATTATATCATTTCATAATTTTAAAGTTTCAGATGATATAAGTAAACTGGAACAAAAAATTGATTCTTTATCTATTAAAAAGGATAGTATTAGAACTATTATAGTTAATATTGATAAAGAAATTATTAAAAATGAAAAACATTATGAGAAAGTAGTTGATACTATTCTTACTTCTAATGATTCCATTAATTACATTTGGACAAAACAGTATATAGAACAATACAGACAGAAACTTAAGTGATACTACTATTACAGCTCTTATTTTTGCTGAACATCATAAATTATTAATAGAGAATGATCTATTAAAAGAAAAAATAACAAATTATGAAAAATGTATTGAACTATATGAACAAAGGGATTCCGTTAGAAGGGAAGAAATAAAAATCTATGAAAAATAGAAAAAATCTACTAAGAGAAACGTTATCTATACCTCAGTTGGAGGTGTATTATTATTTATTTTAGGATTAATTTTATGATTTCTTATAATATTTATTACGGAACTATAGGAAAAAAGTTTGGAGTAAAATATCAAATTACTAAAAACTTTAAAAATGAACAAGATGCTAAAAAGTTTGCAAAAGAATTAGCATCTTCTTTTTATTATAAAAATGAAGGAAAGTGCGGGCTTCCTTCTTATAAAGATATTCAAAAAGAAGCAGAATATACAGGTTTATCACTTGCACAACTGTATGAAGATCATATTAATGACATGATGAGATGGTATGCAATACCAACTGATTGTGACACCGTAAGCAAAGCAAAGCTTAAAATGTGACCACAGTATATAGTAAATTAGTTGCTTCGGAAAAAGACTTTGGCGGATATATAACTTATGTATTTAAAAATCTTGAACCTTCACCTAAATTTGGATTTTCTTATATAATGGTTGTAAGATTTAGAAACTGGCAACATAAAGATGTCGAGATAGGTGAATCTGGATTTTTAACATATGATAGTGTTATAGCAGGTCAAGATAAATGGTATAATAAAGAAACTGAAGAATTTATACCGTATAACTACACTAATAATATATTTATTAAGTTTGTAGAAAAGAAAGATAATTTAAAGAAAGATATTATTATATGAAAAAGTTTAATGAGTACTGTATTAGGTGATGCTCTCCAAAAAGCTTTGGATAGCAAAAAGAATGATTATTCCAACTTTGTTTGGAAAGGAGAAAAGATAAAAGATGGAGATAAATTTGTTCAGAAATCTGAAAAGTTAGTTGATATGACTCCAGAACGTCTTAAACAATGTTATAAGCATTGTGAAAAAATGTTGAATAACGATAATCCAAAACATTATGGACGTTATAATGTATTGAAACAAGTGTCTGAACAAATCAACAAATGTAATGTAGAATTATTCCTTAGATATAAAGAAAATTCTTATTTACATGATGAAAGAAGGACTTCTACACCAAGAACTCCTAATTTCATTTTAAGTCTTAGAGACTATATGAGTAATCATCCAGAGGTTAAAGATTGGTCTAAAGTTCCAATTCCTGCATCTGGACTTCCGTCAGAATTTGAAAACATAAATGTTGCAGATGCATTGGATGGATGTATTAAAGATCTAGGTGCTCTAGACAAACAACATCTTACAATGACATTTATTACAAAAATGGGTCTTTGGTTTACTAAAGCCGAAGAGTCAGAATTAAAAGGAGAAACTAATTCTAATGCAGAACGTTTAAGAATTGCAAAAGAAAAGTTACATTTGCCAAGTAAATTAGTTCTTAAATTTAATGAAAAAGGATTATCTTATCATGAAATGAGAGCTATGCTTATTCTTCCTAAGAAACAACGCTATTCTGATATGACAACTGAACAACTTGTTACATTAAGAAATAAAGTTTTATTTAGACTAATGAAGCAAATTGAAGGTCACATCTATAGCTGGAGAATGTTACAAAGGCAAATTGAACTTGTTGCACGATCAAAAGGAATAGATTTGGATGACTAGAACTGAAAGACAGCATATAGCTATAAGAAATTGGATTAAGAATTCAGGTAAGGGTACTTTTGAGTTCCCTACAGCGTTTGGTTCCTTAAAAATTTTTTAAAGAAGGGAGCCGTTCATTTCAGGAATGGAATGATTTATTACAAACCGAAAACGGGGAAGTCTGTGATGATAATCCCGTGCTAAGTTTAGAAACTAAAGAGTCTAAGCCAGTGTAGAGCATAGAGATTGAACCTGAGAAATCAGAATAAAATATCTCCACGAGCGGTTTGCATCCCAACTGAAATAAGTGGATGAAAAGATATGCCGAGCTTATATAAATTAAGAAATATAAGAAATACGGATAAAAAACCGTATGATAACAAAACTGAAAACCTTTACAGCAATTACAGCTATAAAAGCTGTTCAGAAAAGATATCCAGATTTAAGAATATTAGTAGTTGTTCCTACTACAACCTTAAAAGATCAATGGGAAGAAGAATTAAATAAACACGAGATATATTTTAATGTAGAAGTTTATGTAATCAATACTGTTGTGAAACACGAATGGAAATGTGATATGCTTATAATTGATGAATATCATTCTGCAGGAGCAAATGAATGGAGTAAAGTATTTGATAAAGTAAGCTATAAGCTTATATTAGGATTAACAGCTACATTTGAAAGATTAGATGGAAAACATGAACTTTTATCTAAGTATGCTCCAATAGTAGATAGAGTTACAACAGAAGAAGCTATCATTAATGAATGGATTTCTACGTATAAAGAATATCAAATACTTATTGATGTAGATGACATAGAGAAATACGAAGAAATAAATAGAGAATTTTTAGAGCATTTTGAATTTTTTGGATTTGATTACAATAAAGGTCTTATGTGTACTGGTCCAAATGGATGGAGAAATAAGTTAAGACTTCGTGATGAAATGTACTCTGGAAATGATCCAGAAAGAAAAAAAGAAGTTTTACAAGCAATTACAATTCATTCTGCTGGACTTATGAGAACTACTCAAAAGAGAAAAGCTTTTATTAATAATCATCCTAAAAAGATTGAAATTGCAAAGAAAATAATGGAAGCTCGTAAAGATGCTAAATTAATTACATTTAGTAATAATGTGAAAATGTGTGAAGCTTTAGATGATGGAAACTTTGTATATACAGGACAAACATCTAAAGCTAAAGGACGTGTTCTAATAGAAGACTATTTATCTGGAAAGATAAAAAGACTTCATTCTTCAAAAAAACTTATTGAAGGATTTAATGATCCTAATACAAGTGTAATTATAGTTTTAGGGCATGACTCCAGTGAAAGACGAGCAATTCAAATTAGAGGTAGAGCAATAAGACGTGTTGAAAATAAGAATGCTGAAATATTTAATATTGTAATTAACAATACTCAAGACACAAAATGGTTCTTAATTTTTGTTAAATAATTTGGATTAATGTATATCAAATAGTATATTTATATTGTTTAAAACATATAAGTATATGAAGAATATAAATAATAATTTGATTAAAAAATGTGGAATATATATCATAACAAATGTTGACAACGGAAAAAGATATATAGGTTCCTCTAAAAATTTAGGAAATCGATTACATGACCATGTATATCATTTAGATAAAAATAAACATCCAAATAATTATTTACAAAATGCTTGGAATAAATATGGAAAAGATAAATTTGAATACGGTATTTTAGAATATTGCGAGGAAAATATTAGGTTAGACAGAGAATTATTTTATGTAAATACATTAAAACCAGAATACAATATTAATGGAGTTGATTTAAATGCAATTATAGAACATTCTACAGAGTCTAAATTAAAAATTTCAGAATCTATTAAAAAATGTTATATTGATGGGACATTAGAATCTATTCCGTGTTATATTTATTCTATTAAAACTTGGAACCTTATAAAGGAATGTGTTTCAGTAAACGAGGCTTCTCAATATTTAGGAATGAAAGGAAGTGTACGAAGCAATGTTATTGAACATAGATTGTTTAAAAATGAGTTTGTTGTAAGATTACATAAAATAGATTCAAAAATTGATTTAATGAATGAAGTTTGTAAACATATTTTTACATATCAATCGCAAAATCATGAAGGTTGTTTACAAAATCCCAATAAATATTTAATTGGTGAAAAAGATAATATTAGAACTTATTTTAGAAACACTCAGGATTTAGTAAAATTTTATGGAGTTTCTAGTAAAAGTACTTTATTAAAACATAAAGACGCTACAAAAAATAATCCTTATATTCCTAAAAATACAAATATTCACATTTATTGGAGTGAAGATTTTATTCCGTACGAGCCGTCTATTAAAGAAATTTAATAGATTATTACAGGGCAATATCGGTGAAGGCTGTGATGTTAATACCGAGATAACTATATTGTAAAAATTTATAGTATTGTAACGCATAGGTGGTGAACCTCTTAATTGAGAATATAATCTGCCCAAGAGTGTCCTGCATCTAAACAGATAATGCTGTAGATGAAAATATATGCTGAACTATAACAAATAAGAAGTTATAGAACTAAAAGATAAAAAACTTTTAGGTTAACAAAATTGTCAAATTATCACATTCTAAAAATTCTAATTATATTACTATTGACGAACAAGGATTGGAACAAGTATTAAATGGCGATAAGCCAGAATTATATAAAAAGAAAATTAAAGAATTAAAATTTAGATTCTAATGATTCCAGAAAGAATGCAAGAATTGACTATATTCTTATTACTTGAAGGGAAACCAGCAAGTATTCAAGAATATATAGAAAATAATTATGATGTATCTAAAATTAATAAAAGATATGAAGAATTATTAGATGATTTTCTTAACGAATATGCATTGAATACCACAGAGAAATCTGATTAACACAATAGCAGCTAAATGAATAATTTATGCTGTGTTTAATTTAGAAAATGAACTATTGTTACTAGAACGTTATAAAATTACGCCAACAGAACTATTTGTAGTCCAAATAATTTTGTTGGCTAAAGAAGAAGGAGAATACGAATGGGTGCAAAGATTCGCTCAGATACAAAAATTAAGACCGATACTAGAAAGTCTAAGAGAAAAGGAAATAATTCTGAAGAGTTGGAAACTTCCAAAAGAAGGAACAGTACTTGAAATTGAGGAAATTCCTTTTAATAAGAATTTTGTTAAGCAGTTTTATAAAGCGTCCTTTAAATTAGGAGAAGAACTATTTGAGACTTATCCTCAATTTATTACTTTTGGAGGGACTCGATATAATGCCCGAAGAGTTAGTAAAAAGTTTAACGATTTAGAAGATGCTTTTGCAAAATATGCTAAAGCTATAAAATATAATCCAGAAACCCATGAACAAATATTAGACAATATTAAATGGGGAATAGATAATTTTTATAACTTTACAACTCTTGATGATTTTATTGCTGATAGAGGTTGGTTAGCACTAAACGCTTTTAGAAATGGTGATGGTGTTAATGTTAATACAGAAGCAATTAAAATGATATGACAATAACTGAATCTCTCTTAAAAGAAATTGATTTAGGCAGAGAAGGCAAAAATGTTGGATATTCTATGGGACTTCCAAAACTTGAGTCTATTATTGATGGTGTAACTAAACAAACTTATACTGTTGTTTTTAGTAATTCAGGGTCTGGAAAAAGTACAGAAGTTCTTTTTAGTTATATTTATAAACCATTACAAGAACATTTAGAAGATAACAAATATAAAGTATGGTTAGCTTCATTAGAAATGAATCCCGATATGGTATTTGGAAAACTTCTAACTATGTATATATTTGAACATTATGGAATTGAAGTTTCTATCAAAGAGTTACTATCCAGAAGAAAGGGACATATTCTTTCAGATGATTTATATAACATTGTTCAAGAATGTAAACCTTGGTTAGAAAAAGTGGAAAGTAAAGTAACTGTATATGATAAAGGACTAAATGCAAAAGTATTATATTCTTTATTATTAAAAGAACTTGAAAAAATAGGTACTTTTAAAGAAGATGAACATAGAAAAATTTATATTCCTAATGATCCAGACTTAATATTTACTGTAATAATAGACCATATTGGTATTTGTAGACCTAGTGAAGGACATACTCTTAAACAAGAAATTGATTTAATTTCTCAATATCTTTTAACACTTAGAAATATGTGTGGAATATCTCCAGTAGTTGTTCAACAAGCTAATAGAGATCAAGGCAGTATTGAGAGATTTAAAGCTGCTCGTACTGGATTTACTATTAATGATACTAAAGACAGTGGAGGCCCAGTAACTGATGCTGAAGTAGTTCTTGCTATTTATAATCCACATAGAGATAAATTAAATACTTATGGTAATGGATATGATATTAAGAAACTTCGTGATAAATTTAGAACTATAACAGTTTTAAAATCTAGATATGGAGAATCTGACGTAGAAATTGCTGTTAATTTTTTTGGAAAATGTGGGATTTGGCATGAATTACCTTTGCCTAATGAAATTTATGATTATAACAAATATTTAACACCTGACTATATACTAGAAAAGGAAGATGAAAAAGAAATAAAAGAAGATAATTCGAGCAAAAAAGAATTTAAACTAATTATTTAATGGCTT
>ODAJ012138320.1_pt1 | contig 13915 bp, 10 predicted proteins | sample 1539241 | NCBI WGS metagenome assembly ODAJ01 (sample SAMN02144231, study PRJEB22623) | gut metagenome | biome: sheep rumen | host: Ovis aries | place: New Zealand | reverse complement strand
CCGACCGGGTAATGACGGCCACGGTGCCCAATCTTAAGCGGATGTTTGATGACAAGGATATCAGCCACGCCGTGGAAAACTTTAAGATCTGCGCCGGAGAGGCCGAGGGAGCCTTTGACGGAAGCGTGTTCTGTGACGGAGACTTTTATAAATGGCTGGAATCGGCGGTATATACGGCATATACCTTAAATGACGGGGCGCTTAAGAGCCGGATCGAGGAATATATCGGCCTGATAGCGAGAGCCCAGCAGGAGGACGGCTACATTTCCACCAAGCAGATCATAGGCGAGCGGGATGGAAGCACCAGAAGAAACAGCGATATCAATGATTTTGAGGTATATAACATGGGGCATCTTTTCACCTCTGCCTGCGTTCATTACAGGGTGAGTGGGAGAGACGGCTTTTTAATTGTTGCCAAAAAGGCCGCGGGCTATTTGGAGAAGCTGTATACAGAGGCGGAAAGAAGCGGCGAGGTCAGGACCGCGGTATGCCCTTCCCATTATATGGGGCTCTTCGAGCTCTACAGGACCACGAAGGATGAGAAATATTTAAAACTGGGACGAAAGGCCATTGAGCTCAGGGATTCCGTAAAGAACGGGCTCGATGACAATCAGGACAGGCTGCCCCTGAAAAAGCATGAAAGGATCATAGGCCATTCGGTGAGGGCCAATTACCTTTATGCCGGGCTTGCCGACCTCTGCGCCGAGGAGAGCAATCCTGAATATGAGAGGGTATTAAGGTCGGTATGGACGAACCTGGTCACCAAAAAGCTGTATATCACGGGAGGATGCGGAGCTCTGTACAACGGTGCCTCCCCCTACGGAAACTTTTTTGACCATCAGCTCATACACCAGGCCTACGGTTATGAATACCAGCTTCCCAACATAACCGCCTATAACGAAACCTGTGCATCCATAGGCCTTGTCATGTGGGCCTTAAGGATGTTCCGGCTCGATCCCCGGGCGGAATACTTTGACATGATCGAAAGGGTCTGGCTCAATGTAAACCTTGCCTCCATAAGCCTTGACGGCCTGCGTTATTTTTACGAAAATATGCTGAGAAGGACGAAAAAGCTGGATTATGAGCTCATCTGGCCTTTAACAAGGACAGATTATCTGATAAGCTATTGCTGTCCCCCGAACATAGCAAGAATGCTTACGCAGGCATCGGAATATGTTTATTTCGTAAAGAAGGACGGCTCGGGGATAATGACCGGGCTCTACGCCGAAAGCGAGGCGGATATCCTGTTACACGGCTCGAAGGTACATATCCTGCAGAAAACCCGCTACCCCTATGAGGGAAGGATCGTCTTTGTCACAGAGGCAGAAAGGGACTTTACTCTCAGCCTTCGTATCCCTGCCTGGTGCAGAAGCGGCAGGCTCCTTACAGACAGAAAGGAGCTTAAGTTCGGTAAGGAACGGTCAGGAACCTATACAGAAACGCTGATAGAGGCCGGAACAAAGGAGCTGGTGCTTGAGCTTGATATGCCGGTGGCGCTTATTAAGAGCAATCCCATGATAGAGGAGAATACAGGGCAGCTTGCGGTAACAAAGGGCCCCCTTGTATATTGCTCTGAATTCTGCGATACCGGGAGCGGAACCCTTGACGGGCTTTTTCTTTTATCAGATTGCGAATTCAGTGAAGAGGATCTTAAGATCGACACGGGAAAGAGCCTGAGGACAGAGGGGGAAGCAAAGGATGCCCACCATGGGGCTTCGGGGCAGGTAACAATACCTGCTCTTACGACAACGGGTATCTTAATAAAGGACAGAACGGACAGCAGAAGACAGCCAACTGAGCGGCCGCTGTACGAAGTGTACGAGCCTGAGAATACGGACAGAAGAGAAGTATCCGTAAGATTCATCCCCTACTTTGCCTGGGACAACAGGGGCTTCGGGGAGATGAAGATATGGATGCCGGTGATATGGAGGATATAATGTGAACAACAAAATAATCTGTCATTGATTATATGCTCAATTCCGTTAACTATAATAATTCAGACAGGAGACTGAAAATGAAGATCCAGGCCTTAAAGACCAATTATCAGGTCAACCCCATCGGAATAGACTTAAAGAACATAACCTTTTCCTGGGAGGTTACGGAGGCTGCCGGCAGCAGGCAGAAATCCGCGCGCTTCCTCCTCTCCGGGGATAAGGACTTTAAGGAAACCATATTTGAAAGCAGTGAAGAAAAGCTGAACAGCACAGCCTATACTCCGAACCTTGAGGGCGTGATAAGCCCGGGAAAAACCTACTACTGGAAAGTAGAGGAGGAGGACGAGACCGGGGACAGCGGCGAAAGCAGAACCGCCACCTTCGAGGGAGGCCATCCCGAGGGAGAGTGGCACGCAAAATGGATAACCCCTCCCTTTACGGCGGAGCTTCATCCGGTATTTCGTAAAGAATTTAAAATAACTACCGATATTTTAAATAAGCTTGAAAGAGCCAGGCTCTATATCTGCGGCCTGGGTCTGTACGAAGCTTATCTTAACGGAAAGAAGATAGGGGAGGACTTTCTTACCCCCTACTGTACGGACTACCGTTACTGGATAGAGTACCAGACCTATGATATCGCCTCTTACATAGAAGAAGGGGAAAACAGGATAGAGGTGATGCTGGGAGAGGGCTGGTACAAGGGAAAGTTCGGATATCTGAACGCGGGGCAGCTAAGGGATTATTACGGGGATAAATTCAAGCTGATCGCGGAGCTCGATCTCATTCTCTCTCAGGGTAAGGATGAGGCAAAGCACTTCTATATCGGAACCGACGCTGACTGGCAGACCGTAAAATCTCCTGTCATACTCTCAGGCATCTATGACGGGGAGGATTATGATTCAAGGATAGAGAAGGAAAAGGATGATCCTGCCCAGAGATTTTATGTTACCGGATCCCTTGTTACAAAGCAGCCCCAGGGAAAGCTTTCCCCCATGACCGGGGTACACGTAAGGCACAGGGAAACCTTTAAGGTAAAGGAGATCATCACCACCCGCACCGGAGAGACGGTTCTGGATTTCGGCCAGGAGATTACCGGCTTTGTTTCCTTTGTTGCGGATGCTCCCGCTGACACAAGGATAATACTGGATCATGGCGAGGTTTTACAGGACGGGGTCTTTTACAGGGACAATCTCAGAAGCGCAAGAGCGCGCTTTACTTATGTTTCAAACGGAGAGAAGAAACGGGTCCGTCCCCATTTTACCTTCTTCGGGTTCCGCTATGTAAAGGTCAGGGGAATGAAGGTGGATGAGACAAATAAGGACGACTTTGAGGCCTGGGCGATCTATTCGGACATTGAGGAGACCGGAGGGATCGAGACCTCGGATGAGAAGCTCAACCGCCTGATCGAAAATACCAAGTGGAGCGAAAAGGATAATTTTGTGGACATTCCCACTGACTGTCCCCAGAGAGACGAGCGCTGCGGCTGGACAGGAGACGCGCAGATATTCAGCTCCGCCGCCTCCTACCATATGCAGACCCCGGCTTTCTTCAGGAAATACCTTAAGGACATGGAGCTTGAGCAGAGGGAAAAGAACGGCTCGGTACCCTATGTGGTGCCTGATGTACTGACTGTGGCAAGGATAAAAAAAGCGGAGCCCGAATTTGACCGTGCAAAGGACGAATGGGGCGAGGACGGAGCCTCTGTCTGGGGAGACGCGGCCACGATCATCCCCTGGAACATGTATATACATTACGGAAACACCGCCTGGCTTAAGGAGCAGTACAGCAACATGAAGCAGTGGGTGGATTTCATCAGATACATGGAAAAGAACTATTGCGGGGATAAAAGATTATGGACCTGTGGGTTTCATTTCGGAGATTGGCTGTCCCTTGACGCTGAGGGAGACAGCAGAGAAGGCGGTACGGATAAGTATTTCGTAGCCTCCGTGTTTTACATGCATTCTGCAAGGCTTTTGTCCAAGGCGGCGAAGGTTCTTGGAAAAAAGGAGGACGAGGAAGCCTACGAAAGGCTCTTTAAAGAGATCAGGGAAGCCCTGCGAAGGGAATACCTTAATGAGTCCGGGGAGTTGAAATACGATACCCAGACCGCGTACGTCATCGGTATCCATCTGGATCTTTTTGATGAGGAGGAAAAAAAGAAGGCCGGCGATCATTTAAGCAGGCTGCTTAAGGAAAACAACGATCATCTCTCAACGGGCTTTGTGGGAACCCCCTGGCTCTGCGGGGCTCTTTCGGAAACAGGGCATATCGATCAGGCCTTTACCCTCCTTTTAAATGAGGATTATCCAGGCTGGCTTTATGAGGTAAACCTTGGAGCGACGACTATCTGGGAGAGATGGAATTCACTCCTTTCAGACGGCAGTATATCCGGTACCGGAATGAACAGCTTAAACCATTATGCTTATGGTTCGGTGGCAGAGTGGATATACGCGGATCTCTGCGGCCTTACCCTCGATGAGAGCCATCCGGGCTCTAAAAAGGTGATCTTAAAGCCCTGCGTCGATCAGAGGCTGGATTATGCCCGGGCCTTCATACATACGGCAGCGGGGCTGTATAAAGCCTCCTGGGAGTGGGATAAGAGCCGTGAGGGCGACTATATTAAGATAGAATTTACCGTTCCCTTTGACGCAGAGGTGGAGATCGCTCTTCCCTTTGCCCTTGAGGAAGTCGTTGTAAGAGATAAGGATAAGGATACAGTGATAAGCGACGGCGCCGCCAACATTAACAGGCAGATTTTTTTCAAGGGAAGCTTTATGATCACCGGTGCGGTAAAGAAGCAGACACTTTAAGCCGGAGCGGGCTGAAATATTTCTTAAGAAAAATGACTGTGAAGCTGAATTAGTGAACAGAGGCAGGCACAGTCATTTTTTTGTGAAATATCTACAAATGTTTATCTCTTTATTTGTGTCATTTATCAATTTACACAATAAAACAAACAGAGTATTCTAAACATAGGATGTTTAACATAGGATATTTAATGCAAGGCATCTTCGCCGCCGCATTTTTTCCTGAACAGCTTCGATGACGGCATCACAGGAAGAGAAGGAGAAACACAATGGAGATAAAAAAAGGTGTCTGGCCCGTAATGATCACCCCCTTTAAGGAAGATATGAGCATTGATTATGACGGGGTGCAGAAAATCATTGAATGGTATGACAGAATGGGCGTTACGGGTATTTTTGCCGTCTGCCAGTCAAGCGAGATGTTTGAGCTTGACAGCAGTGAACGTCTTGAACTTGCAAAGTTTGTGATAAACAATACGCCGAAGCATATTCAGGTCGTGGCCTCCGGCCATGTCGCAAAGGACCCGAAGGAACAGGTCAGGGAGGCTCAGGCAGTGATCGATGCCGGGGCGGGAGCCTATGTTTTTATTTCCAATCAGTTCGCAAAAGAGGGAGAGAGCGAGGATACTGCCAGACGCTCTGTGGAATATCTCCTTGATAATATTGAGGCCGACAGCTTCGGTGTCTACGAATGTCCCTACCCTTATAAACGTGTTCTGTCACCGGAGTTTCTGAAATGGCTGGCCGACACCGGAAAGTTTTCCTTTCTCAAGGACACCTGCTGCGAGTTGACACAGCTTAAGGCCAAATGCGATGCCGTAAAGGGCACAGACTTAAAGATATTCAATGCCAATGCGGCAACTCTGCTTCAGAGTCTCAGAATGGGCTGCGCAGGATATTCCGGTGTCATGGCGAATTTCCACCCGGATCTTTACGTGTGGCTTGTGGATAATTTTGAAAAAGAACCGGAGAGGGCGGAGGAAATGCAGAACTTTATCGGAGCGGCTTCCACTATAGAGTGTCAGGTCTATCCCGTAAACGCGAAATACCATATGCAGCTTGAGGGCCTTCCGGTAACTACGAAATCCCGAAAGCAGGACGATGCCCTCCTCACCTCATCAAGGAGGCTTGAGATCGAGCAGTTCAGGGCGGTGACGGAGTCGTTCCGCAAAAGCTTTTTTAAATGAATTTACTGCGGCCGGGCATTGTCGGCCGTGATAAAGAGCAATAACCATTAATTCATAAGGAGGAAAAAATGAAAAAGAAAATTCTTGCAGGTATCTTAAGCTTCAGTATGATGGCCGCACTTCTTGCAGGGTGCGCTGCAGTTCCCGCGGCATCGGGTACAGCATCGGCTCCCGCAGAGCAGGCTCCCGCACAGGAGGAAAGCGCGGAGTCTTCGGAGAGCACGGAGAATACGGCAGAGGGCGCAGATGCCGCTGCTGCGGCTGATGCCCCGGTAGAGCTTATATTCACCTCCGTTTCGGTAACCGGAGATTCCCACACAACCGCCATGGACGCCTTTGCGCAGAAGGTTGAAGAGCTTTCGGGCGGTTCGGTCACCTGCAAAACCTACGCGGACGGGACCCTGTTTTCGGCAGATGCGGAGTTTGATGCGCTGTCGTCAGGGCAGGCAGATCTGGCATACATTTCTTTCCCGACCCTGGCTACACAGTCCGGCCTTGAGTGGTGTTCGATGGTAGGAAGCGCATATTTCTGGAGCAGCTATGACCATATGACGCAAACGCTTAACGGGGACATCGGAAAGAATGATATCTTCCCGAAGATTGAGGAGGCTGTAAATGCGGTTCCGCTGGGTGCGTTTTATCTCGGAAGCCGTGTTGTTAATACCAGAAACAAGGAAATCAACTCCTATGCGGATATGAACGGACTGCTCCTGAGGATGCCCAATTCCGAAACATGGCTGAATCTGGGCGAGGCTCTCGGAGCAAATCCCACCCCTCTTGCCTTCTCGGAGCTTTATACCGCTCTCCAAACCGGTGCCATCGATGGTCAGGACAATCCGCTGCCTACTGATGTTTCGGCTAAGTTCTATGAGGTCGCTCCCTATGTGGCTATAACAAATCACGTAGTTGACTCGATTATTCCGATGATCAACAAGGATAAGTGGAATTCTCTTACGGATGCACAGAAGGAAGCTGTGAGAGGCGCGATCGAATATGCAAAGCAGGTGAATGATGAAGCCCGTATAGAAGAAGAGGAAAAGGATATAGCTATCCTTGAGGAGAACGGCTGCACGATCACCTATCCCGATATCGAGGATTTCAAGACCAATGCCCAGGCATACTATAATGATCATCCCGAGCAGACGGAGCAGTGGGATATGGATCTTTATGAAAAGATCCAGGCCAGTGCAAAATAACGCAGTTTATTTGTGACAGATGTGCGGCGGAGAGCCGGAAGGCTCCGGTTCTCCTGCTGCCGTTTCGTGATTGATGTTATTATGGAGATGCGAGCATGACTAACCAATCAGAAACAAAAAGCACCGCCCTGAGGATCCTTGATTTTTTTGAGACAGGTGTGACGAGCATTGCCTTCGTCGTGATCTTCATAACCTTTATGATTTCCATTATTTCCAGGTATGTCCTGCGTGTCCCGGTGACATGGACTTATGAGATATCTATTCTGGGATATATGTGGACAATGTTTTTCGGGGTCGGAAGGGCCATTGACAATGATGAGCATGTGGTGTTCAGCCTTGTATATGACAAGCAGTCACCTAAAGGGAAACAGTTCTGTCTGATCCTTTACAACTGCATGCTGACGATATTTCTGCTGATAGCGTTTATACCCTGTGTGCAGGCCATGATGAAAAGCACTATGACGACCGGTGTGCTTAAGCTCCCCTATAAGGTCGTTTTTTCTCCTTTCTTTTTTATGATGGTTGAGATCATAGTAAAATCCGGACGAAATGTATATAAGGCGCTGAAGATGAATGTAAACGGGCCGGAGAATAAGGAGGGTGAAGCGGTATGAACTGGGCTATTTTACTGTTATTTGCTTTGATGGCGGTATGCTTTATCATCAGGATGCCGATATCCTTTTCCATGCTGGCCGCTTCCATCGGATATATTCTGATCACCCGCCCCGGAGACCTCGGAGAGGTTTTTTCCGTGATCACCGGCAATATGTTTTCAAACTATACGATGCTTGCTGCCCCGTTATTCATCTTCATGGCAAATGTCATGAACGAGAGCGAGGTAACGGACAAGATGTTTGCCTTCTGCAACGGCCTGCTGGGTAAATTGAAGGGCGGAACCGCACAGGTAAATGTTCTGATATCTCTGATCTTTTCCGGTATGACCGGCTCTGCGATCGCGGATGCTTCCGGGATCGGAACGATGGAGATCGAGCAGATGAAAAAGGAGGGCTATGACGCGGAGTTTTCATGTGCCATTACCGCTGCGTCCGCTACGGTTGGTCCCATATTCCCGCCTTCCATCCCCATGATCATATATGCGATGCTTTCGGGGGCTTCCATCGGAAAGCTGTTTATGGGAGGTATGGTACCGGGCGTGCTGCTCGCGCTTCTCCTGGGCATCTATGTAGGCTTCATCTCCTATAAGAGAAATTACCCTGCCGGTGTGATAATGAGCCGCAGGGATTTCGGGATCGCCACCTTAAAGGCACTTCCGGCACTTCTTACTGTCATCATCCTTCTCGGAGGGATATATACGGGAGTCTGTACCCCTACTGAGGCCGGGGCCCTGGCTTCTGCCTACGCCATTCTGATCTCTGCATTTATCTACAGGACGATGGGACCGGCTAAGCTTTGGAAGGTTATAAAGCAGTCAGCGGCAAATACGGCCACACTGGCGCTCCTTACCGGAACTTCGATGCTCTTTTCATATATCATTTCCAGAGAGCAGGTTTCGCAGGCCATCGCAGAGGCGGTGCTTGGAATAACGGATAACAAATATATCTTTCTGCTTGTGGTCAACATCGTATTTCTGCTTCTGGGATGTATCATGGATGTCAGCACCATCCAGCTTGTCTTTGTGCCGATGATCCTCCCCCTTGTAAAGCTCATGGGAATAGATCTGGTACATTTCGGAGTCATTATCTGCTTCAACATGATGATAGGGCTGTCCACGCCTCCCTTCGGGATGCTGCTCTTTATTGTGGCCGGCATCGGAAAATGCAAGATGGCGGGGGTGATCAGGGAGATCATACCCATGGTCGCTATCATGATCGGACTGCTGCTTGTCCTTACCTATGTACCACAGATAGTGATGTTCATTCCGAACCATGTTCACTGACGGGCTGCTTTGGCAGATCTTAAAAATACATGTGTCGGATGGCCGGAGTTAAAAAATTAATTGTGTACAGTATTATAAAAATGAGGTGAAAAATGATAACGGATACAATCGGTCGGCTTTCCCGGTATAAGGGGATTCCCGAGCTGAAAGAACTGGCGGAATACATAGAGGCCAATGATCTCAATTCGCTGCCCGTAGGAAGAACGGATATCAAAGGAGACGAGCTCTATGTTATGATCCAGATCTATAACACCAGGAATGAGAAGGATACAAGGCCCGAGGCTCATGACAGATATATCGATCTTCAGTATATGCTGGAGGGAGAGGAATATATAGGCTATGCGGAAAGGGAAGCGCTCGGCGATCCTGTGGAAAGCAGAGAAGAGGATGATGTTCATTTTTTTGAGGGAAAGACCTGCAAACTGCTCATCAGAAGCGGTTCCTTCGGGATATTTTTTCCGGAAGATATTCATGAGCCCTGCATTGCGGCGGGGGAGAGCCGGCAGGTAAAAAAGGCGGTTTTTAAGATCAGATGCAGGATGTGAAGCAGTACATACAGGACAGGGTAAAGAAATGATATTCAGCGTAACGCTGAAAAGGAGGCAGATACGAAAATGAAGATCGGACTTGTTTATACGGGCATCACCGATGAGCTTAAGGCTGATGTCGAGCGTGAAGTAAAGAAGCAGCTCGGAGGAGATGTGACCCTGATAAGCGTAAAGGACCCTTCCATAATCAAGGAAGTATCAGATACCGGATACGTGACTACGGCACCGGCGGCGAGACTGGTGAAAATGTATATGGATATGGCGGAGCAGGGGGCAGATGCGATATTGAACCTCTGTTCGAGCGTGGGAGATGTGGCGGATGCCTGCCAGCCGCTGGCCAGGTACATCGGCGTACCGATAGTAAGGGTCGATGAGGATATGTGCAGAGAGGCTGTAAGAAGGGGAAGCAGGATAGGAGTAATGGCAACCCTTAATTCAACCTTAAAGCCTACGGCCTCTCTTGTGACAAGGATAGCAAGGGAAATGAACAGGCCGGTGGAAATAATCGAATGCCTTGTGGAGGGTGCTTTTAATATCGATCAGGAAAGGTTTCTTCAGATGATGGACGAGCATGCGGCAAAGATCATCGATAAGGTGGATGTGATCGTGCTTGCACAGGGCTCTATGGCCTATGCCGAGCCTTCTCTGTCCGAAAAGTACAGGAAGCCTGTTCTCGGAAGCCCGCGCTTCGGAGCCCGGGCCCTTAAGGAAGCCCTGATCAGAAAAGGCACTCTGGCAGAGTAATAAGTTTATTATAAGGAGGAAAATCTAATGAAAAAGAAGATTGCGGCACTTTTGGTTACTTCTCTTGCTGTCTTTTCACTGGCAGGCTGCGGAAGCATAACATCCGCTCCGGCAGATACGGCTCAGACGGAAACGACAGAGGCCGCCGCTTCGGAGGATACCGCTGAAGCCGAGGCTCCTGCCGAAACGGAAGAGACAGCCGAGCCGGCCGGAGATGCTCTCGAGCTTAAGATCGGCGTTTCAACTGCGGAGACGGATCCCCGAAACATTGCGGCAGAACAGTTCGCTCAGGAAATCTCCGATAAAACAGGTGGAGCTCTTACCGCGAAGGTGTACCCTTCCGGGCAGCTTGGAGCAGATGCAGATCTGATCAATTCCCTGGCGCTTGATTCCGGTACGGTCGATATTATAATCACGGATGCATCAAACTTTGCGACCTATGAGCCTTTAATGGGCATCTCCGCGCTTCCCTTTAACTTTTCGGATTTCGATAAGGCATGGGCGTTCATGGATTCCGATATCGAAGCGGATGCCGAGGCCGGTCTCATAGACCAGAACATGAGAGTGCTTGCACATTATGATAACGGATTCCGATGCGTCACGAATTCCAAGGGGCCCGTTGAGTCTCCCGATGACATGAAGGGAATGCTGATCAGAACTCCCGAGAATCCTGTCATAATGGCGACCATGACGGCTCTCGGCGCAAATCCACAGCCTCTTGCCTTCTCTGAGCTTTACCAGGCACTTCAGCAGGGGACCTATGACGCACAGGAGAACCCCATTCCTGTAATCTATAACAACAAGCTGTATGAGGTTCAGGAATATCTTTCGGTTACAAATCATATATATTCCGGCATGTGCTTTACCATAGCGGAGTCTGTATGGCAGAAGCTCTCTCCCGAACAGCAGGAGATAGTTCAGGCAGCGGCAACCGCTTCCGCAGAGGCTGACAGGACAATGAACAGACAGCAGACGGATGAGCTGGTTTCTAATCTTGAGGCGGAGGGAATGAAGATCAACTATCCCGATCTTGCTCCCTTCCAGGAGGCGACCGCTTCGGTTCTTACGGACAATGCCTCTACCTATGGAGAGCTGCTTGACAGACTGAATGAGTGGAAAGCCGCAAACTGATCCCGAATACCATAAGGAGGATCCGGCCGCATGCCGGGTCCTCCTTGCGGAAAGAAACGGGATATTTGATTAATGGAGTAAAAAATGATAAAGAAGATACAGAAGCGCGTGGACGAAACCATGACGGTCATTGCGGCATTTCTTACAGGTCTCATGTTCCTCATAATAATAGCGAATGTTATTTTGAGGCTGATCCCATCCATTGGTGGCTTCAGCTGGTATATGGAGTTTTCCCAGTATGCGAACGTATGGGCCATGATGATAGGGGCGGCAGGGGTAGCCTGTGCCGGAACCAATCTGAGGGTTGAGGTTATCGACTCTGTTCTGAAGAAGAAGACCTACAGCTATAAGCTTACCCGGGTGATCGTGGATATTTTCGAGCTGGTATTTTACATTCTGGTGACATACTCGGGATTCCAGCTTGCGACAAGGGCAAAGCAGAAGGTATCGACCATGCCGAGCTTTACCATGGGGCAGGTATATATGATCTTTCCGATAGCAGGTATCCTCTGCATAGTTGCGGTGATCATAAATCTGGCAGCACTTATGTCTGAAAAGGAGGGGAGGAAATGATCGTCTGGTTACTGGGAAGCTTTGCGGTAATGATGCTGCTTGGAGTCCCCATCGGTATTTCCCTCGGGCTCTCTGCCATGGGAGGGATCGTGTTCTTTGATCAGGGTTCCCTTGTCACGGTCTGCCAGAGGATGTTTGAGGGAATGAATTCCTGGGCTCTTCTTGCGATCCCCTTATATACCTTTGCCGGCTATACCATGTCAAAGGGCGGCATATCCGACAGGCTTATGGAATTCTGCTACAGCATAGTCGGTCATATTTACGGAGGACTGGCCCATGTGAACGTGCTGTCATCAATGATATTTGCCGGAATATCAGGGTCCGCGGTGGCGGATACGGCAGGGGTGTCAGGTATGTTCATGCCGACGATGATCAAAAAGGGCTATTCCGAGCAGCTGACGGTTGCGGTCACGGCCATTTCCTCCACCATAGGGATAATCATCCCGCCCTCGATACCCATGGTAGTCATTGCGGGGATCTGCAATATTTCAACAGGAAAGATGTTTTTGGGAGGAATACTTCCCGGCATTCTCTGCGGGCTGGCCCAGATGCTCCTCTGCTACATATTTGCGAAAAAAGAGAAGGTGGATAAGGAACCGGGGCATTTTGAGCTGAAACCGGTGTGGGTCTCATTTAAGGCTTCTTTGCCGGCCCTTATCATGCCGGTCCTTATCGTCGGTTCCATCACCTCGGGAATCGTTTCCCCCACGGAGGCCGGCGCTCTGGCGGTGCTCTACGGACTGCTTGTCGGCAAATTCGTTTATCACGCCATAACCCTGGAGGATCTGAAATTTGCCTTTAAGGAGACAGTTCGTGTATCGGCAAGGATATTTACCGTTATAGGTTCTGCAAAGCTCTTTACCATCATGCTCACCACGGCGGGCTTTGACAAATGGATGACGGACAGGATGCTTGGTATTTCCGAAAACCCTGTAGTTATCCTTATAATGATCCTGCTGTTATTCTTCATAGTTACCATGTTCATGGAGTCTATTGCAACCCTGACGCTGTTTATGCCTATAGTATTTCCCATAGCCATGGCGGTAGGGATAGATCCCATAATACTGGGAGTCCTGGTTACGGTCGTTATCGGAATAGGGCTTGTGACCCCTCCGGTGGGGATGTGCATCTACGTCGCATGTGATCTGAGGCATATAACGGTAGGCTCGACAATGAAATATCTGATGCCCTTCATCCTGGGCTCGATTGCGGTAGTGGCTCTCCTGATAATGTGTCCGGTACTTATAACGGGGCCGGGATCGTTGCTTAAATAGGATAGGCAGGAAATATGAACAGAAAAGAGAAGGAAACATCCATCTCTGCGGTGGATAAGGTGGTCGCTTCCATAACCGATGAGATCATCAACAATAGCCTGCATCCCGGGGATCGTCTCGAACCGGAGGAGAAGCTTGCAAACAAATATAATGTGGGAAGGAATTCCGTCAGGGAGGCCATTAAGCAGCTCCAGGCCTACGGGGTGCTGTATATCAAGCGCGCGGACGGTACATATATAGAGGATTCCTTTAACGGAAAGATGCTGGACCCGCTGCTTTACAGCCTGATCTTCTGCAATAAGGACGAGGAGGACCTGGCGCAGCTTCGCTCCATTATAGAGACCGGGATCATCCAGAGCGCCATGCAGGATGACGATATATCAAAGGTAATCCCGCAGCTTAGTGAGCTGGTGGAGGAAACGGAGCGTGAGATGAATAAGGACGTTCCTGATCCCGGGCGTGTGCTTGACCTTGATCTTGATTTTCACAGCGTTATCGCAGGCACCATAGGAAACCCACAGGTCGATATCCTGACCTCCTATATCACAAGGATGACGGTGCCGGCCAGAAGGAAGGCTGTGGAGGAGTGGATACGTTCCGGAAAGCAGGATGAATTCGTTAAGCTTC
>ODAJ012084085.1_pt1 | contig 13918 bp, 8 predicted proteins | sample 1539241 | NCBI WGS metagenome assembly ODAJ01 (sample SAMN02144231, study PRJEB22623) | gut metagenome | biome: sheep rumen | host: Ovis aries | place: New Zealand | reverse complement strand
CCCCGCCACAGGCCGCATTGCCGTTTACTACGGCTGCGCCGACAGCGTGACAGGCCTCGCCTTTGGGTATATCCCGGAAATTGTTAACTTTACGAAAAAGACGAATATATTATGAAAAAGATACTGTCCTTTCTGACGTTGGTTGTTGCATTCTCCTGCAGCAGACCTGCAGCAGACCTTGTTTCGTACGTTGATACGCGAATCGGCTCAGGAGGACACGGGCATGTGTTCGTGGGGGCAAGCGTGCCTTTCGGGATGGTGCAGCTGGGACCTACCAGCATTCCGCAGGAGTGGGACTGGTGCTCAGGGTATCACGCATCGGACAGTACCGTAATCGGCTTCAGTCTTACGCACCTTTCCGGCACTGGCATCGGGGATTTGTTCGATGTTACCGTTATGCCGGTGGTGGGTGATGTTGTATACGCCAGGGGCTCTGAGGACAACCCGCAAAGCGGTCTTTGGTCTTATGCAGACCGCGCCAAGGAAGTCACGGAACCGGGGTACTACTGCGTTCCGCTGCTCCGCTACGGGGTAGTGGCCGAGATGACCGCCACTGAGAGGGTTGGCCTGCACCGCTACACCTTCCCCGCATCGGCAGATGCCGCGCTGGTCTTCGACCTTGAAAACGGCGGCTGCTGGGACAAGGCTACGGACACGCACTTCGAGATGCTGGACGATGTTACGCTCCAGGGCTGGCGCTTCTCCAAGGGCTGGGCCAATGACCAGAAGCAGTACTTCTATGCCGTTTTCTCAAAGCCGGTGAGCGTTAAGGAGGAAGGTATGTACGCCAGATGCTCCTTCGCTTCGAAGGCTGGAGAAAAGGTTCTTTTGAAGGTAGCGCTCTCTTCCAATTCCTGCGAAGCCGCCAAAGCCGCACTGGAAGCGGAACTTCCCGACTGGGACTTCGACGCCGTCCGTGCCGATGCCCGCGCCAAATGGAACGCCGCCCTCTCAAAGGTCCGCATCGACACCCCAGACGATGAGGCCCGAAAGGTCTTCTACACCGCGCTATATCACACGATGATAGCCCCGTCGCTGTTCTCCGACATCGGCGAAAGACCCTCATACACAACATATTCCCTCTGGGATACCTACCGCGCAGCAATGCCGCTTTACTACATCATTCATCCGGAGCTTCGGGCCGATGTTGTAAATACCATGCTGGACATATACGACAAGCAGGGCAAGCTCCCGGTCTGGCACCTGATGGGCTGCGAGACTGACTGTATGGTGGGCAATCCCGGCGTGATAGCCGTTGCCGATGCCATTGTGAAGCGGCTTCCCGGCATCGATTATGAACGCGCCTACGCTGCCTGCAAGGCCTCAGTGATGCTGGACGAGCGTGGCCAGGACCTTCGCAAAAAGTATGGCTACATCCCCTGCAACCTCTACGGCGAGGCCTGCGCCAACGATATGGAATATGCCATTGCCGATGCTGCCGTAGCACATGCTGCAGAGGTGCTGGGCCATGCCGAAGATGCAGCTTTCTTCACCGAAAGAAGCCACAGCTGGAGAAACTTCTTCAATTCGGAAACCGGCTTTGTCCGTGGCCGTACCTCCAATGGCGGCTGGCGCACTCCTTTCAATCCCTTCTATGCCCTTCACCGCTCCGACGATTACTGCGAAGGCAATGCCTGGCAGTACACCTGGCTGGTCCCGCAGGACTTGAAAGGCCTAATGGACTGTTTTGGCGGAAGAAATTCCACCCTTGAGCATCTGGATTCACTGTTTGCAGCTCCGGAGACATTAGGTCCTGGAGCGCCTCCGGACATGTCCGGACTCATCGGCCAGTATGTCCACGGGAACGAGCCCAGCCATCACATCGTTTATTTCTACACCATGCTCGGACAGCCCGGAAAGACGGCTGATCTGGTGCGGAAGATTCTGGCTGAACAGTACACCACCGCGTATGACGGCCTTTCCGGCAACGAGGATGTGGGGCAGATGAGCGCCTGGTACATCCTGTCGGCCCTTGGCTTCTACCAGGTGGAACCTGCCAGCACCCGCTTCTGGTTCGGCTCCCCGATATTCAGGAAATCGGAGCTTGCCGTTTCCGGCGGCACCTTCACCGTTGAAGCGCCCGCTACCAGCGACACCAACCGCTATATACAGCGCGTTTTCCTGAACGGGAAGCTTTATACAAAGCCATATATCGAGTTTGCCGATATCGAGGCCGGCGGAACCCTTTCCTTTGAGATGGGACCGGAAACTGCCGTATGGTATGCCTGGGAGGACTTTTTCAATGGGACTCCTGACCGGCGTCCCGCTCCTGAAAAACGTCTCTTTAATTCGGAGGCCGTAGAGAAAACCATTTCTGAGACAGCCGCTCTTCTGGAGAATCCAAAGCTCAGGCAGATGTTCATCAACTGCTTCCCCAACACCATCGACACCACAGTCCATTACTCCGAAGACGAAGATGGCGTGCCGGATACATTCGTATGGACCGGCGATATCCCGGCCATGTGGCTGCGCGATTCAGGTGCGCAGGTCTGGCACTATGTTCAGCTGGCAAATCAGGACACTGCTTTGGCAAAAATGATTAAAGGGACTATCCTCCGGCAGTTAAAGTGCCTTGTGATAGACCCTTACGCAAATGCGTTCAACCCCGGCCCCACGAACGACGGCTGGCACAAGGACGGAACCTATATGGTCCCGGACGTTTTTGAGCGTAAGTGGGAACTGGACTCAGAATGCTATCCCATCCGTCTGGCATACGGCTACTGGAAAGAGACTGGAGACACCTCGGTCTTCGGTAATTTTTGGCTGGAGGCGGTACGCAAGGTGCTTGGCGTTATGCGGGAGCAGCAGAAGTTCGGCGGCCTTGGAAACTATCGTTTCTTCCGTGAAACTGACCGCCAGTTCGACACCAAGGGCTGGGACGGTTACGGAGCGCCCCTGAAGCCTTGTGGTCTCATAGCATCGGCCTTCCGTCCTTCCGACGACAGCACCGTCCTGGATTTCCTTATTCCCTCCAACTTCATGGCAGTGAGCTGTTTACGTAAGGCGGCAGAGATTCTTGCCGATGTGAACGGCGAGGCTGCCTTAGCTTCCGAGTGCACCGCCCTTGCCGACGAAGTGGAAGCAGCCCTGAAGGCAAATGCAGTTGTGGGTCACCCCAAGTACGGCCCCATCTACGCCTACGAGGTTGACGGCTTCGGGAACGCCCTCCTTCAGGACGATTCCAATGTGCCAAGCCTGCTCTCGCTCGCCTATCTTATCCCCGAGATGGCATCTGACCCGGTATGGCAGAATACACGCCGCTTTGTCCTCTCCGAAGACAATCCCTGCTTCTTCAGCGGCGCTGCCGGTGAGGGCGTTGGCGGCCCCCATATCGGCTACGATATGGTCTGGCCCATGTCCGTCATGATGCGGGCCTTCACCTCTACCGATGATGAGGAGATCCGCGACTGCATCGCCACGCTCCTTGCCACCGATGCCGGCACAGGCTTCATCCACGAGTCCTTCCACAAGGACGACGCCTCCCGCTTCACCCGCGAATGGTTCGCCTGGCAGAACAGCCTGTTCGGTGAACTCATCCTAAAGCTTGTAAATGACGGCAAACTAGACCTTTTGAACAGCATTTTATGAGACGTCTGTTACTCATTGTCATTGCCGGCCTGACCGGCAATCTCCTCTCTTGCAGCCGCCCTGCGGGCGAAGTTCACCTTTCGGACTACGTGTCAACCCTCGTCGGCACCCAGTCCGACTGGACTTTCTCCACGGGTAATACCTATCCGGCGATAGCCCTGCCCTGGGGTATGAACTTTTGGACGCCCGTCACGGCGGAGCGGGAGGATGACGGCTGGGCATATCAGTACGGGGGGCACCGCATAACCGGCTTCAAGCAGACGCATCAGCCTTCGCCATGGATAAACGACTACGGCGCTTTTTCCATCATTCCCGGAGGCGGCCCCAGCTGGTTCTCCCACAAGAGCGAGATTGCAAAGCCGTATTATTATAAGGTGTATCTGGCCGATCACGACATCACCGTGGAAATCATCCCCTCCGAACGTGCGGCCGTGATGCGCCTCACTTTCCCGGAAAGCGACAGTTCAGTTATTGAAGTGAATCCCTTCCAGGGTGGCGGGGTTGTCTTTGACGGCGGCGGAGCCATCGGCTACAGCGTCCAGAACCACGGCGGCGTGCCGGAAGGCTTTCGTAACTACTTCGTGATAAAGGCTGATGCTCCGCTTGGAGAGCGTTTTGCCACCTCACGCGGACAGGTTGTCACGCTCTATATAGCTTCCTCTTTCATCTCTGAAGATCAGGCCCTTCGGAATCTGGAAGAAGTCCTTGACCGCCCGTTCGACAAAGTTAAATCAGCCGCCCAGTCCCGCTGGGACGAGATTCTTGGCCGCATCCGCGTGTCCGGAGGCAGCGAGGAGCAGTACCGCACTTTCTACTCCTGCCTTTATCGCAGTACGCTCTTCCCCAGGAAGTTCTATGAAATCGGCCGGGACGGAAAGCCCGTCCATTACAGTCCCTATGACGGCAAAGTCCATGACGGTTACCTCTACACCGATACCGGCTTCTGGGACACATTCCGGGCGCTTTTCCCGCTGCTGAACCTTGTCTATCCCGATGTAAGCAGGGAGATTCTCCAAGGACTTGCGAACGTTGCCCGCGAGAACGATTTCCTTCCCGAATGGGCATCTCCCGGCCACCGGGACTGTATGATAGGGAACAACTCGGCAGCCGTGGTGGCCGATGCGGCGGAGCACGGCCTTGTCTCCCACGAAGACCTGGAAGTCCTGTACAAAGCCCTCGTTTATGGCACGGAACACGTGCATCCAACGGTGAGTTCCACCGGGCGCAAAGGGCACGAATACTACAACACCCTTGGATACATCCCCTGCGACGTCGGCGTCAACGAGAGCGTCGCCCGCACCCTGGAATATGCCTATGATGACTGGTGTATAGCCCAAATAGCAAAACTTCTGGGCCGTCCGCAGGAGGAGACCGACCTCCACCTGAAACGTTCCGGGAACTGGCGCAATGTCTTTGACCCGTCGGCCCGACTGATGCGCGGTCGCAATGCCGACGGCTCTTTCCAGGAGCCCTTCAGCCCATACAAATGGGGCGACGCATTCACCGAGGGCAATGCTTGGCACTACACCTGGAGTGTGTTCCACGACATCCCCGGCCTGGTTGAGGCTATGGGCGGGCGGGAGTCTTTCGAGCAGATGCTGGACTCCGTCTTCAAGGTTCCGCCCATCTACGACGACAGCTACTACGGCTACCGTATCCACGAAATCACCGAGATGCAGGTGGCCGACATGGGAAACTACGCTCACGGCAACCAGCCTTCGCAGCATATGCTTTATCTCTACAATTGGACGAAGCACCCGGAAAAGGGCCGCATGCGCATCCGCGAAGTGATGGACCGCCTCTACAGTGCCACCCCCGACGGCTACTGCGGCGACGAAGACAATGGCCAGACCAGTGCCTGGTATGTTTTCTCCGCCATGGGCTTCTACCCCGTCTGCCCGGGAAGCGGGGAATACGCCAAAGGCTCGCCGCTTTTCCCAAAAGTGGAAATCCGGTGAAAGGATTATCAATAGCCATTCTTCCCGTTTTCCTCATCGTGGGATGTGCCCGCGGGGCGGCGGTCTGCTCTCCCGACGGAAGCATCGGCGTGCAGTTATCCCTCAGTGATGAAGGACAGCCGGAGTATGCTGTTTCCGTGGACGGGAAACCCTTTATCGGCAGGTCCGTCCTTGGCATGGAGACAAGCGCTCCACTTAACCTTGAAAGCGGTTTCTGGCCTGAGTCTTCAAGGGTGACGGGGCATAACGAAAAATGGTTCCAGCCCTGGGGCGAGAACAAGGAGGTCCTGGACCGGCACAGGGAGCTGGAAGTGAAACTTGCAAACAGTGATTGTAAGCTGACACTCCGTTTCAGGGTTTTCAACGATGGCGTGGGGTTCCGGTATGAATATGAGATTCCAGACCGGGGAGGGAATGACAGCGTTATCATCACCGATGAACTGACTCAGTTCAATATCGCCCAAGATGGCCTCTCCTGGTCCATTCCGGCCCATTTTGACAGCTATGAGCAGGAGTACAGGGAACTAAGGCTTTCACAGTTGGGAAACGCCAATACACCCATGACCTTCCGTACCGACGACGGCCTGTACGGCAGCATTCACGAGGCTGCTTTGGTGGATTTCCCGGAAATGACGATGAAAAGTGACGGCGGCGCCCTCACTGCGGCACTTGCACCGGATGGCCCGAATAATCCGGAACAAAAGGCCGTTGTATCCGGGACCTTCAAAACGCCCTGGCGTACCGTCCAGATTGGCCGGAGGGCCGTTGACCTTGTCAACTCCAGCCTGATACTGAACCTGAACGAACCCTGTAAACTGGATGACGTTTCCTGGATAAAGCCTGCCAAGTACGTAGGCGTATGGTGGGGCATGCACCTCGGCCTCTATTCCTGGGGCAGGGACGCAAGGCATGGTGCCACCACGGAAAGGGCCAGGAAGTACATTGACTTTGCGGCGGCAAACAATATAGATGCGGTCCTGTTCGAAGGCTGGAACGATGGCTGGACAATAGCCAGTGCAGACCATGATTTTGATTTCACGAAGCCTGCCCCGGACTTTGACCTTGACACCGTTCTTGCCTATGCCCGTGAGAAAGGCGTGGACTACATTATTCATCATGAGTCCGCAGGAGAAGTTGCCTGGTATGAACAGCAGCTTGAAAAGGATCTTGATTATGCCGCCGAAAGGGGCGTCCATGCCCTGAAGACCGGCTATGCCGGATGGCTCCTGGACGGGCATTACCATCATAGCCAGTACGGCGTGAAACACTATGCAAAGGTTGTAGAAGAGGCCGCTAAACGTAAGATTATGGTGGATGCCCACGAACCCATCAAGGAAACCGGCCTGAGGCGAACCTTCCCGAACTTCATGACCCGGGAAGGCGCCCGAGGAATGGAGTGGAATGCCTGGAGCGGAGGCAACAAGCCGTCGCATCACGAGATTCTTCCCTTCACCCGCCTCCTCTCCGGGCCGATGGATTACACCCCCGGGATCTTCGACATAGAGTACCGCAGTATCGCCGGGAACCCTGATGTTAAGGTATGGAACAATACCCATTCCTCGGAATGCCGGGCAAATACAACTCTGGCGAAGCAGATTGCCCTTTGGGTGGTGCTTTATTCCCCCTGGCAGATGGCCGCCGACCTCATTGAAAACTACGAGGGCCACCCTGCGTTCCAGTTCTTCCGGGATTTTGACCCGGACTGCGACTGGTCAGAGGCACTGCAGGGAGAAATCGGGGAGTACATTGCCGTGGCAAGAAGGTCTGGTGACAAGTTCTTCTACGGCGCCACCACCAATAAAGAAGGACGTACCCTTGAGCAACTTCTGAGTTTTCTTAACCCCGGTGTAAAGTATTCCGCCACCATTTATGCCGATGCTCCGGATGCCGACTGGGAGTCCAATCCTTACGCTTATACCATTGCAAACAAGGAAGTAACAGCGGCAGATACACTCTCGGTAATTCTTGCCCCAGGCGGTGGTCAGGCCGTAAGTTTTGTCCCCTTGCCATGAAAAACAGTCTCTTATAATGGCTGTCGTACTACTATCAGCATTCAGACATCGGCACATGGCTTGTCCGAAAACTGGGATGACGTATGAATTGTTCCGGCTCTTGCGATACTCTTAGCTATCTTTATTTACACTGTTCAGGTTCGGTTTGAATACCAATTAGTTGATTATTACCTTAGTTTTTCCTCAAACCTCCTGTCCGTCAAATCGGCATCGAATCTTCCCGCAGATTCTTCATCATACTTTCTACTGCGTTCTTCTGGGGTCGGAGTCCGTTTTGGAGGCGCAGCTCGCAAGGCTTGATACTTGATTTCCGGAGGAGCCATTATGTTGAAAAGCGTACTGAGTTTTGAGGAGAAGCGGCAAATGCAGAAAATGCTTGCCAACGCCCTGGACTGCTGTTGATAGGGATGTGTACTCACTATCCGTGCCTCACACGCCCACATTGCACTGCACAACGATTCCAGCCGGCTTCTGTTCTGTATATAAGCAATGGACAAATCGTGTTCTCCATTCATGCATTTCATTGCCCAGGTGAATTCTATATTGAAACGCGGCTTGATTAGGAATATCTTCTCTATTCCCTTATACGTCAGGAACGGCTCCAACTGACGGCCACTGAAATGATAGCATATCCCATCGGCACCATGTCTTGAGAACACTAATCCTTTATTGCTGCCGTAGTTCTTCATTTCCATGCGAATACCCTTCCGTAGCAGGCGATTCTGTAGTTCTGCCATTGACGAGGAATAATAGAGCTGGATTGTGATTTCTTTTGCCATATCGTATCGCAACCGCTGCACGGGATTGTGGACATCCGCAGTGCTGATGGACTTATTGTGCCCCCATCCGAGGTGATGATTAATTGTCATCTCCCTGCAGATCTCCCTGCTGCGGAGACGGAAATTGCTCTCATCCAGAGTTCGTCCCGCATTATCTATATAATTGTACACTATATGGATGTGGGGATTATTCTTCTCCCGGTGTTCTACGATGATATACTGTGTGTCGGTTATCCCCATCTTTTCCATATACTCCCGTGCGAGGTTCTCCCAGCCAATCTGACCGATGCGGGCCCTGTCGTAGTCCATACAAGACAGTACGATATGACGCACCGGCTTGCCAACCCTTGGCCTTAAGGATGACTGCGCCCGGAAACTGCCAGCTATCCTCGAGGGATCGAAAACGTCCCGGCTGTCTGTGGCAATTGGAACGTCTATGCCTTCAAAGGAGACGACCGATACGATTTTGCCATTTCTATTCGAACTGTCCAGGAGATAGTCCAATATCCCCTTGAAACCATTGCCTTTAAAGTCACGTGCTATCATGGTATAATAGTGATATAGTAACCAGCTATAATCCTGACAGCTTATCCTGATAGCTGTCCAGTAGTAAGCTCAGTTGTTCAAGCGCCGCCGCTGCGCTTCGTCGCTGTTGCTCATTCAGTCCGATGTGGGCGTATTTTGCCAAACTATTGATATTGATTCCGATGTTACGCAGATTAAGTCTGATGTCCTTGAGTAGGGCCCATTGCCAGGGAGTCGCAATTGCAGAGACCCTTCCCTGGAGGGCCGATTCGCGGATGTATGCCGAGCGAGGTTTTCTTGCCGATGTCGCCAAGGCGGTAATGCGTGAGTATTCGCCGTCATCAAATTTGACAGTGACACTCCTGCTCCTAAGCTGCTTCGGACTTTTCCGCGGCCGGCCGCCTTTACTTTGCGCATACATAGCATTGTCTTAAGGTTTTCGGCATCCGAAAACACAAACTCGCTACTGTAAAAAATAGAGAATCAATCTGAAGGGACGAAACTGTATCTCCGACCGTTCATCCATTTGGTGACAATCGGTTTTGTCTCATTAAGATTCCCCTCAATCCAGTTGGAAATTGATAATGGCCCTTTGATGTACGCTGCGTCGGCTGTCCGCCGGATTTCAATCATATCTTGTATCATTTGGACTTGGATTTCAGGAGGGGCAATGTCATAAAGTTGCTGCCACATCTCCAGATCCTCTTTCTTAAATCTCTCTCCAGAATCGTCTCTCACTTCCCAGATCTTGGCCGCGGCTATCCGTTGCTCCTGGGTGACCATATACTCTCCACCTCCGAGCCTCCACCCGGTGGCTTCATAGTGGGTGGCAAATTTCTGGGCCTGTTTTACGGGATGTCTCAGATTACGGAAGAAGAAAACAGGAACATAACGAGAATAATCTGTATGTGTGGTATGCGCCAAATTAACAGATACATTATTATTAGTATTCTTTCCATTTTCACTACCATTATCATTGTTGTGGGACGGGTCAATCCCCATAGGGGTTTTACCATTTAACCCCATAGGGGTTTTCGAATCGCCATTCTGGAGCGGTCTGCCGCCATATATCCCGAACTGGGCACCCTTTTTCCCACCGTTTCTCTTCCGTGCATTAGTTTCTACTATAGGTAAGAATGCTTCAATAATGGACTCCAATCGTCTCGGTAGATGGAAAGATTCGATGTCCGTTCCGTAGAAAACCAGAGAGAAGAAAGCCATGAACAGTTTCGCACAGTTCTTTTCTCCCTGGGCCATGAAGCAGTCGAACCATTTGCGGTAGAAGATTGTGGAATCTTCAGCTGGGCAAGGTAGCGAGGCGATGGCTTTTAACGCATTTTTATTCTCGGACATAGCGCACTTTCGCCCTTTACGATGGCCATTACGTCGGAGAGCCGGTACTTCACGGTGCCGCCCTGTTTGATTGCCTTGAGAAATCCGCTCCTGTTCCATTTCCACAGGCAGTTCTCGGATTTCTGAAGGAGTTTCATCGCCTCGGCTTTGCTGATGATGGTCTCTTTCTGCTCTTTCTCGATGGCAGTTCGAATCTCTTTCTCAGAGTCTGCCCGCCCTTTCTCATAGATAGATTCAAGTATCGAGACTGCTTCCGGTCCCGAGATCTGAACCGATACGAAACCGGGGGTTATCGTACTGATTCGTTCTTTGAAAAATGATTCAATGTCGTTCATATCTAAATAGTTTTTGGTATCAAGCAAATGCCCCATCCTCAGTGGGGACGGGGCAAATGTAAATACTAAAAAAGTAATTGAAAACAGGCGGAAATGCCGATTCGGTTAGATTCAAGAACTATTCGGTAGGATTTAAAGAGAAATCCGGAATGGCGCTCTCAGGCAATCTTGTATACTCCCATTATCTTGTCCAAATCGTGATATTTTTTCAGGAACGGGAAGGCCTCGGGACCGAGTTCTCCTCCGTTCTTTGATTTGGAAATCCAGGACTGAACGGTCGTTTCTGCGTCGCACAGAGATGCATGCGAGATTACATCTATTGTTCCTTTGTCTGTGGAGAGAGCTTCGAGGAATGCCTTCTGCTCATTTGTGCAAATCAATCCGTTGCCATACAGCCAAATATGCAGGACGGCAAAGTCCTTGGCAGTCTTGTTCTTGGACAGGTATTTCATAATCTCGTTGTGTAATCGCAGTTCGTCATTCACCAGGGAAGTCATCAGTGCCTGAATCGAATGCCCTGGGTCATTGAATTTCGGTAAAGAATTGAGTATGATGATTTCAAGAATGAGAGTGGCGAAATACTTCACGCCATACCATAGGCAGTACAGCGAGATGATGAAAAACACAATCTGATAAACTCCATCCATAGCAGCGATGTGGACCGGTTTGCTTTTGACATAGTTCAGCAAATTGGTGGACATCACCCAAAAGATCAACACAACCAGAAAGCCGATTATGCCATAAAACATTTTCTGCTTGGTGGTGTTCCTGAAAGGGAAGTAGTCACATATAGACTTTACCAGTTTATCCATATTATTATCCGATTAAGTTTACCAGATCTTTCTTCATTTCGGTGTCGATTGCCCTGTACCGGCTGAATGCCCGACTGCCTTCGACGTGTCCGGTAAGGGATGCAACCAGATTGGGGTCTTTCACCTGTTTATACAGGTTGCCGACAAAGGTGCGTCGCGCCATATGGCTGCTGGCAATGGCGGCGATGGAGACTTTCTTCTCCGTCCTTGTGACCGGGTCCAGGACGACTACCTGACGGTGGATTCCCGCCTTGAGCAGTACAAGTTTGATGGCTTCGTTGTATTCCTGGGCGCGGATAAAGGGGAGCAGCTGATCTCCGGGGAGTTTCTTATACTTCCTGACGATTTCCCTAGCTGTCCCGTTTAGAGGGACAACCACGGTCTTTGCGTTATTCTTTATTGTCTTTGATGGGATATAGGAGAGGATTCCTCTGTCGATGTCCTTCTTCTTGAACTTCACAAGGTCTCCCACCCGGCATCCGATATTACACTGGAAGACGAAGATGTCCCGTTGACGCTCCAGATCGGGATTGTCCGACAGGTCTGTCTTATAAATCTTCTGAACCTCGGATGATGTTAGATATATTGGTGTGCCGTAAAGCTCCGCTTCGATGTGGAAATCCTTGAAGGGATTGCTCTTCATATAGCCGGCTTCAATACACCAATTGAAAAAGGCCCTCAAACGCTTGAAAATGCCTGTAAGTGTGTTCGTACTGCGTACGTCGGCTTTCTTATGAGTCGGAATCTGCTCTTCTATTTTGGAATACTTCTCAAGAATGGTCGCTTCATCTCTCATATACTTCCAGAGATCCTTGAGGGTTTCGGAAGTAATGTCTTCAAGATTAAGGGTATAGCCGGAAAGCCTCGGATGAATCTGCCTGTAATAGAGTTCATATCGCTGCAGGCTGCGGAAAAGCACCTCATATTGCTTTTTCCGGGAGTCTGCCAGCGGATGCTCTTGCAGGAACTCTTGGCTGATGGCTTTGATGCCCGTCTTGACGGGAATGGCAAAGAACTTGTCCAGGGTAGCCCCCAGCCAGTTGTCATCGACCTTGTTTTCCAGCGAGACTTTGGCGTACTGCTGGGAGACAAAATTCTTTAGAGCTGACAGCCGCATGTTCAGTTCACCCAAAAGCTCCCGCGTCTCGGCAGGGAAGGTGGGTTTGATTTTGGCCTCTTCTCTATTCTCATCCCAAATGGCCGGATCCACCACGAATGGGGTTCGGATCTTCCAATAATGCTCCACCCCATCCCGGACCCGCAGGTAGATAACCTTGGGGGCTCCCGGGTTCTTTTTGTCTGGCTTTGACAGTACTAGAAACTTTTGTTTCATCTCTTTGCGTGTTCTGTAGCAAAGGTAAAACTTTTTCCCATTATTTTCCCATTATTGGAAAAACTTTTAAAACAGAAGTAAAGAGATATAAAAACGCTGTAGCGAAATTGCTATTGAAAATCAACAGTTTATGTGGCAATTTGATCCAGAATTTAATGCTGTGGTTTTATTCTTCATACCCCTCCGCAAGTCCTGTGGGAGTCACTTCAAAAACGCATCTGAAGCATCTCAGATGCGTTTTTTATTTTATTAAACAAATGTAAAGTTTCTTTACAACATTGGAAACAAACTTTACACAAACAACAAACGACGAATTTTATAATCATTTAATAATAAGTTTCTTGCAGAATTAGGCACGGGGGTTGTATTTGCGCGTGCGACAGAAAATGCTTACATTCGTATTTGATTATGGCTTTAAAGAAAGGGAGAATACTCGTAGTGGATGATAACGCCGGCATTCGCCGGGCGTTGGAGATTTTGTTGCCGATGCATTTTGCGGAGGTGAAGACGATTCCGTCGCCGGCCACCCTGGTGAGCTCGCTGGAGCAGTTCCGCCCCGACGTGGTTTTGCTGGATATGAACTTCAACACTTCTATTAATACCGGTAACGAAGGCCTGTATTGGGCCGGGGAAATCAAGAAGATGGTGCCGGAGGTGGAAGTGGTCCTGTTTACGGCTTATGCCGATATTGCCCTGGCGGTGGAAGGAATGAAGCGCGGAGCCTTCGACTTTATTGTGAAGCCGTGGGACAACGACAAACTCGTGGCAACGCTCACTGCAGCCCGGGATAAAGCCAGGAAGGCGATGAAGCGTGATGCCCGGTCGGAGCAGGCCATGACGGCAGAAAGCCCGATGTTCTGGGGCTCTTCCAGGCCGATGGAAGCCATCCGTAAAACGCTGGATAAGATTGCACCTACAGATGCCACCGTGCTGATTACCGGTGAAAACGGTACCGGAAAGGACGTACTGGCCCGGGAGATTCACACACATAGCCTCCGGAGCGGCAAGCCGATGGTGGCCGTTGATGCGGGTGCCATTACGGAAACCCTTTTTGAAAGTGAGTTGTTCGGCCATGTGAAGGGAGCATTTACGGATGCACACACGGATCACGTCGGCAAATTCGAGCAGGCCGATGGCGGCACGTTGTTCCTGGATGAAATCGGCAATATTCCCTTGCACCTGCAGGCAAAACTGCTACGTGCTATTCAAAGCCGGAGCATCGT
>ODAJ011031511.1_pt1 | contig 13918 bp, 10 predicted proteins | sample 1539241 | NCBI WGS metagenome assembly ODAJ01 (sample SAMN02144231, study PRJEB22623) | gut metagenome | biome: sheep rumen | host: Ovis aries | place: New Zealand | reverse complement strand
ATTTATCATAATTATCCATATAGGCACCTTCTTTATTATCTATAATTATCTTATCAAAAATATAATGTTTAGTCTAGAATTTAAAAATTATTATTAAAATATTGATAAATAATTTAATATATATAATAATTTAATTACAAAGAAGAACTTAAGGCCGTATATCGTATCTATATCGCTCCATATGAAATATATCTAGTACTAAATACTAGTTTTTTATTGAGCAAATAGGGAGAACTATGTCTTGCTTGATTATTTATATTAATAATTAGTTTTCTCTATAGTGCCACAAACCAATGCTTGCGACATAACAATTAATAATCTTTTAATTTATATAATTGTATGATAAAATTAATCAAGGAAGTGATTAAATCATGACTGATATAGAAGCAGTAAAAATATTAGGATTAAGTAATTCATTTACAAGAGAAGAAGAACACTCTGCATACCGCGAATTAGCAAAAAAATATCATCCCGACTATTACGATAATGCAGAAGAAAGCAAGAAAAATGAACTACATCAAAAAATGCTTGAAATAAATGCGGCCCATGAATATTTAAAGAAAAAATATTTTTCTGATTCAGGTGATATGAACAAAAGAGTTAATGTTGGTTATGCTAGTAGTTATAGCAATAATTACAATGGTAACAGTACTAACAACTATTATGATGAAATAGAATTAGCAATATATAAGCGAGAAACTATAGAAAGGATTAAAGAAAAATCTAATGTAATTAATATTCAGGAATATCCAGAATATGCTCAGACTTTTTTAAAAAAAATTGTAGATGTTACAGATAATACCATCTTTATTATAGATAAAATATGTAGAGATAAAAAAGATGTTAATAATCAATATAAATTTTTTATTTCTTTTATAAATGAGCAATTAGCTAAATTATTAATAGAATTTTGCAAAATTAATAATCTTGATAATGAATTTATTAGATATAGAGTAAAATATGACTATTCAGTATCAAAATTTTATGAACAACTAGAAATAATTAAAAATCAATACGGCGATAGAACAAAACAATTACTAGATACAATAAATAAAGAAACGGAAAAATACCAAAACTATATTGGATATGATGAATTAAAAAACAATATATCCGAACTAAAAGAAAAAACAATTACTGCTATTGGTAAAGACTTTAACAATGAAGGTGTAGTGCACATTTGCATAAAAAATATGCATACAACAATTAAAGAAATATTTGCGGATTATTTTAAAGATTTTTTAACAAGGGAATCTAAAAAATATATAGACTATGTTGGTTATAATGAATATATAAAAATAAGAATTCCTGGCAAAATTGATTTATATACATTTTATGCAAAAGAAAGAAATTTTGATAAAACCTTAAAAGAGGACTTTATTAAGAAATATAATGATGAAATTGAAAATATATTTGCTAGAAGTTTTTCCATTATAGATAATTTAAAACGTATTAAACAGTCATTTGCCAACGTTCCGGACCATTTAAAAAATGAAAGCTATCTTAATTTATATGAAGAATTAAAGATTATTGAACAAAGATTTAATAAAAAAGGTGATGATATATCACCTAACTTAGATGATATTGAAAAGAAACTAGAAAAATTACTTATTTTAAATAACAATATAGATGATCTTAATAAAGCATATAATATTCTAATAACAAATTACCATAATAGATTATCATCTATTAACCCTGTTGATTATAGAGCTGTCCAAAAAGTAAATGAAATATTTGATGCAGCGATTAAAATTTTTCCTAAAATAGAAAACCAAGAAGTAGAAATTGATACTGCAGTAGATATTTTATCTAAAATTACATTTAATAATTATAATGAAGATATGACTATAATTAAAAGCGCAAATAAAATTAATATTGAATCTGGTGTATATATTAAGTCACCAGATTATATGAAAAATACATATTATGATGAATCTTTCTTTTATCTAAAGGAAGAAGATGGTGATTTTATAATGTACAATGTAGGCTTAACTACAACTAAAGAGGTAATGCCAATAGATATAATTAAAAAAGAATTTATTTCATTAGAAGAATTTTTAAAGAAAGCAGAGTATATTGGTAAAGAATATAGAGCAGTTACATTTAACAACCTAATTTTATATAGACTTGGTCAAGTTTATATATCTAAATATTCTGATAGGTCTTCATTTATAATAAGGCAAGGTACTAATCAAAACTTAAATACACCATCTGATTATTCAGTATATGGCGGGGATTACAAAGATATTAATGAACTAATTGATATTATCAAAAAGCAAGTTGAAAGATCAGTAAACGCTTATGAAGCAGAAGAAAAAAGAAAAAATAGTAATTATAAAATTAAATAAAAATATTTTACTCTCTTAATAGAGAGTTTTAATATCTTCTTAATATAAAACTTATAAACTTAAAAATAACTATTTACAATTAAAAGTTAAAATGTTAGAATTAAAGTATAAGAAAATTAACGGGAGATGAATTGTTATGGAAAAAACTATTGGTAGTAACTTGAAAATTTTAAGATTAAAAAATAATATGAGTTTAGCTGAAGTTGCTGAAAAATTAGGCCTTTCTGCTCCAGGTGTTTTAAAATTTGAAAGAGATAAAATTAATCCATCAACTAAAAGATTAGAAGAATTTGCTAAATTGTATAACTGTTCAATAGATGAAATACTTGATACTGGTAAAAGTTGCGATATTAAATTTAATAATATTTATTTTAAAAAGAATACTTCAAAGATTAAAATAGAAAAAACTAAAAATATTTTAAGAAACAAAATAGATCATTATTTTGAATTATTAGATATATCTGATATTAAATTACAAAATAAATTTGGAGTACACGTTATTAATACTTTAGATCAAGCCGAAAGCTTAGCAACTAAATTAAGAATATTCTTTACTATCCCAATTGATGCTCCACTATCTAATTTAAGTTATTTACTAGAAAGTAATGGAATTATTCTTATTACTATACCTAAAGATAAAATAACTAATAGTTTTATTAATTTTCATGAAATGATTAATAATATTCCCGTAATAGCAGTCCTAGAAGAAGATAATGGATATGACCAAAGATTTAGTATTGCGAAAGCTCTAGGAGACTTACTAATTAGTTCAAGCGGTGATAGAAAGGCTTTATCTTATCGATTTGCTGAAAGTCTTCTAATGCCAAAACAATCACTAATTAATGAATTTGGTGAAAAAAGAGTAAAAATTGAATTTGAAGAATATGAAATATATAGTAAAGTATATAGAGTAGGTTATAAAAACATTGCCGATCGTTTATTTGAATGTGGTATTATAACTTTTAGTAATGCTAAATACACTAAAGTAAATATTAATAAAAATCATATTAAAGAAGAGCCTTATACTGAAAGTGCTAATAACTATGGCAAAATGTTATATAAATTAAAAGCTAAAGATCAAATAAGAGATTTAAGAGAATTTAAATAAGAAAACTAATTATCAGTTTTCTTTTTATTATACAAATGTTTGATTTATGCTTTCATTATTTTATAAAAAATGTTACAATTATTATAGAAGGAAGTAAATATGAATACATTAGAAAATTTAAACAAAGAACAAATAGAAGCTGTAACAAGCATCGATGGACCTATATTAGTAATGGCAGGAGCTGGTTCTGGTAAAACTAAAGTTTTAACTAACCGAATAGCGTATTTAATTAATCAAGGAATAAATGATTATAATATTTTAGCTATCACATTTACTAATAAAGCTGCTAAAGAAATGCGAGATAGAGTTAACTTACTTATTAAAGACCCTAAAAGTTTTATCGGAACGTTTCATTCATTAGGCTTAAGAATTATAAGAGAAAATAACACTTATTTAAACTTACCTAGTAACTTTACTATTATTGATAGTGATGATGTATTAGTCGTAATAAAAAAGATAATTAAAGATATGAATTTAGATCCTAAACAATATAATCCATCTTATATTAGAAATAGAATAAGCTTTATTAAAAATCAAACATTAACAGATATTGAAATTGAAAGATTACTTAATACTCCAATGGATAAAGTAGTAAAGGAAGTATATTACAAATATAATAAAAAATTATTAGAAAGTGCTTCAGTTGATTTTGATGATTTATTACTTTTACCTGTAAAATTATTTGAATCCCATCATGAAATTTTAGAACATTATCAAGATAAGTTTAAATATATATTAATTGATGAATATCAAGATACTAATCCCGTTCAATATAAATTATCTGTAATGTTATCTAATAAATATAAAAATATCTTTGTAGTAGGGGATATGAATCAAAGTATCTATGCCTTTAGACAAGCAGATTACCGTAATATAATTAATTTTGAAAAAGACTTTAAAAATTGTAAAGTTATAAAATTAGAACATAACTATCGTAGTACCAATACCATATTAGAAGCAGCTAATGAAGTAATTAAGCATAACAAAGAAAGAAAAGATTTAAAACTATATTCTGATAAAGGAGAAGGCGTAAAAATAAAATACTTAAGAAGTTATGATGAAAAACATGAAATCGCATTAGTAATTGATGAAATAAAAGATTTATTAACTCAAGGATATGACTTTAAAGATTTTGCTATTCTATATCGTACTAATGGACAATCACGTGCTATTGAAGAAGTATTTATGTCTAAAGGAATCCCTTATAAAGTATTTGGTAGTTATTATTTCTATAATCGTAAAGAAATAAAAGATTTATTAAGTTATTTAAGGTTAATCTATAATCCTAGTGATGAAATATCCCTAAGAAGAGTTATAAATGTTCCTAAAAGAGGTATTGGAGATTCTTCAATAAAAGAATTAGAAGATAAAGCAACTAAAGAAAATATATCTATGTTTGAAGCGTTATCAACTAAAAAAGAATTAGAATTTAAAACTATAATTGAAGAACTTATTAAAAAAAGTGATAGTTTATCGTTAACTGAATTAATTGATGAAGTACTAGATAAGACCGGAATAAAAGCTGAACTTGAAGCAAGCAAAAGCCTAGAAGATGAAGCAAGATTAGAATACTTAATGGAATTTAAATCAATAACTGCTTCATTTGAAGAAAGAACTGGTTCAGTAAACCTTGGAGATTTCTTAGAAGAAGTATCATTAATATCAGATATATCAAATCATACCGAAGATGGAGACGCAGTTACATTAATGACTTTACATAGTGCCAAAGGATTAGAATTTCCAGTAGTATTCTTAGTAGGTATGGAAGAAGGAATCTTCCCTCACAATATGTCTATAATGGAAAATAACCTAGAAGAAGAAAGAAGACTATGCTATGTAGGTATAACTAGAGCTAAAGATAGATTATACATAACTAATGCTAAAAGAAGAATGCTTTATGGCAAAGATAATATGAACCTTCCATCAAGATTTATTTCCGAAATAGATCCTAAACTATTAGAAAAAAATGAAACTGAAGAAAAAGAAACAAAAATAATAAATAAAAAAGAAATGTATACTGAAAATAATAATGATATTGTAGTAGGTTCAATAATAAATCATGAACAATACGGTATTGGAGCTGTTACTAAAGTAGATGGTTCTCTTATTGAAGTAGCCTTTAAAGTAGGTATCAAAAAACTTATGAAAAATCATAAAAGTATTACAAAAATATCATAGGGGGATTTTATGATTTATTTAAAACGTTTTAATCTTTTAAATGAAAACCAAGAATTATCATGTATGGATGAGAGAAGAATATTTAATAATCATTATCCATTAAATATATTTCCACCTAAAAAATTTGAAGAAATCTATTTTGAACCTATAACAATTTTTTATGGTGGAAATGGCTCTGGTAAAACAACTCTTTTAAATATTATTGGGAATAAAATAAAAGCTTCTAGAAAAAACATATTAGAAAAAGGTACCTTTTTTAATAACTACGTAAATTTATGCACTTATGAAATGAGTTATGATGAGCCAGAAGAAATCAAATTTATTTCAAGTGATGATATCTTTGATTACTTATTAGATATAAGAGCGATAAATGCCAATGTTAATAGAAGAAAAAACACTTTAACTAAAGAATGGCTTGAAAGAAAATATAATACTGAAGATTTTTCTATTGAAGAGCATGAATTATTAAAAGATAAATATGATTCAAGACATAAAACTATGTCTGCTTATATTAGAGATAGACTTATGAATAATAATATTATTGAACAATCAAATGGAGAATCAGCCTTAATGTTTTGGGAACAAGATATTAAAGAAAATGGCATATATATTTTGGATGAACCAGAAAACAGTTTATCAGCTGAAAATCAATTAAAACTAAAACAATTTATCGAAGATTCAGTAAGATTTTATAATTGTCAATTTATAATATCAACTCACAGTCCTTTTCTTTTAAAATTAAATGATGCTTTAATCTATGATTTAGACTCTATTCCCGTAAAAACTAAAAATTGGAATGAATTAGATAATGTTAAGATTTATTATAATTTCTTTAAAGAAAATATGAAAGAATTTGAAGAGTAAATCTTTATAAAACTCTTCTTTTTTTGTATAATAATATAGAAGGTGACTTATGAAAGAACGATATGATGAATTAATAAAACTAATTGAACAAGCAAATTATGAGTATTATACATTAGATAATCCAACTTTAACTGACAGGGAATATGATAATTTAATGAGTGAATTATTAGATATTGAAAATAGATATCCAGAAATTAAAAGAGCTGATTCACCATCTGAAAAAATAGGTGGAGAAGTTATAAGCGAATTTCAAAAAGTAAATCACAAAGTTCCATTATTTTCTATTGCGGATGTTTTTAACGAATCGGAAATAGTAGGCTTTATTGAAAGGATAAGTAAAGAATTTCCTAATGCTAACTATGTTTGTGAACTTAAAATAGACGGTCTTGCAGTTTCTATTCAATATGAAAAAGGAGTCTTTAAAAGAGCGGCTACTCGTGGGAATGGTACAGTAGGTGAAGATATTTCCCATAATGTTAAAACTATTAAAAGCATTCCCATGAGACTTAATAAAGATGTTGACTTGGAAGTTCGTGGTGAAATTTATATGCCATTATCTTCGTTTAATAAATTAAATGAAGAAAGAGAAAAAAATGGCGAACCCTTATTTCAAAATCCTCGTAATGCTGCAGCTGGCTCAATTAGACAATTAGATAGCACCATTGCGAAAAAAAGAGGATTAGATGCTTTCTTTTATCATGTTCCAGAAACTGATAAACAAACCCATTATGAAGCTTTAGAAGATTTAAAAGAATATGGATTAACCGTAAATCCTAACATTAAATTAGTTCATAACTTAGAAGAAATATTAGATTACATAAACTACTGGACTGAACATAGATTTGAACTTCCTTATGATATAGATGGAATTGTTATCAAAGTAAATAATATCGCAATGCAAAGAGAATTAGGAGCAACAGCTAAATATCCAAGATGGGTAATCGCATATAAATTTCCTGCTGAAGAAGTAAAAACAAAACTAACTAATATAATTTGCACAGTAGGTAGAACGGGCCAAATAACCCCTAATGCCGTTTTTGATCCAGTTAAAATTATGGGATCAACAGTAAGAAGAGCTACCTTACACAATGAACAATATATAAAAGATAAAAATTTGCTAATCGGAGATAATATTTTAGTTAGAAAAGCTGGTGATGTAATTCCCGAAGTAGTCGGCCCAGTTACTAAAGACCGTACTGGAACCGAAGTAGAATTTAAAATGCCAGAGCATTGTCCAATATGTAATACTAAGCTTATTAGAAGTGAATCAGGTATCGATTTAAAGTGCCCTAATGATAATTGCCCTGCTCGTAGTATTGAATCTCTAATTCATTACTCAGATCGTAAAGCTATGAATATTGAAGGATTAGGTGAACGTATTTGTGAAGACTTTTATAATATGGGAATAATTAAAAATATACCAGATATATATAATTTAAAAGATAAAAAAGAAGAATTAATTGAGTTAGAAGGTTTTGGTAATAAAAGCGTTAATAAATTATTAGAAACCATTGAAAAATCTAAGGAAAATTCATTAGAAAATCTATTATTCGCGATTGGAATAAATGGTATAGGTGAAAAAAATGCCAAAGTTTTAGCTAAAAAGTATCATAATTTAGATAATTTAATGAATGCTTCTATTGAAGAATTAACCAGTATTCCCGATATTGGCCCAATCCTAGCTGCAAGTATCTATAGCTTCTTTAAAGACAAAGATAATATAAATTTAATTGAAAACCTACGTTCAATTGGCCTTAATTTTAATTATTTAGGTGCTAAAACTGTTGAAAACCCTAATCTTTTAAACAAAAAAATAGTTGTAACTGGTACTCTAAATAAATATACTAGAGATGAAATTCAAAATCTAATTGAACTAAACGGTGGTAAATGGAGCACTACTGTATCAAAAAATACTGATGCCGTAATAGTTGGAGATAACCCTGGAAGTAAATATGATAAGGCTAAAGAATTAAACATTCCAATATGGAGTGAGGATGATTTTGAATCAAAATTAATATAGACTGCTTAAAGCAGTTTTTCTTTTAATTGAATTAAATAAGCATATATTGTATAATATAAAGCGAGGTGGATAATGAAAAAATTAAAAACTTTTTATCATAATAATCGTATTTATTGTATTTTAATGGGAGTAAGTATACTATGTCTAGCACTAATCGCAGCTGCTTTTGTATTATATTTTGTAAATCAAACAAAAGGAGATGTTTATGGAAATAGACTAAATGGTATTGAAAGTGTCATAATAAATGATCAACATAAAAATGAAATAATATCTTTCTTTACTGAGCAAGAAATAGTTGAAAAAACATCTTTAAATATTAAAGGAAAAATAATTTATATCAATGTTTACTTAAAAAGTGGAAAAGTAGAAGATGCTCAAAGTCTTGCTATCAAATCCTTAGAAAAATTAACTGAAGATGAAAAAAACTTCTATGATGTAAATTATACTTTTGTAAAAGAAAACGATAAAGAAGATACAACATTTCCAATTATGGGATACAAAAAGAGTGATAAGACTATTATATCTTGGACGAAAGTAAATGGTGAATAATGAAAAAAAATAAAAAAATTATCATTAGCGTTATATCAAGTGTTTTAATACTAGCTCTTGGCATCTTTATTTATTATAGATTCTTCTATGATGCTAATAAGTTAAACTTAACTGAAAAAGAATGGCTTAATAATCATAAAACTAATATAATATCTTTTAATGTTTTAAATGATATTAATATTTTAGGTAAAGATGGAGAAGGCTTATTTTATGATTTTTTAAATGGTTTACAAGAAACTGATGGCATTAAAATCAATCCTAATATAGTAAACAGAACTGTTACTACTGGATTAGGATTTGCCGTTAATAAAAAAACAACTAATAATGATTTACTTTTTTATAAAGATCATTACGTAATATTATCTAAAAACTATCTTGATATAAAAGAATTAACTGATTTTAATGGTAAAAATATAGGAGCTTTATCTGATGATATTAGTAGAATAAATGCTAATTATAAAGCTCATATAAGTTATACTGTTATTGAATCAAAATATGCTTTAATTGAAGCTTTAAAGAATGATAAAGTACCATATATTCTTGTACCACTTACTGAATATATAGATGATATATTAACTAATAACTTTCAAATAATTTATCATTTAGATGACTTAACTAATTATTACTATCTTCATTTAGGAGAAGATAAAACCTTAAATTCAATTATTAGAAAGTATTATAATAATTGGATAAAAAAAGATAACCTAAATAGCTACTATAAAAATACTTATAATTTATTTATTAAAAAATTAAATATAACTGAAATAGAAGCTGATACTTTAACCAATAGAAGCTATGTTTATGGTTTTGTAAATAATGCTCCATATAATATTTTAAATAGTTCTAAATATGGAGGAATAATTATTTCTTATTTAGAAGACTTTAGTAAATTTAGTGGAGTAGATTTTACCTTTACTAAATTTAAAAATAACGATGAATTAGTAAAAGCTTTTAATAAATCTAAAGTAGATTTAATATTTAATAATAATTCATTTATAACAGAAAAATATGAAATTAATACTAATATAACAGATAAATATTATATTATAAGTACACTTAATAATTCTTTTAAAGTAAGTAATATTAATGATTTAAATAATGTAACTATTTATGTTTTAAAAGATAGTAAATTAGCTCAAAATTTAATTAGCTATTCTAATATTACATTAAAATATGCTAAAAATGAAAAAGAGTTATTAAAACATACTAAAAATAATAATTTAATCGCATTAGACTCTAATACATATAATTATTATGTAAATAATAAAATTAATAATTATCAAATAGTATATACTGGATATAATTCTAATTATAGTTTTAAATATCAAAATAATAATGATACATTCTATAAATTATTTAATAATTATATTAAATACTTAAGTAATTATGAATTAACCAATCAAGGAATTATATCATATCAAAATGCTTTAAAAAGTGGCCGTATTATAAGTTTAATTGCTAAATACTTCTTAATAATAGTAGCATTAACTACTGTAATAAGTATAGTTATTATAAGATCTAAAAAACGTATTAAATTAAACACTCATATTAGAAAAGATGAGAAATTAAAATTTATAGATATGTTAACATCTCTAAAAAATCGTAATTACTTAAACGAAAAAATTAGTGTTTGGAACCAAAATACAATCTATCCTCAAGCAATTATCGTAATAGATTTAAATAATATTAAATACTTAAATGATACATTTGGCTCAAAAGAGGGAGACAAACAAATAATGGCTGCTGCCAATATCTTGCATCAAACTCAATTAGACAACACTGAAATAATGCGTACAGATGGTAATGAATTTATGGTTTATTTAGTAGGTTATACTGAAAAACAAGTTATTAATTATTTAAAAAAATTAGTAAAAGATTTTAATAAATTACCATATGAATATGGAGCAGCATTTGGCTTTAGTATGATAGTAGACGATTTAAAACTAATAGATGACGCCATAAATGAAGCAACTATTCAAATGCGTGAAAATAAGGAAATCGAAAATGAGAAAAATGAAGATGAAAACTAAAGAACATCTTAATAAAAGTATCACTCAAACTAAAGACTTTTTTAAAAGAGTATGGAATATTTTAAAGAAACCAGAAATGGCCATATTACCTGGCCAACTGGCTTTCTTTTTAATATTATCACTAGTACCAATAATAACTTTAATAGGGTACTTAGCATCTTATTTTAATATTTCTATTAACTATATTATTGAACTATTAAAATCTAACTTTAATGAAGATGTTGTAAATGTTTTAGTACCTATTATAAGTGGAGAATCAATTGATATAAAACTATTAATTATTTTAATAATAATGTTTTACTTTGCAACTAATGGTCCAGCTTCAATTATTGTAACTGCTAATGAAATATATGGTATTAAACAATCTACTTGGGGAAAAAGAAGAATTAAAGCAATTATATTAACTATTATATTAGTAGTATTATATTTATTTATTATTTTAGTTCCAATCTTAGGAGAAAAGATAATAGATGCAATTGATTACTTTAATATAAAATCTACCTTATCTTCCTTTTTAGTAATCTTAAAAGGACCAATATCATGGATAATAATATTTATTTTTATTAAGACTATTTTTACTTTAGCTCCAGATAAACAAATACCATCTTCTCAAATTAATATAGGAGCAATATTTACTACTATAGGTTGGATTATCGCTACTAATATTTATGGATATTATGCATCTAATATAGCTAAATATGACTTGTTTTATGCCGGATTATCTAACATAGCAGTCTTAATGTTATGGTTTTATATTTTAAGTTATATTCTTGTTATCGGACTTAGTTTAACTGCTAGTTTTACTAATGAAAAAATGGAAAAAATAGGTTCTATAAATAATTAATTTTAAAACATAATATTATTAATGTACACGAATATTACTTAGTACAGGTATATTTACAATATCAATCTAGTTTCTTGTGAACTAACAATATTGTAGAGTAATATTTGAGAAGTAATGCATAATTACTTCTTTTATTTTAAAAAATATGTTAAAATACTAAATAGGTGGGAAAGATGAATAAAAAAATTAAAACACAAAAATATGTAAGTGAAGACACAAAACAAATAACCAATTTAATACTTATAACTTTAGGAGTAGCTGTAGTAGCTTTAGGATTATACTTTTTAACTGATAGAATTTTATCTAATAAAGCTACTAATAATTCAAAAGTAGAATTTGATTACAGCATAGCTACCGTAGGAACAATGTTTAATAGACCATATGATGAATATTATGTATTTATGTATCAATCTAAAGATGATAATGCAAATGCTTATAATAGTTTAGTATCATCTTATATAGCAAAGGAAGACGCTATTAAATTATATACAATTGATTTAAGCAAAAACCAAGATGATAAATATTTAAGTGAAGAGTCTAATCCTAATCCTACAAACTCTACTGAAGTTAAAGTAAATAATTCTGCTTTAGTACTAATAAAAGATGGTAAAGTGTCTAAATATTACGAAACTATGGAAGATTATCAAAAAGTGTTAAAATAACACTTTTTTAATTTTATATATTATTTATTTATGATACAATTATAATGAGATGATAATATATGAATGAAAGTAATAAAGGTACATTTAAATTATGGGAAGTAATCCTAATCGCATTAATATCTTCAATAGTAATGAGTTTAGGCACTGGATATGTTGTATTTCGTGGTAAAGGAACTAATTATAAAACTGTAACTAATTCAAAACACTTAAATGAATTTGTAACTTCTTATAATAATATATTAAATAATTATTATGATGAAATAGATGAAGAAAAATTAATAGATGCTGCTATTAATGGTATGCTTAAATACTTAGGTGATCCTTATACTACATATTTAGATGAAAATAATACAAATCTTTTAAATGATTCATTAAAGGGAAGCTATGAAGGTATTGGAGTAGAAGTAACTATGAATACTGAAAATGCCATTTTAATAGCAAATGTCTTTAAAGATAGTCCAGCATCAAATGCCGGAATGCAAATTGGAGACATCATAACTAAAATAGATGGTACTGATTTAACTGATAAAGATTCATCAGATGCTGTATCTTTAATTAAAAATAACCAAACTAATCAAATTGAAATAGAAGTCTTACGTAATAATGAAAAATTAAACTTTACAGTATCAAGAAAATCTATATATGTACCTGTTATTTATAGCCAAATATTTAATGAAAATAACAAAAAAGTAGGATATATCCAAATCGGAAAATTTTCAGATACAGTTTATGAACAATTTGATGAAGCTCTAACTGAATTAGAAAGTAGCTATATAGATTCTCTAATAGTAGATGTTAGAAATAATACAGGTGGTTATCTAGCAGGAGCAACAAGCATAGCTGAACTATTCATAGAAAAAGGAAAACTTATCTATTCTTTAGAAAATAAGTTAAACAAAGAAGAAACAAAAGATACTACAGATGAACATCGAAATTACAAAATGTTTGTTTTAATTAACCAAGGATCAGCATCAGCATCTGAAGTTCTAGCAGGAGCCTTAAAATATAGTTATGGTGCCACTTTATTAGGAGTTAAAACTTATGGTAAAGGAAAAGTTCAAAAAACCAAAAATTTAAATGATGGAACCATGTATAAATACACCTCTGCTAAATGGTTAATGCCAAATGGAGAATGTGTTGATGAAGTAGGATTATCTCCTGATATAGAAGTTAAAATAAGTGATAATTTTATAGATGAACCAACTTTTGAAAATGATAGTGTTTTACAATCTGCTATCTATGAAATAGCAAAATAAGGGGGATATATGAAAAAGAAACATATAATTATAATAATATTTATTATTTTACTGTTAGTTTT